>Ga0208902_1000016_pt1 | contig 168222 bp, 148 predicted proteins | sample AntAceMetag02UKH_FD_184767 | JGI IMG/M metagenome (GOLD analysis project Ga0208902, IMG submission 184767) | Saline lake microbial communities from Ace Lake, Antarctica - Antarctic Ace Lake Metagenome 02UKH (SPAdes) (version 2) | ecosystem: Environmental > Aquatic > Non-marine Saline and...
AAAAGCATGAAATGATGAATTAATATTTTTGCTCCTTCCTGAAGAGCATCTTTTGGATGGATCGAACCATCTGTCGTAATATCAAATACGAGTTTTTCATAGTCAGTTTTTTGTTCAACTCTGAAATTCTCAACATGATATTTTACATTCTTAATAGGCGTATGAATCGAGTCTATAGCTATTGTACCAACTAATGCATCTTCATCAACATTTTCATCAGCAGCAATATATCCTCTACCTTTAGTAATGGTTAACTCCATACTTAATTTTACTGAAGGATCGAGATGACAAATTACTTCTTCAGGATTAAGAACCTGAAATACTGATAAAAACTTATTAATATCACCAGCAGTAAAAACTTCCTGATCACCAATAATGATATTTACTTTTTCAGTACTTTCACTTTGAATTTGTTGTTTGAAACGGATTTTCTTAAGATTTAGAACTATTTCAGTAATATCTTCAACAACACCTTTAACAGTAGAAAATTCATGAACAACGCCATCAATCTTTACAGATGTAATAGCAAATCCTTCAAGTGATGATAATAAAATTCGTCTGAGTGCATTACCTATTGTTATACCAAAACCTGGCTCCAGCGGACGGAATTCAAAAATTCCATGGAACTCATCGGCTTCATTCATTAGTACCTTATCGGGCTTCTGAAATGCTAAAATTGCCATAATTTATCTTTAACTTTAAAGTTTTCAATTAGTTAATTACTATTTAGAGTACAACTCAACGATAAGTTGCTCCTTAATATTCTCAGGAATTTCTTCACGAGGGGGATAATTAAGGAATTTACCTATAAGTTTTTCAGAATCCCACTCAAGCCATGAAAAGCTTTTATGTGGGTGTTCAAGAGATTCGGAAATAGCAACCATACTTTTAGACTTCTCTCTAACACCAATAATATCACCTTCTTTAAGAGAATAAGATGGTATATTGACAATGTTGCCATTTACAGTTATATGACGATGCGATACTAACTGACGTGCACCTGATCTGGTAGGAGAAATACCTAACCGAAATACAGTATTATCAAGTCGTGCTTCAATTAATTTAAGAAGGTTTTCACCAGTAATACCTTTTTTGCGAGTAGCAAGTTTAAAGATATTACGAAACTGTCTTTCAAGTATTCCGTATGTATATTTAGCTTTTTGCTTTTCCTGTAGCTGAATACCATATTCAGATTGTTTTTTTCTTCTTTTATTGGCACCATGTTGCCCCGGAGGGAATGCCTTTTTTTCAAGAAATTTATCAGGTCCGTAAATCGGATCATTGAATTTACGCGCGATTTTGGATTTTGGTCCTATATATCTTGCCATAGCTTAGATTTTTTCTCAGTTAATAATAGAGCAGTTATACTCTTCTTCTTTTTGGTGGACGGCAACCATTATGCGGCATTGGTGTTACATCAACAATTTCTGTAACTTCAATTCCTGAAGAATGGATAGTTCTAATCGCAGACTCTCTTCCCGAACCTGGTCCTTTTACATAAACCTTAACTTTACGCAAGCCTAGATCGTATGCTACTTTTGAGCATTCCGTAGCTGCCATCTGTGCAGCATAAGGAGTATTCTTTTTAGAACCTCTAAATCCCATTTTACCAGCTGATGCCCATGAAATTACCTGTCCTGCATCATTTGTTAAAGAGATGATGATGTTGTTGAACGAAGCTTTAATATAGGCTCTTCCCTTAGGCTCTACCTTAACAACTCTTTTTTTTGTACTTCTGGTCCTTTGTGCCATACTTATTCTTGTTACTAGACTATGAATTGATTATATTTTACTATTTAACAGCCATTTTTTTATTGGCAACAGTTTTCTTACGTCCTTTACGGGTACGGGCATTATTTTTCGTGTTTTGGCCTCTAAGAGGTAAGCCAATACGATGCCTGATACCACGGTAAGTCCCAATATCCATTAATCGCTTAATATTCATTTGAGTTTCAGAGCGTAATTCACCTTCCACTTTATAATTGTCAGTAATCACGTTACGAATATCATTTTGCTGATCATCCGTCCAGTCTTCTGCTTTTATATTCCAGTCAATACCGGCTTTTGTCAAAATTTGTTGAGCATTACTTCTACCAATACCATAAATGTATGTTAAAGCAATTTCACCTCTTTTTTTGTTTGGAATATCTACTCCAGCAATTCTAGCCATAATTATTATTTTTATCTGTAAAAAACAACAACAAGTTACCCTTGTCTTTGTTTAAACTTAGGATTCTTTTTATTAATAATATACAATCTTCCTTTACGACGAACAAGTTTGTCCTCCGGTGTTCTTTTTTTAATTGATGCTCTTATTTTCATCGTTATATCTATTTGTATCTAAATGTTATTCTGCCTTTTGTCAAATCATATGGTGACATTTCCAATTTAACTCTATCGCCTGGTAATATTTTAATATAATGCATTCTCATTTTACCAGAAATATGGGCGGTTATTTTATGACCATTTTCCAGCTCAACACGAAACATCGCGTTTCCTAGAGATTCAATTACCGTACCATCAAGTTCAATTGACTTTTGCTTTGCCATATTATTGACTATTTATTATTTAACACCTGTTCAATATATTCAAATGTTGACATTATATCAGCTTCTCCTTGTCGAACAACTACATCATGTTCAAAATGTGCAGATGGTTTTGAATCTATTGTTCGTATAGTCCAACCATCTCTATCCTGACTAACATCTTTAACCCCAAGGTTAATCATTGGCTCGATTGCTATACACATACCAGATTTTAACTTTATCCCCGACCCTCTTCGTCCGTAGTTAGGAACTTCAGGACTTTCATGTAGGTTTCTACCTACACCATGTCCAACTAAATCTCTAACTACCGAATATCCAAATCCTTCAACATAATTTTGAACAGCATATCCAATATCGCCAACTCTTTTTCCTACAACTGCTTTTTCAATACCCAAATAAAGTGATTGCTTTGTTCTTTCAAGAAGCAAAAGCACTTCATCATCTACCTCACCTACAGCAAATGTATATGCCGAATCGCCATAAAATTCATTCATTAACGTCCCGCAATCAACTGACACGATATCACCATCTTTCAATTCTCGATTTCCTGGTATACCATGCACAACTTCATCATTTACAGATATGCAAAGTGTGGCAGGAAATCCTCCATATCCTTTAAACCCAGGTACGGCTCCATTATCACGAATAAAAGTCTCAGCAACTTTATCCAACTCCATGGTTGAGATACCAGGCCTAATAATTTTGGCTACTTCGGCTAAAGTTTTTCCAACAAGTAAAGAACTCTGTCTTTGAATTTCTACTTCCTCATTTGTCTTAATATAAATCATAAAACAGAAGTTAAAATTACATATTAAACGTTGATGACTTTCCCTTAATCCGGCCTGATTTTGTCAGTCCGTCATAATGACGCATCAATAAATAACTTTCAATTTGTTGTAGGGTATCTAAAACAACACCTACAAGAATTAGTAATGACGTACCACCATAAAATTGAGCAAACCCACTGTTAACTCCAGCAATCATAGCGAAAGCAGGCATAATTGCAATGAATCCTAGGAAAATTGATCCTGGTAAAGTGATACGTGAAAGAATATTATCCAAATATTCGGATGTTTTTTTACCTGGTTTTACACCTGGAATAAACCCACCGTTCTTTTTCAAGTCATCGGCCATTTGTTTTGGGTTTATTGTAATAGCAGTATAAAAATAGGTAAACAGAATAATCATTACAAAGAATGTGAAGTTATACCAAAATCCTGTGTAATCAGAAAAAGCAGCAGCAAAACCTGTCATTGCTTCAGATTCAGCAAACCCAACCAATGTAATTGGGAGGAACATAATTGCCTGAGCAAATATAATAGGCATAACACCTGCTGAATTAACTTTTAGTGGCAAATATTGACGAACTCCGCCATATTGCTTATTACCAACAATCCGTTTTGCATATTGAACTGGTACTCTTCTGGTACCCTGAACAAGAAGTATTGTAAAAAGGATAACGAAAATCAAAATTACAAGTTCCATCAGGAAGTAAACCAATCCACCGCCAAGTGAGCCCATTTTTGATACAAATTCCTGTACTAATGAACTAGGTAAACGAGCAATAATACCAATCATAATTATAAGAGAGATACCATTACCAATACCTTTATCGGTTATTTTTTCACCAAGCCACATTACAAATAAAGTTCCAGCAATAAGTATTACAGTTGAAGATATCCAAAAGAAGATAGATGGTGTTGTAATAGCTGCATTAAATGGAGTGATGGCTTCTGCAGGTAATTGCGAAACTAGATTTGCAATATATCCAGGTGCCTGTAATCCAACAATAATAACAGTTAAATAACGAGTAATTTGATTTATTTTACGTCTTCCACTTTCACCTTCGCGCTGCAATCTTTGAAAGTATGGTATTGCCATACCCAGTAGCTGAATTACAATTGATGCACTTATATATGGCATAATACCAAGTGCAAAAATTGAGGCATTAGAAAAAGCACCACCAGAGAACATGTTTAACAAACCCATTAAACCACCCTGTCCTTGTTGTTGCAGGTTGGCTAGCATATTTGGATCAACTCCTGGCAATACTATATACGATCCTAAACGATAGATCAAAATAATACCAAGTGTATAAAGAATTCTATTCCTTAGTTCCTCAATTTTATTTATATTTCTAATTGTTTCGATTAACTTTTTCATCCAATTTTACATTTTATTAACAGTACCGCCTTGAGCTTCAATGGCTGCCTGCGCTGTTTTTGTAAATCCATTTGCTGTAACTTCCAATTTGGCAGTAAGCTCACCAACGCCTAATATTTTAATTAGATCATTTTTCTTGGCTAAACCATTCTCAATAAGAACATCTTTAGTAATTACAGTGATGCTTTTCTTGTCGGCCAACTCTTGAAGAACTTTTAGGTTAATACCTCTGTATTCTTTACGGTTAATATTTTTAAACCCAAATTTTGGAACACGACGATATAACGGCATCTGGCCACCTTCAAAACCTATTTTACGTTTATAGCCTGATCTTGACTGAGCTCCTTTATGTCCTTTGGTGGCTGTTCCACCACGACCGGATCCCTGACCTCGTCCAATTCTCTTTTTGTTCTTTACAGAACCCTCTGCAGGTTTAAGATTACTTAAATCCATTATTTATATCTTTTTAAATTTCTTCTACCTTCAATAAATGCTTTATTTTCTCTATCATGCCAGTAACCTGTGGAGTTATAACATGCTCTTTAGGGCGATTCAATTTCTTGATTCCTAAAGCTAAAAGTGTCAATTTTTGCCTTTCCGGTCTGTTTATTGCACTTCTTATCTGTGTGATTCTTACTTTCTTCATTTTGCTAATTTTTTTAACTGCTATCCGTTAAAAACTGTGTCTAATTCAACACCTCTAACCTGTGCAATAGTATAAGGGTCTCTCATTTTTGTTAGGGCATCGATAGTAGCCTTAACAACGGAATGAGGGTTTGATGAACCTTTTGATTTTGCCAACACATCTTTAACACCAACACTTTCAAGTACAGCTCGCATCGCACCACCAGCAATAACTCCGGTACCTGGTGCAGCAGGTTGAATGTAAACCAGTGCTCCACTATACTTACCATATTGTGCATGAGGTAAAGTACCTTTTAATACTGGTACATTTAGCAAATGTTTTTTTGCATCATCTATGCCCTTTGCAATGGCTGAAGTAACCTCTTTAGCTTTTCCAAGACCATAACCAACAACTCCATTTTCATTTCCTACAACAACAATTGCAGAGAAGCTAAAAGTCCGTCCACCTTTTGTAACTTTTGTTACCCTTTGAATGCTTACCAGTCTATCTTTAAACTCGATTTCACTGGATTTAACACGTTTTATATTTGCGTTTGCCATGATTCAATTAAAATTTAAGTCCACCTTTTCTAGCAGCCTCAGCAAGAGATTTGATTCTGCCATGATATAAATAACCATTTCTATCAAAAACAACAGTTTCAATTTCAGCTGTTTTTGCTTTTTCTGCAATAAGGGCTCCAACTAAACTAGCTTGTTCAATCTTATTTACCTTATTACCATCCACATCTTTCTCACGCGAAGAAGCTGCTATAATCACAGTACCATTACTGTCGTCAATAAGCTGAACATAAATTTGTTTATTGCTTCTAAATACAGACATTCTAGGTCTATCAGCAGTACCAACTACGATTTTCCTGATTCTCCTTTTTATTCTGAGTCTGCTATATGCCTTTTTATTCTTTATTCCCATTACTATTAGGTTTTACCTGTTAACAGTTTCAATAGTTTATTATTTTTCTCCGGCAGCTTTACCAGCTTTCTTCCTAAGTTCTTCACCCTGAAACTTAATTCCTTTACCTTTATACGGTTCGGGTTTACGTAGCGAGCGTATTTTAGCTGCTACCTGACCAATTAGTTGTTTGTCAATTGAAAAAAGTTTAATTACTGGATTTTTTCCTCTGGCAGATTCAGTTTCAATTTTTACTTCAGGTGGTAACTCAATATAAATGTGGTGAGAATACCCAAGTGCAAGTTCAAGTAACTGACCTTTTGCCTCAGCTTTATAACCAACACCCACTAACTCCTGAACAATTGTATATCCCTTAGTAACACCTTCAACCATGTTTAAAATTAATGATCTATAAAGCCCATGTTTTGCCTTATGATCTTTTTTTTCTGTGGCTCTATCAAGAACTACTTTACCTTCTTCAACTTTTACAGTTATTGCAGGATCAACAAGTTGTTCAAGCTCACCTAATTTTCCTTTAACTTTAACAAGATTTGTATCCGTTATATTTACTTCAACACCTTCGGGTAAAGTTATGGGCATTTTTCCTATTCGTGACATTGTTTTTCTCCTTCTAATTAACTTACAAAACAAATTACTTCGCCACCAACTCCAATTTTCCTGGCTTCTTTATCAGAAATAACGCCTTTTGAAGTTGAAAGTATTGCAATACCCAAGCCGTTTAGTACCCTTGGTAATTGATTTGCATTTACATATTGACGTAAACCGGGTCTAGATATTCTTTCAAGATCATTTATTGCCGGTAATTTAGTAACCGGGTGATATTTTAAGGCTATCTTAATTGTTCCCTGTACTTTATCTTCCTCAAACTTATAGTTTAGGATATATCCTTTCTCAAAAAGGATTTTGGTAATATTCTTACTAAGGTTAGAAGACGGTACTTCAACCATTCTGTGCTTTGCAGAAACAGCATTTCTAATTCTTGTTAAATAGTCTGCAATTGGATCGGTTATCATCTGACTATACTTTTTTTTATAATTATATTACCAACTAGTTTTCTTAATTCCGGGAATTAATCCCTTTAATGCCATTTCACGGAAATTAATACGAGAAACACCAAATTGTCTCATATAACCCTTGGGTCTTCCTGTTAATTGGCAACGGTTGTGCAAACGTACCGGAGAAGCATTACGTGGTAATTTTTGTAACCCTTCATAATCTCCAGCAGCTTTTAATGCAGCACGTTTCTCTGCATATTTATCAACCATCATTTTTCTTTTGCGCTCACGCGCTTTCATTGATTCTTTTGCCATGAGCTATGCTTTTTTTTGGTTTTTAAATGGTAAACCAAATGCTTTCAACAAACCAAATGCTTCTTCATCGGTTTTAGCTGTTGTAACAATGGTTATATCCATACCATTAATATTATTCACTTTATCGATATCGATTTCAGGAAAAATCAACTGCTCGGTTATTCCGAAAGAATAATTACCTCTACCGTCAAAACCTTTATCATTTATACCTCTAAAATCGCGTACACGTGGAAGAGAAACTGAAATCAATCTATCTAAAAACTCATACATTTTAACTCCCCTAAGTGTTACACGAACACCTATTTGGTTTCCTTTTCTAAGTTTAAAGTTAGATACATCGCGCTTTGATACTACTGGAACAGCTTTTTGTCCGGTAATCGATGACATCTCTGTTACACCTACATCGATAAGTTTCTTATCAGTAAGTGCAGCGCTAATACCTTGATTTAAAGATATTTTTGATATTTTAGGCACTTGCATAACAGTTTTATAACCAAACTGTTTGGTGAGTGTTGGAACAATTTCCTCAGTGTACTGTGTCCTTAATCTTGGTGTTGCTTCCATTACTTAATAGTCTCCCCTGATTTTTTTGAAAAACGCACTTTATTTTCTTTAGTCTCATCAAACTTTAAACCTGTACGAGTTGGTTGCCCTGCTTTATCAACAAGCATTAGGTTAGATATATGTACTCCAGCTTCCTGTTTAACAATACCACCCTTAGGGTTATTTGCATTTGGTTTAGTATTTTTTGAGATTAGGTTAACTCCTTCAACAATGGCTCTATTAACAGCAATATCAATAACCAGCACTCGGCCTGATTGTCCTTTATTATTGCCGGAAATCACCATTACGTTATCCCCTTTTTTTATGTGTAACTTAGCCATAACTAAATTTCTTTCTTTTAAAGCACTTCTGGTGCTAATGATACTATTTTCATAAATTGCTTTTCACGAAGCTCACGAGCGACAGGTCCAAAAATACGAGTTCCCATCATTTCGCCAGTAGGAGTAAGCAATACACACGCATTGTCATCAAAACGTATATAAGATCCATCATTACGGCGAATTTCTTTTCTTGTTCGTACAACAACTGCTTTTGCAACTGCACCTTTTTTGATATTTCCGGATGGTAATGCATTTTTAACTGTAACCACCACCTGATCACCAATTGATGCGTAACGACGTTTTGTACCGCCAAGCACCCTGATGCAAAGTACTTCTTTAGCTCCACTGTTATCTGCAACAGCAAGTCTTGATTCTTGTTGTATCATGGTTATTTAGCTCTTTCTAAAATTTCTACTAATCTCCAATTCTTATTTTTGCTCAGCGGTCTTGTTTCCATAATACGAACTGTATCACCAATTCCGCAATCATTCTCTTCATCGTGTGCAGAAAATTTAGTAGTTTTCTTGATGAATTTACCGTAAACAGGATGCTTAACTCGGCGTTCTACCTGAACAGTAATGGATTTATCCATTTTGTTACTAACAACCAAGCCGGTTCTTTCTTTCCTTAAGTTTCTCTTTTCCATCTTTGATTACTTATTATTATTTTCTGCAATAATTCTACTCCTCAATTCGGTTTCTAGCCTTGCAATTGTTTTTTTATTTGCACTAATATCATGTGGATTTTCTAAAGGAGAAACTGTATGATTTAACCTTATTTTTGTTAAATGCTTACGCTCTTCCTCAAGTCGCTCAATGATATCGGCTTTACTAAGCTCTTTAATAACTTCTTGCTTCATTATCTTATTATTTTACTCAGAGTAATCTCTTCTAACAACAAATTTGGTAACTACGGGTAGTTTTTGAGCTGCAAGCCTCATTGCTTCTTTAGCAACTGCTAATGACACGCCTTCTGCTTCAAACAATATTCTACCTGGAGTAATACGTGCAACAAATAATTCGGGAGCACCTTTACCTTTACCCATTCTCACCTCAGCCGGTTTTTTTGTTACCGGTTTATCTGGAAATATTTTTATCCATAGTTGACCTTCACGTTTCATATAACGTGTAACAGCCTGACGTGCAGCCTCAATTTGGCGTGATGTAAGCCAACCCTCTTCAAGAGTTTTAATTCCAAAAGATCCAAAAGCCAATTGATTACCTCTTTGAGCATTGCCTTTCATGCGACCTTTTTGCTGCTTTCTATATTTCGTTTTCTTAGGTTGTAACATGCCTATCTTACTTTAATAATTTTCTAATAACTTGTGCTACCTTCTTCTTCTTTGTCTTCCGCCGCCACCTTTTGGGGCAGATGATCTTGGTTTAGAACCTCCAACACTTGGTGAAACCAAATCAGGTTTACCGTAAATCTCTCCTTTAAATATCCAAACCTTAATTCCAATACGACCATAAGTAGTATGAGCTTCGACTAAAGAATAGTCGATATCGGCACGTAAAGTTTGTAGTGGGATACGGCCCTCTTTATACATCTCACTACGAGCCATTTCAGCGCCACCTACTCTACCCGAGATAAGGACTTTTATACCTTCGGCACCAAGACGCATTGTTGAAGCAATAGATGTTTTTATCGCTCTACGAAATGATACTCTTCCTTCAATTTGACGCGCAATGCTAGTAGCAACGATATGAGCATCTAATTCAGGACGTTTAATTTCACTTATATTAATTTGAACTTCCTTATTAGTAAGTTTCTTCAACTCTTCTTTAAGCTTATCAACTTCTGAGCCACCTTTTCCGATAATAATACCAGGACGTGCAGTAAATATTGTGATAGTTACTAATTTTAGTGTACGCTCAATCATAATACGAGATACACCAGCTTTCACAAGACGTGCATTAAGATACTCTCTTATCTTTCCATCTTCAACAAGTTTATCTGAAAAGTTTTTTCCGCCGTACCAGTAAGAATCCCAACCTTTGATGATCCCTAATCTGAGTCCTATAGGATTAGTTTTTTGTCCCATTATTTATCTGTGTTTTCAGTAATAACTTCTTCAACTTCTTCTTGCTTTTGCACTCTGTTACCTAAAATCAATGTAACATGATTCGATCTTTTACGAATACGATGTGCTCTACCTTGTGGTGCAGGTTGAATTCTTTTCAGCATTCTTCCACTATCAACGTTTATTTCTTTTACATACAACTGATTGTCTTCAACTCTTTCACCTTCGTTCTTAACTTCCCAGTTAGCAATAGCTGAACGCAATAATTTGTAAAGCCTTCCTGCAGCTTCCTTTGAAGTATGCTGAAGCAAACTCATAGCTGGTTCAACATTTATACCACGAATTAAATCGGCGACAATACGCATTTTACGTGGAGAAGTAGGTACATTACGAAGACGTGCTACGTAAAGTGTTTTACGCGCCTCTTTCCTTTGTTCTGCACTTATGTGTTTTCTTGATCCCATTTTACTGAACTTTATTTACTTCCTTTATTCTTTTTACCAGCATGTCCTCTAAATAACCTTGTTGGTGCAAACTCTCCAAGTTTATGACCTACCATATTTTCAGTAACATAAACAGGAATAAATTTATTTCCATTATGAACTGCAATGGTTTGGCCTACAAAATCAGGAGATATCATAGATGCTCTCGACCAGGTTTTGATAACTGTTTTTTTATTGGACTCTACATTGACCATAACTTTCTTCTCAAGTTTAATATCGATGTATGGTCCTTTTTTTAGCGATCGGCTCATATTAATTCAATTAAAGCTCTTTAATTATTTCTTTCTTTTTTCAACAATGTACTTGTTTGATGCCTTTTTCTTGGCACGAGTACGGAATCCTTTAGCTGGCAATCCTTTTCTAGAACGAGGATGTCCACCTGAAGCTCTTCCTTCACCACCACCCATAGGGTGATCGACAGGATTCATAGCTACACCTCTAACTCTTGGACGGCGACCTAACCAACGATTACGACCGGCTTTACCAGATTTCTCAAGATTATGGTCAATATTTGAGACCATACCAATAGTAGCTTTGCATGTTTGCAAAATCATCCGGGTTTCACCTGATGGCATCTTTACAATAGCAAATTTACCCTCACGTGTCATCAACTGTGCATATGATCCCGCGCTACGCGACATTTTTGCACCTTGACCAGGACGTAACTCAATATTATGAATTACTGTACCAAAAGGTATTTCACTCAAATACATAGTGTTTCCAATGTCTGGTGATACGCCTTTTCCTGACAAGATTTCCTGTCCTACCTCAAGTCCATGAGGAGCTACGATATATCTTTTCTCACCATCCACATAGTTAATCAAAGCAATACGAGCAGTACGATTTGGATCATACTCAATTGTTTTGACGATTCCTGGAATATTTTCTTTATCCCTTTTGAAATCAATGTTTCTGTATTTTTGTTTATGACCACCACCTACATTGCGAATAGTCATTCTACCTTTATTGTTTCTACCACCAGTACTTTTTTTACCAACTAAAAGGCTTTTTTCAGGCTTATTTGTGGTAATATCGTCAAATGCGCTTATAATTTTAAAGCGTTGACCTGGTGTTGTTGGTTTATATTTTTTGAGAGCCATTTCTAAATATTGCTAAAGAAATCAATTGATTCACCTTCTGCTATTGTTACAACAGCTTTTTTGAAGGCATTTGTCTTACCAGAAATTACGCCTGACTTAGTATTACGTGATTTCCTTTTACCTGAGTAATTCATGGTGTTTACAGAAAGTACTTCAACACCGTAAAGCTCTTCAACTTCACCTTTAATCTGAATTTTATTTGCCCTTTTATCGACAATAAATCCATACTGGTTAAGTTTTTCAGCTTTTGCTGTCATCTTCTCTGTAATAACCGGTTTTAATATTACACCCATCTCTTTTCAGTTTTATTTATTCGCAAATACTTCTACGATGGTTTTTAACGAACTTTCTACAAAAACAACTTTATTGGCTTTAAGAACTTCATATGTGTTAATACCTTCAGCTCTTAAAACTTTTACTTTTTGCAAATTTCGTGTTGACAAATAGATATTCTCATCAGCCTGATTCAACACAAATAAAGTTCTTTTATCATCTATATTGAAGCCTTTCAAAATTTCTTTAAAATCCTTTGTTTTTGGATTTTCAAGTTTAAAGTCTTCTATAATTAGAATGCCATCCTCTTTTGCTTTATACGATAATGCAGATTTACGAGCAAGGCGTTTTACCTTTTTATTCAATTTAAATGCATAACTCCTTGGATGTGGACCAAAAACTCGACCGCCGCCGCGGAAAATTGGATTTTTGATGCTACCTGCACGTGCTGTACCGGTACCTTTTTGACGCTTAATCTTACGAGTACTTCCAATTATATCGCTTCTTTCCTTGGTATCATGTGTTCCCTGACGCTGATTAGCCATATATTGCTTTGCATCAAGATAAATAGCATTATCATTGGGTTCAATACCAAAGATGGAATCATCAAGCTTCACCTTTCTTGTGGTGGCTTCTCCGCTTACCTTATGAACTACTAACTCCATCTTTCTAATTTTACTAATGAATTATTAGGACCTGGAACAGCTCCTTTTACAACAACAACATTTTTTTCAGGAATAATTTTTACAACCTGAAGATTAATGAGTTTAACTCTATCACCACCCATGCGGCCTGCCATACGCATTCCTTTAAAAACACGTGAAGGATATGAAGAAGCACCAATTGATCCTGGAGCTCTTAATCTGTTATGCTGACCATGTGTAGCATCGTTAACACCTTTGAAGTTGTACCTTTTAACAACACCCTGGAATCCTTTTCCTTTTGATGTTCCAACAACGTCGATGTATTCACCTTCGTTAAAAACTTCAACTGTTAGTATCTCTCCAAATTTTTTCTTCTCTTCAAAACGACTAAATTCAGCCAAGAATCTTTTGGGTGTTGTTTTTGCTTTTGCAAAATGACCCTTCATCGCTTTAGTTGTGTGTTTATCCTTTTTATCCTCATAAGCAAGCTGAATGGCTTCATATCCATCAACTTCCTTTGTGCGAACCTGGCTTACAACACACGGACCTGCCTCAATAACGGTACAAGGGATATTTTTCCCATTCTCGTCAAATATGGAGGTCATGCCTATTTTCTTACCTAGTAATCCTGACATTTTAACAAATCTTTAAGCCGTTTATAGTTATACTTTTATCTCAACCTCAACTCCACTAGGAAGCTCCAGCTTCATTAATGAATCGATGGTTTTTGATGATGAATTAAATACATCCATTAATCTTTTGTATGTACTTAACTCAAACTGTTCGCGCGACTTTTTATTAACAAAAGTTGAACGGTTAACAGTAAAAACTTTTTTATGAGTCGGTAAAGGTATTGGTCCGCTAATTACAGCTCCAGTATTTTTTACCGCTTTTGCGATCTTTTCAGCTGATTTATCAACCAAATTATGATCGTACGATTTTAGTTTTATTCTAATTCTTTGACTCACGATATTATATATTTATCTAAAAATCTCCTTTAATCTTCTTAATTACTTCTTCAGCTATAAAAGCAGGTGCCTTTTTGAAAGAATCAAACTCCATACTCGATGTTGCTCTACCTGAAGTTAGTGAACGTAACGATGTTACATATCCAAACATTTCAGACAATGGTACTTTTGCCTTTACAATTTTGTATCCAATCTTAGATGAAACATCTTCTAGAATGGCTCTTCTTTTATTAAGATCACCTGTTACATCTCCAAGATATTCTTCGGGACTAACAACCTCAACTTTCATTATAGGCTCCAGTAAAACTGATTTTGCCTTTCTGGCGGCTATTTTAAATCCAATTTTTGCTGCCATTTCAAATGATAGCTGATCTGAATCAACAGCGTGATAAGAACCATCAATTAGTCTTACTTTCATCGATTCAATTGTAAAACCGGCCAACACACCATTCTGCATTGCAGTTTCAAAACCTTTTTTTACAGATGGTATGAATTCGCGCGGAATATTACCACCTTTTACTTCATCAACAAACTGTAATCCTTCTTCTCCTTTATCGGCAGGTGAAATCTCAAATTCAATATTTGCAAATTTACCTCTACCACCAGTTTGTTTCTTATATACTTCTTTATGATGAGCAGTATCAGTAATAGCCTCCATATAACTTACCTGGGGTTGACCAATATTACACTCAACACTAAATTCTCTTTTTAATCTGTCAACTAGAATATCCAAATGCAATTCGCCCATTCCGGAAATAATAGTTTGTCCCGAATCTTTGTCAATATTTACCTTGAACGTAGGGTCCTCTTCAGCAAGTTTTGCCAAAGCTAATGACATTTTATCAATATCTTTTTGAGTTTTAGGCTCAATAGCAATACTAATAACAGGTTCAGGAAAAGTCATTGCCTCTAAAATAACAGGATGCTTTTCATCAGTTAATGTATCACCAGTGTGAATAGTTTTAAAACCAACTGCTGCTCCAATATCACCTGCTTCAATTACATCAAGAGGTTCTTGCTTATTCGCATGCATCTGCATAATACGGCTAATTCTTTCCTTCTTGCCTGTAGATACATTTAGAACATATGATCCAGCTTTTAGTCTACCTGAATAAACTCTGAAAAAGCATAAACGACCTACAAATGGATCAGTAGCAATTTTGAAAGCTAGTGCACTAAAATTGTCATTAGGGTCAGGACTACGTAATTCTTCTGCATCAGTTTTTGGATTAATACCAACAACAGGAGGTATATCCATTGGACTTGGTAAAAATTCGATAATTGAATTAAGTAGCATCTGAACGCCTTTGTTTTTAAAGGCCGAACCACACATTACCGGAGTAATTGACATATTAAGTGTTGCAGTACGGATGACATTAATCATTTCCTCTTCAGTAATAGAATGCGGATCATCCATAAACTTTTCAAAAAGTTCGTCACTTTCTTCAGCAACACCTTCAATAAGCTTCATGCGATAATCAAGCACCATTTGCTCTAAATCTTCAGGAATAGGGATTTCAACTATTTTAGTTCCATCCGAACCTTCCTCCCAAACAAAAGCTTTATCCTTAACCAAATCAACGACCCCTACAAAATCATCTTCTGCACCGATAGGTATTTGAATAGGCACAGGGTTTGCTCCTAATCTGTCTTTTATTTGCTCTATTACTCCAAAGAAATCGGCACCTGAACGATCCATTTTATTAACGAAACTAATCCGAGGTACTCCATATTTATTGGCCTGTCTCCACACAGTTTCTGACTGGGGCTCAACTCCACCCACAGCACAAAACAATGCAACAGCGCCATCTAATACACGTAACGAACGCTCAACTTCAACAGTAAAGTCGACATGTCCTGGTGTATCAATTATATTAATTTTATGTTTTTTATTGAAAAGCTCCCAATAAACAGTGGTAGCAGCTGAAGTAATAGTAATGCCTCTTTCTTGCTCCTGAACCATCCAATCCATAGTAGCACCACCATCATGAACCTCTCCCATTTTGTAATTACGACCTGTATAAAACAAAATGCGCTCTGTAACAGTGGTCTTTCCGGCATCAATATGTGCCATAATACCAATATTACGGGTATTTAGAAGTTTACTTGTATGTTTATCTTGCGCTGCCATTATTTATTCAAGCTATCTTAGAATCTAAAATGTGAAAATGCTTTATTAGCTTCTGCCATACGATGAGTATCTTCTTTCTTCTTAAAAGCTGCACCTTCTTCTTTATGTGCCGCAATAATTTCACCTGCAAGTTTTTTTCCCATGCTTTTTTCATGGCGCTTGCGAGAGAAATTTATAAGATTTTTCATCCCAATAGACATTTTTCTACTTGCAGGAATCTCGGAAGGAATTTGAAAAGTAGCTCCACCGATACGTCTGCTTCTTACTTCAACAGCAGGAGTAACATTGGCTAACGCTTTTTTCCAGATTTCAACAGGATCTTCAGTAGTTTTCTCAGCTACAATATCCATAGCTTCGTAAAACAATTTATAAGCAGTACTTTTTTTCCCACCCTTCATCATATTGTTTACAAATTGAGTAACCAATACATCATTGAATTTAGGATCAGGAAGTATTATACGTATTTTTGGTTTCGCTTTTCTCATGATATAAAGCTTATGCTGTTATCTATTATTTTTTAGGGCGTTTTGTTCCATATTTTGATCGACGCTGCGTACGTCCTTCAACACCTGATGTATCGAGTGCTCCACGAATGATGTGATATCTTACACCAGGAAGATCCTTAACACGACCACCTCTAATCATAACAATCGAGTGCTCCTGAAGATTGTGACCTTCACCGGGAATATAGGCATTCACCTCTTTGCCATTAGTAAGTCTTACCCTGGCAACTTTTCTCATTGCAGAATTAGGTTTCTTAGGTGTAGTTGTATAAACTCTTACACAAACACCACGTCGTTGCGGACACGCATCAAGAGCAGGAGATTTACTCTTATCAACGAGTTTCTTCCGTCCTTTTCTTACTAATTGTTGTATTGTAGGCATTTTCTATTTAATTTATTAACCTCAAATTTTGGAGGCGCAAAAGTATAAAATAATTTTATACAAACCTCTATTTATTTTTAATAATTTCAGGAAGTTTTCAAGGGGGATTACCGGAAGGGTTTAAAACCACACAACAAATTTAAAAACTAACCTTGTTGCGCCGGAAACCTATATCGTTTTACCTTGTCAGGTTCCTTTAACTATTACTGTTTCAGTAAGTTCACTAAATTCTTACTCGAAACGGGCTGCAAAGGTAAAAATTTATTGTTTATTAACAATAAGTTGGTGATATTTTTTTGAAATATTTTTTATTTCTCAATTAAAATATGCTTGTTGTTAATAATTTACTCCTTATATTATATAAGGCTGCTAATTGCAATGTTATTATTTTGTCTTATATGGTAGTTGAGGATTATCCTTTTGAACGATGACTTTTTGTATTAATAGCTCGATAAAAAAAAGTCCAGGTTTGTAGCCTAGACTTTTTTAAGAGTCAATTTTTTCAGTCAATTAGCAATAATTTTTTTGAAAAGCTTTTACTGCTGGTTTTTATCATAATATAATACACACCTTTTTGATGACCCCGCAGATCAATTTCAATATCACCTTCTTGTATGTCTACATCCATAAAATTGACCATTTGACCTATTGTATTGTAAACTCCAACCGAAATAATATTTTGTATATTCTTATTAGCTATCTTGAAAATGCCGTTTGTGGGATTAGGATAAATTTCAAAATTGTTATCAACTTCTTCTTCAATACCAACCCACCAAACGTTTATGTAATTTTCTTTTGTGATAGTATTACTTCCTGCTTCGTTTTCAACAACCAGGGTTACCGAAAATTGTCCTCCTTCGTTATAAGTAACTACAGGGTTTTCTTCAGTACTAGTTTCTGGTGTACCACCTTCAAATGTCCAGTTCCAGCTTGTAGGCATACATATTGACTGATTACTGAAACTAACACTTTGCCCAATGTTGACCAGAGTATCATCCGTTGTAAACTCAGGAATAGGTGCTACAAAAGATCCATGTCCAACTTCGGCGCCAATTCCAGAGATGACAGACCCATTGTCCATATCATAAATGGATGCAACAACATCGCATTTTTCCATATTATAGTTTTGGGTATTGTTATCGAAGGTATAATTAAAGATAAGATAACTTCCCGTTGTTGTTGGATTAGAAATTATATCACCCCACTGATCAGTGAAAGCTTCCCTAAAAGTATGCTTGTGTTCATAATTACTGCCTCCACCAGATTGTGTAGAAATCAATCCGTTTTCTAATAATGCAACATTTAGACTTACTGTTTCGGTAACATCACTTGTAAAATATACTTCAACAGTAATAATAAGCTGACCAAATCCATTATCATAAGTTGAAGAAATTCCAACATTTACAGGTGATGCTTGGGCAATTATTTGGTCAGCATATGCTACCCAACTTGTTCTGGATTGTATACGTTCATTATTGGCCCATTTTTCCCTATTTATAAAGGCACTTGGCATAAAACGAGAAGTGCCGCAATAAGGCGTTTGATACAAAGCATCGGCAAAACTTCTTCTAAAATCAGGCTCACCAGCATAAGGAGTAGTGTAGTTTGAGTTAAAAGGATGATACGCAATTACAAAAGCTCTGCCAGGGTTATTTGCTAAAATAGATGCTGCAGTTTGATGACCTGCTGGACAATTAGGACACTTCACTCCTGTAAATTCTTCCAGTATGACATTCTTATCACCGGGTTCAGGACTTACATAATTTTGTGTAAACAAGCTTGAGGTAATCATTAAGCTAATAAATACAAAGGATAGTGTTTTTTTCATAACTTTAGTTTATGGTTGTTAATATATAAACAGCCAAAATTAAGTAATATTCTTTACGTTCAGTTACACCAACAAAATGTTTTGTAAATAATTACTAATTAAAACATGATAACACTACTATTTTCATTTACCTAGAAGATAAACTATTTGTAAATTTTATTATACAAACCATACCTAACAGGGTTACCCGGCTTTGAGTATACATTAATATAATTAATTTGAATACTATCGTTCTTTGGATTCCAAATATTAACTTTTAGAAATAGTCCGCTCATATCTTTTCGGCTTTTTAAAGCTCCCTGAATGTTAAGACTAAGAAAAACATTTTTCCATTTTCCTTTTTCAGGTTTATACGACCCAAAATTAATAGCTTTCCAATATATAGTTTCACTAGCATCTATTATGCTAGCAACAACCATCCCTTTTACCATGGTATCGGGCGTCATAATCTCAAGTTCTACATCAATTATTGCTAAACCATCTTCAGAAATTTCATTTAGATCAAAACTAATAGATGGACCCCATTCATCCGATTTAGACATGCTGCAATAACTAATTCCTGTAGTAGTATCATATTCGATCATGTTTTGAACATTTTTCCAGTTCCCATGCTCGTTTATAAAATCAGTTTGTGCAATGATATCTCTCTTTATTACATTTCCATCATCAAGTTCATTTTTAGAGAAAGTATAAATCTCATAAGTGAATCCTTGCTCATAACCAACCTGATATGGAAAATATGATTGAATAATTTGAAGTTCTTCTCCATTAACAGCTTCAGCAATTACTGTATTTTCTTTAATATTAGCAATAATATTTTCAAATCCTGCCAAGTTAATATTGGCATTTCTCTTTGAAAAATAAGGAACTCTTTTCCCATATTTATCAAAATAATATTCATGATAATAAGGAATACAGTCATCTATTAAAAATACATCAGCAGCATTATTTTTTAAAAGAGCTGCTTTAAATGTTTCTTCGTATGGCTGCTTAAGAAATATCTGATAATGTTCTCTGCCTTTAACAAGAGTTAATACATTGACAAATAAAAGTCCAATAACAATTATTGCTAATTGCCTTAATTGCAGCTTATTGTGATGCGAGAATAATAATATAAATAGGTATGGCGTTGAGAAAATAAGCATTGAATACTGTATTATTGGGTTTTTCAGTACAGAATACACATATCCAATTACAATAGGTAAAATAAACCATGCAAGAAGCATCCATCTCTTTTTCGCAACAATATCCCCATCAACAATTTTACCTGAAACTACATTTATATAAAACAAAACAGCTAACACAGCAATCCATACCCACCACGAAAAATGAAATATATAATTTAAAAATTGAAGAAAAAATATAGGTTCAGGTTTAGCAAGCCACCCCCCTGCCCCTCCTATGCCTTCCTGTCCTAACTGGCTAAAAAAGATATGAAGATGTGGTATGTATAAAACAAAAATTGCAAACCCTGATATAGTATAAGGTATCAAGTCTTTTTTCTTAACAAGAAACAAACCGCTAACACCGACTATTGCAGCAAATAATAAACTAAAATGATGATTGTAAGCAGCCATTGCTCCAAATAGCACATATAATATAAGGTATATAGATTTTCTTTTTTTAAAGAAGTACAAACTCCACAAATATACCATCAGCAATGTAATTAGCAATCCGCTAACATAGGGTCGTGCTATCTGGCTATACATCACAAAAAATTGAAGTGATGAAATATAAACTGCCGTAAGTAACCCGGTAGTTCCATCAAACCACAATTTTCCTATTAAATAGCTTATCCAAATTGAAAAAATTCCGGAGATTATGAATGGCAGTTTAACTAGTATTTCACTCGTTCCAACAAAAGCGGTCCAATAATAAAGAAACACCTGAACACCTGCAGGATGCGTATCACCAAGCATTACACCTTCACGGATTAAGTCGGTAAAATTATCGAACTGAAGTCGGCTTAATGCACTAAGTTCATCATGCATATAGGGGATATTATCATAATCCCAAAACCTCAATACCGAGCCAACCAAAACTATAAGTACCAATAATAAATATTCATACAATTTTGATTTGTCGGTATTTATTTTGCTATGATTCATATAATATTGTCAAAAATAGCTTTTTGTTGAAAACACATCCTGCGACCTTACAAATACTTTCCTTAAAAATGTAATTTTGCGCAAAATATTGATATTAAAGTGAATAATTTTTTAAAACAACTTAACAAAGAGCAGCTTGATGCAGTTGCACATACCAAGGGGCCAGCAATGGTAATTGCAGGCGCAGGCGCAGGCAAAACCAGGGTATTAACTTACCGTATAGCAAATCTTCTAGCCGAAGGAGTTGACCCTTTTAACATACTGGCCCTTACCTTTACGAATAAGGCAGCTCGTGAAATGAAAGAAAGGGTTATTAAATTGATTGGTGACGGGGATGCAAGAAATGTATGGATGGGAACTTTTCACTCGGTGTTTGCAAAAATACTTCGTATTGAAGGCCACCACCTGGGCTATCCTTCCAATTATACAATATACGATAGCACTGATAGCAAAAGGCTAATTAAAAATATTATTGGCGATATGAAACTGGACATTAAGCTATATTCGCCTTCATTTGTTGCAAGTCGTATTTCGATGGCTAAATCATCCCTTATTTCCACAACCGAATATGCTAATGATCCGGATATTCTTTCAGCTGATGATAGCTCACGCAAACCTTTTATAAAAGATATTTATGCAACTTACCAGGCAAAGCTTGTACGTGCTGATGCCATGGATTTTGATGATTTACTTTTTAACACATTTAAACTTTTTTCAGGATTTCCGAAAATACTTTATAAGTATCAGCAAAAATTCAGGTACATACTTGTTGATGAGTACCAGGATACTAATCATGCCCAATACTTAATTGTTAAAAAACTTGCTGCAAACACCGAAAATATTTGTGTTGTGGGTGATGATGCTCAAAGCATATATGGTTTTAGGGGAGCCAATATTAGTAATATCCTGAACTTTAAAGTTGATTATCCTGATTTTAAGCTTTTTAAACTTGAACAGAATTATCGTTCAACAAAAAATATTGTAAATGCAGCAAATAAGGTAATTTCTTTTAATAAAGACCAGATTAAAAAAACAGTATGGACGGACAATATCACTGGTGACTTAATTGGTTATTTAAAAGCAAGTAGCGATAATGAAGAAGGAAACTTAGTGGCAAACTCCATTTTCGAGAAGAAGATGAATAATCAGCTTACTAATAGCATGTTCTCTATTTTGTACAGAACAAACGCTCAATCCAGATCTATTGAAGAAGCACTGCGTCAGAAAAATATCCCTTATAAAATATATGGAGGGCTTTCGTTTTACAGCAGAAAAGAGATTAAAGATTTGTTATCCTATTTTCGTATTGTTATAAACCAAAATGATGAAGGTGCATTACAACGGATTATTAATGTACCCGCAAGAGGTATAGGTAAAACAACCATAGAGAAAATGATTGTTGCTGCTGATATCAATAATGTTAACATTTGGAATGTTATTAATAACCCTGTGGGTTATGGTGTAAAAATAAATTCAGGGACTCAAAATAAGCTTAACAATTTCAGCACTATGATTAATAGCTTTATTGTTGAGAATAAAACAAAAGACGCTTTTGAAATAGCTAATCATATTGCAAACTCAACGGGACTACTAAGTTCATATAGAAATGAAGATACCCCCGAAGGAATTAGCCGCGTTGAGAATGTAGAAGAAATTCTTAATGGCATTAAAGAGTTTACTGAAAAAGCCATTGAAAAGAGTGAAGGTGATATGTCCATTAAAAAAACTCTTAATGAGTTTATGGAAGATGTTGCATTACTTACCGATGCTGACAACGATGATGATGAAGACAAAGATAAAGTTACACTTATGACCATTCACGCATCAAAAGGGCTTGAGTTTCCACATGTTTATTTAGTAGGTTTAGAGGAGAATCTATTTCCATCCATACAATCAATTAGCACACGAAGCGAGCTTGAGGAAGAAAGAAGACTTTTTTATGTAGCCTTAACACGAGCTATGAAAAGTGTAACTTTGTCGCACGCTGAAACAAGGTATAGATGGGGAAATTTTACTATCACCGAGCCAAGCCGTTTTTTAGATGAAATTGATGATAATTTAATTGATAAACCGGCAGAAATTCGATTCAATACCCCAACGCCTAGAACATCGGCAGCTACATCTGGTAATACGAACCAAAACAAGATTAAAAAAAGAAATTTAGTACCTATTTCTAAAAGTAATGTTAACCCTAATGTTAATTCTTCGGATGCCGGGGAGTTAAAAGAAGGAATGAATGTTGAACATGCAAACTTTGGCACAGGAAAGGTAATCGTAGTTGAAGGTAATGGACCAAATAAAAAAGCAACCGTATATTTCAATAGTGTTGGCAATAAGAACCTTCTATTACGTTTTGCTAAGCTTAAGATTATAGATTAAGACTTTTAGTATTTTTACAGAAAATTATATACATTAGAAAAAATTATGTTAAGTGTAGATATTAAGGGTATTACAAAATATTACGGTGAGCAAAAAGCTCTTGACAATATCAATTTATCAATAAACAAAGGTGAAATTGTAGGATTACTTGGACCAAATGGTGCGGGCAAATCTACACTTATGAAAATAATTACTTCGTTTATTCCGCCATCATCAGGATCTATAAAAATTAATGGTTATGATATTAGAGAAGATACGCTAAAAATAAAAAGACTTATTGGATATCTTCCGGAAAGCAATCCTCTATATCATGATATGTACGTTAAAGAATACCTTGATTTTGTACTTCATACATATCCTGGTCATGGAAAAGCTAAAGATACCATAAACAACATAATAAAACTCACTGGTTTAGAGCTTGAGAAAACGAAAAAAATTGGTGCCCTTTCAAAAGGATACAAACAACGTGTGGGACTTGCTCAGGCATTAATACACAATCCAGATATATTAATACTAGATGAACCAACTTCGGGACTTGACCCAAATCAATTAGTGGAGATTCGCAAAATAATTACAGATCTTGGTAAGGAAAAAACCATAATTTTATCAACTCACATAATGCAGGAAGTTGAAGCTCTTTGTACTCGAGTAATAATAATAGATCATGGCAAAATAGTTGCTGATGATATTCCAAATAAACTATCTAACACATATAATAAAAATACTTCTTACAAAGTTGAGTTCAAAGAAAAAGTAAGTAAGAAAATAATGGAGAATATTGCAGATGTAGATAAGGTGGTTAGCTTAGGAAAAAATCAATGGATTCTTACATCTACAAGTAATAAAGATCTCAGGGAAAACATATTTAAGTTTGCTGTTAAGAATAAATTTAATGTGCTTTCACTTTCTGCTGAAGAGCAAAAAATGGAAGACGTATTCCATAGATTGACACAGTAAAAAAGCGAGGGGGCGAGGGGGTGAAAGGGAAATACCACACGCCCTTTCACCCTTTCACCTTTTCTTCATCCCTCCAATTATATATTACGAAATATTAAATTCGATTATTTTTTTTTCTACATTTGCGCTTTCGTTCTAAAATAGAAATGTGGAAAGATTTGATTGATTGCAACCACGGTAAAAAAAATGCTAAAGCAATTTCGCCTACCCTGCAATCACAACTTTTCACGCAACTTGTTAAACATTAAAATTTAAAATATGTCTTATTATTTTACATCAGAATCTGTATCAGAGGGACATCCTGATAAAGTATCTGATCAAATTTCAGATGGCGTGCTTGATGAAATGCTACGTCAAGATCCAAATTCGAAAGTTGCATGTGAAACATTGGTAACTACAGGGTTAGCAATGGTTGCCGGTGAAGTAAAAACCACTGCATATGTTGACTTACAAAAAGTTGTCAGAGGCGTTATCAGACGGATTGGCTACACTAAAGCAGAATACCGTTTTGATGCCAATTCATGTTCTGTGCTATCTGCCCTTCACGAGCAATCATCTGATATAAATCAGGGAGTTGTAAGGAAAACTGATGAAGAACAAGGAGCCGGTGACCAGGGAATGATGTTTGGTTTTGCCAACAAAGAAATGGAAAACTATATGCCGTTCACTACTGAGATCTCTCATGATTTACTATATGAAATGGCAAAAATCAGACGTGAGGGAAAGGAAATGTTATACTTACGTCCCGATTCTAAGTCACAAGTTACACTTGAATATGATGATCAGGGTAACGCAATTAGAATTGACACCATTGTAATATCAACCCAGCATGACGATTTTAACTCTGAAGAAGAAATGCAGAGTAAAATTAAAGCAGATGTTGAAGAAATACTTATCCCTAGGGTTAAGAAACAATATCCGGAACGTGTTAAAAAACTATTTGGTGACGACATGCATATATTGGTTAACCCAACAGGAAAATTTGTAATTGGAGGACCCCACGGAGATACAGGATTAACAGGCAGAAAAATTATTGTTGACACTTATGGCGGACATGGAGCCCATGGTGGTGGTGCTTTTTCGGGAAAAGATTCATCAAAAGTCGACCGTTCAGCCGCATATGCAACACGGCATATTGCCAAAAATATTGTAGCTGCAGGTGTTGCTGACGAGATTCTTGTACAAGTTGCATATGCAATTGGAGTTGCTAAGCCGGTTGGTTTCTTTGTAAACACTAATGGCACTGCCAACGTAAAAAATGAAAATGGCGAATTATTAACTGATGGAGAAATAGCAAGAAAGTTAGAAGATATATTCGACATGAAACCTTATGCTATAGTTTCCCGATTTGGGCTTAAAAATCCCATTTTTGAAAAAACAGCATCTTATGGTCACTTTGGTAGAGATCCATTTACTGAGGAAATTGAAGTTCATTACAAAGATAAAAACACTACTTTTAAAGAAAACCGTAACGGTTTAAAAGTCTTCACAAAAAATGTTGATTTCTTTAGCTGGGAAAAACTAGATTATGTTGACAAAGTGAAGGATGCCTTTGGTATTTAGAAGAATAAATTTGAATCTAACCTTTCAGGTCGAAAAAAACCTGAAAGGTTAAATCAATTATCTAATTATCAATTTCTTAGTGCTAAGAACTTTACCGTTAACTAAAAATGAATAAAAATAAATACCTTCATTCAGATTAGAAATATTCATTCTTATATTATTATTTCTGGTATCAACATATTGTTCCATAACAACTGATCCTAACAGGTTAATAATTTTAACACTTGCCATTTTAACTTCAGTGGGTAGCTCATAATTAATATTCACAAAATTTGTCGCGGGATTCGGATAAATCTCTGATATTAGAATATTATTGAACATGTTTTCATTAACACCTGCTGGGGAATTATCAAATTTAACAACTATCTTCACATTCTCTTCCGGATTATCAATATTATAATAGGTGTATTCAACCATCGAAACTCCAACTGCGTCATTTATTTCATAATGTCCTGAAAAGTATCCGGGGGCACTTGATCCACCTGCCGGAATAAACATAAACGTTGTAGAAGTATCTACAGAATTTGGGAAACATGTATCCACGCAGAAATAGCTACCGGAACCTTCCATCATTATCATTTCATTCTTAACAACTTTAAGATTTACTCCGCTAAGTGTATTATTATGTACCATAGCTTCAAATATAATCTCAGAAGCTGTTGCTGAATCAGATAAAATAGTTATTGTATCTCCAAGCACTTCACCATCCCACTCTAAAGAAAATGATTGTGCATTTATATAACCTACTGCAAATAAGAGTATCAATAGAGAGAAAAAAATCTTTTTCATAATTATAATGTTAAACATAAAATTAATATTTGATTTAATAAACTATGCAAAAATAATCATTAATTAACTGTATCAATAAAAAAACCCATATCGCAATTACGATATGGGTTTTAAATTAAATAAGCAAAGTAATTTAATAAATTACCTCACTATCAATTTCTTAGTTGAATATATTTCACCATTCACCAATAATGAATAAAAATAAATACCTCCATCCAAATTGGAAATATTCATTCTCATATTACTATTATCAACATCAACTTGTTGTTCCATCATAACTGAACCTAGTAAATTGACAATTTTAACGCTTGCTGTTTTTACTTCGGCAGGCAAATCATAGTCCATATTAACAAAATTCATTGCCGGATTAGGATAAATATTTGAAACGCTAATGTTACTAAGTATATTCTCATCAATAGCATCAGGGGTTGTTACAAATTTAGCAACAATAGTTAAGTTCTCATCCTCATTACTTTTACTGTAAAATGTATACTCAACTATTGATGTACCAATAAAACCACCCGGAGTATATGAAGTAAATGGAGTATAATGTCCAGCAAAATCTAATTCCGCAGATGATTGACCAGGTTCTAACTCAATAAATCCATTAGGTCTAAATATTGAATCAAAAATAGGCATATAACATTGTCCCCAACAAAAATAATGAGATACACTATCCATTAGGTAAATAAACCTGCGCTGGATTTTCACAGTGTCAGTTTCGAGAGAATTATTTGTTAAAATTCCATGAAAAACCAGTTCTTCATCCGGAGTTCCATTAACAACAACAGTATCACCATATGTTTCACCTTCCCATGTTAATGTATACGATTGTGCATTTACAAATGAGATGGAGAAAATAAATGCAATTAATATAAGTGTAAATTTTTTCATAATTAAAGTTTTATTAAACATGTTTTAAAATCAAATATTATACCAAACTTATTCAAAAGTAAAAATTATAATAAAATGCAAAAATTATTTGTTTTCTATTAACGATTATTATGACAATATCTAGCTAAAGTTGGTTGCCTTGCAAATTCAAAAAAATAGTACCTTTTTTTCAAATTGTGTAATAATGAACTTTGGCAAAGCCAGTAAATGAACTACTCCTCCGCAAGCAGACGGGGTATCAAGAGGAATACAATTTCTAATTCGCCCCAAGGGGCGGGGAACCAGCCTATCGGCTGGCAGGTAAGACTCTTGAGATCCCTCGGCTAACGCTCGGGATCAGTTCAACTAAATATTTTTACTGCACTTTCGTTTGTAAAAAAATAGTTTCACTGATTTAAATCCAATAAACAACCAATATATTACTTTTGTTGTCTTATTATTTATGCAAAAAAAATATCATAATTTTTTGGTGTCAATTATTCTTACATTTGCAAATCATATAATATAGATATATACATAATTTAATCTTTTATAATCATGAAAATATTTTTTACTTTTTTATTAGCTGTAACCTTTTCAGCATCAAGCCTTGTGGCTCAGACTATTGTAGGCACTGATCCTGAAAATAAGAATGTAGTTCTTGAAGAATTTACAGGAATTCACTGTTCTTGGTGTCCAACTGGTCATGCCTTAGCTCAGGGTATTCAAGATGCTCATCCAGACGATGTTGCTTTAATAAATATTCATGAAGGTGGCTTTGCGGTTCCATCTGCTGGTGAGCCTGACTATAGAACTCCAATGGGAAATGTGATCGCAAGTCAAGCTGGATCTAGTTCAATAGGCTGGCCTTCTGGCTCTGTAAATCGACATATATTTTCAGGAAGTGTTACTGCTATGAGCAGAGGAATATGGGTATCAGCATCTAATCAAATCCTAGATTCACCAAGTTACTTAAATGTTGGTTTGATAGCAACAGTAATTACCTCAACTCGCCAACTTACTGTTGAAGTAGAAATTTATTATACTGGTGATAGTCCTGAATCAACAAATTACCTGAATGTTGCCATTCTTCAGGACAGCATACTAGGACCACAGACAAATGGTGGCGCAGGTAATAATTATAATCACATGCATATGTTACGCCATTTGTTAACAGGACAATGGGGTGTTGAAATTTCTGAAACAACCACAGGCTCATTTTATAGTGAAACATTCACATATGAACTACCTGAAAATTATACTGAGGTTGATGTAATATTAGAAAACCTTGATATCGTAGCATTTGTAACTGAAACTAGACAGGAGATTATCAGTGGAAAAAGTGTTGGTGATATAACTTATATTGAATCGAATGACTATGATGCTGCCATAATTTCAGTTTCAATACCTCAAACCCTTTGCTCAGATGAAATTACACCTGTTGTCAACCTTAAAAACTATGGGGTTATTGACTTAACTAGTCTTGAATTCTTTTATACTGTTAATGGAGGTGATAATATAACATTCTCATGGTCAGGAAACCTTGCTCAAAACGAATCAGTAGAAGTAACATTGCCCACACTAAATTACACTCCAACCGATAACAATACTATTGATATCTGGTGTGAATCACCTAATGGTGAAATCGATCAACTTCCGCAGAATGATTCTTACGATCAGATCTCTGAAGGTTCACAAAACTATCCTGAAAATTGTAGTTTTATGGTATTAATAATGGAAAATCCTGAAGCCATTACCTGGAATATTACTGATGAAACTGGAACCATAATTGAAGAGGGAGGGCCTTACACTAATATTGGATTCAAAGTACACCCATTTACTTTTCCTGAAATAGGATGCTATAAATTAAATTTATATGATGCTACTGGTCAAGGATTATCTGGTTATTCATATGTTATTACTAATGATAATAATGACGTACTATGGACAGGTGGAGAGTTTGGTTATGAAACCACTGTAGAACTTGCACATGGTATTACTGTTGATATTGATGAAATAATAACAGCTGATGATATTTCGATTCATCCTAATCCGGTAACAAACAATGCTAATATTGAATTTAGTTTGTTTAAAAATTCTAATGTAAATATTGCCGTTTTTGATATTCTGGGTAAGAATGTTATGAGTATCTATAATGGAGAAATGAGTAGTGGATCACAGAATATTAAAATGAATGCTAATGAACTTAATAATGGTGTTTATTTTGTTAGAATCCAGATGAATAATGAAATTATAACAAAGAAAGTACTGGTTAATAGATAATTTCCTTTTTTCTAGAAATGAAAGTCGCTAATATAATTCATTATTGAATTATGTTAGTGGCTTTTTTATTAAAATCATTGAGGATCAACATCAAACTGAACAATAATTGACCTGTATTTTGTAACCGTTTTTGTTCTGATTAGCGATTTAAATATTTTACTTTTAACCTCAACCAGGCTTTTCCCCCGAGGTATTTTCAACAAAGTTTGTTTTATATAGAAATTCCTTACCCTTCCCACTAATGGATATTCAGGTCCGTAAACCAGCTTTCCAAATTGTTCTCTCAAATCCTTTGTTAATACAGCAGCTCCTTCATTTAGAATTTCAGCATTTTTATGTTTCATTCTTATAATAATTAGTCTGAAATAAGGGGGATAGTTGAATTTCTTTCTTTCAGCTAACTGACGAAGATACATGCTAATATAATCATGATTAACAACATCTTTTAGTATGGGATGATTTGGCTTCCATGCTTGAATTATTACCATTCCTTGTTTATCTTTTCTGCCCGCTCTGCCACTAACCTGTGCCATTAACTGGAAGCTCCTTTCATGCGCTCTAAAATCAGGAAAGCTAAGCATATTGTCTGCACTCAGCACTCCAACAACCTGAACATTATCAAAATCAAGGCCTTTGGTTACCATCTGAGTTCCTGTGAGTATGTCTGTACGTTTATCTTCAAAGTCAGTAATTATTCTATTAAAAGCATTCTTAGTACGCGTTGTATCCAAATCCATTCGGTCAATCTTAACATCCGGCATAAGCAAACTTAGTTCCTCCGCTACTTTTTCTGTCCCAAAGCCTTGCATTTTTAATCCGGTATTTCCACAATTACCACATGTAGGTGGAACAGTAGTTGAATAACCACAATAATGACATTTAAGCAACTCACTATATTTATGATAAGTAAGGGTTACATCACAGTTTTTACATTGCGGAACCCAATGACAAACATCACACTCAATACGAAGTGAAAAGCCTCTGCGGTTTTGAAATAGTATTACCTGATGACCTAATTCAATAGTATCATTAATATTCTTTAAGAGAACTGATGAAAAATGTGATTTCATCAGTCGCCGTTTCTGTTCATCTCTTAAATCAACTACAGTAATTTTAGGTAACTTCACACCACCATATCTCTCTGTAATTTCAGCTAATCCATATTTACCCGATTTGGCATTATAATAACTCTCGATGGCCGGAGTAGCAGATCCCAGTAGTACCTTTGCATTATGAAGTGTTGCAAGATAAATTGCCGCATCGCGTGCATTATATCGAGGTGCAGGATCAAACTGCTTATACGAGCTATCGTGCTCTTCATCCACAATGATAAGGCCAAGGTTTTCATACGGCAAAAAAAGTGATGATCGGGGACCTAGAATTATGCTATACTTTTTGTGAATTTTATCATCATCACGTCCAGCAATATTATTCCATACCTCTACCCTTTCATTATTGTTATACCTCGAATGATATACCCCAACTTCATCACCAAAATATTTGCGTAATCTGTTTATAATTTGGGTTGTGAGGGCAATTTCAGGAAGCATATACAATACCTGTTTTCCTGATTTTATAGTATCAGTAATAAGCTTAATATAAACCTCGGTTTTACCTCCGGAAGTTACTCCATGCAGCAGTACTACATTGTGAATATTAAATGATTGCAATATGCTATTATATGCCTCTGATTGATGAGAACTTAGTTCAAGTTTATTATTACTATCATTCTTTGCTTCATTTTCGAACCTACTAACAGGTTTATTGACGGAGATAAGAATTTTTTTATCCAATAGAGATTTTAAAGCCGACTGGCTACCCCCTGATTTTTTAATCAAGTCGGCTTTTCTCACATATTTATCTTCGGTCAGAGGTAAACCAACAATTGCAATAAAGGTCATTAACACCTCCAGTTGCTTATGGGCACGTTTTCCTAATTCATCCATTATCTCCTGCAATCTACTTTCATCTGTAGATTCATTTGAAATACTAATAATACTGATGGTTTTTGGCTTGTAAACATCTTTAAGCTCCTCTTCCATAACAATGATTCGTTGCTCTATCATCGTTTTCAGCAGAGGCAGAACCTTCTGGTATCCAATAAGTTTTGATATTTCATCAACTGAAAGCTTCTTTTTTTCAATTAAAGCCTCAGTAACCTGATATTCAAATGTGTTCAATATATCAAAATCGGGAATGAAAGTTGGAGATAGTACCACCTTTGATTCGCTGGCAAGTTTAAAAGCAGCTGGTAGTGCAGCATTCATAACTTCGCCTTCGGTACTCATATAATAACTTGCCATCCACTCCCAAAACCTAAATTGAATATTATTTACGATAGGTAACTCATCAAGTAATGTTATAATATACTTAGGTCCATATTCTTGCGGAACAGTAGTGTGAAGTTTTTTTACAAGACCCGCATAAATCTTTTTGCGCCCAAATTGAATACTTACTCTTTGTCCAACTTTAATAAACTCATTCAAATCAAAAGGCACTCTATATGTAAATGTACCAGCAACTGGTAAAGGGAGAAGTACATCTGCAAATAGAGTTAGTCGATCCATATTAGTTGTTGGTCATTTTGTATTTGTCAATAGATATTTTTTATTGGTGGTTAGAAACCTTTATTAGTCTGTTCTACAATAATCCCATGCATGCCAACTTTATAACCCTTGGAGTTAAAACCAGTTTTAATAATGTTTTTTCCTTCACAGGCTGACAATCCCTGCCAACAACATGATATTGTATTACAATGACTTAATCCATTTATCTGGATTCCCCAACATTCATCATTTGAAAATAATGAGGTATTAACTGTCTTCATTTGGAATTGTATTTAGTAGGCAAATATACACATACTACATAATAACTTCATATAATTTTTAATAGCTGATAAGATAATATTCATAGATTTGTTATCAATATAATTGGGCTGATTCAACTAAACCACTATGGATTAAAAGTACCATAGCTTTATTTACGAATGAAATTCGTTTTGATAATTAACTAGTACCGTTTGAAGTCGGAAGACCGAAGTAGAAATTCTTCGAGCTTCTGACTTCCGACTTCAAACCATAAAATTTATAGAAACTGAAAGTCTTGTAATAAAAGTGCATAGTTTTAACTAACGAATGAGACCAATAAATCTGTAACAACAATAACATGGAATATAATACTCAGATGTTGATTGTAATGATAATCTACATGGCTTTTATTATTTTTCTGGGATTCTATCAGGGAAGAAAAGTAAAAACCGGAAGTGATTTCGCCATTGCCGGGCGCAAATTACCAGGGTGGGTAGCTGCATTATCTGAAAGAGCAACCGGAGAATCATCGTGGGCACTTCTTGGGCTGCCGGGTGCTGCTTATGCAACTGGTTTATTAGAAATATGGACAGCCATAGGTTGCGTAATGGGCATATTGTTTGCATGGATAATTCTAGCCTGGAGACTTCGTGATGAAGCAGAAAAATATAAAGTAGAAACCTTTACAGATTATATTGCCAAACGACATGGCGAAATGGGAAAATGGCTCAGAATAGTAGGTAGCTTTACTATTGTATTCTTTTTTTTCTTTTATGTGGGAGCACAATTTATTGGTGGTGGAAAAACTCTTGAAAATCTATTTGGAATTGAGAAAATTTATGGAATGTTTATAGTAGTTGGACTTGTTATCCCCTATACTATTTACGGTGGTTTTCGTAGCGTAACATATACTGATGCTGTACAGGCAATTATTATGATAATTACTTTAATTGCAGCACCAATTGCCGGAATAATCTACCTATCTGAACTACCTGAAGGTTCTGTTTTTGCAAATACTATATCAGATGCATTAAATAAGGCAGGCGACTCATATTCTACCTTAACAGGAGGAGCAGTTCTACAAGAAGGAACTCCTTTATTTTCTGCATTGAACAAAATCTTTCCAAATATGCAAGGTATAATCAGCGGGCTTGGTACCGGAATTATTATTGCAGGTGCATTTTCATGGTTTTTCGGATATTTAGGTGGTCAACCTCAGTTGAGCATGCGATTTATGGCAATTACTGATGCAAAACAGGCTAAGATAGCTCGCAACATTGGAGTAATATGGACTATTGTTGCTTACATAGGAGCATTAATGATTGGTTGGATTGGTATAGCTTTATTTGGCCCATCAGGATTAACTGATCAGGAAACAGTTATGCCTGAAGTATTAACAACAATTTTTCATCCTGTAATAGCAGGAATACTTATAACCGGTGTACTAGCAGCAATAATTTCAACTGCAAATTCACTACTAATCCTTTCTGCTACAGAGCTGTCTGAAAATATTATTAAACCCCTAAAGAGTAAAAAAATTGATGAAAAAACCTCACTCACATATTCCAGAGTAATTACTGCTTTGCTCTCAGGAATTGCCCTAATATTAGCATATTTTTCTTCTGGCAATCTAATTTACGTTATTGTTGGTTATGTATGGGCAGGCATTGGCTCTACATTTTCAATAGTAATATTACTAACATTATTCTGGAAACGATTCCATGGAATCGCAGCATTACTAACTATAATTTCAGGCCTGCTATTTACAATAATTTGGATAAGCACAGGTATGGACAAAATTATCACTTCCAGACTACTAACTTTTATTGTAGCCGGAATAGTTGCCGTTTCTTCAACATATATATTTAAGAAGCGGGAAATATAATATTCTATCTAAGAAAATTTCCCGGAGGTGTTTCGCCTTTAACGTTTGTACGATGCCTTATTTTCTCAATTACTGCCGCTTTTTCTTCGTTGGTATATTTCGACCAATTACCAATTTCTTCACCGGTTCTTCTACAACCAAAACACACATCGTTCGAATCACGATGACATAATTTTATACAGGGATTTTGTATTTCTACCATACTTCTATCTAAATTAGTTTCGGCAAAGAAAAACATTTTGTTTTAAATTAGCAAAAAAGCCTGGTTTGATGTCAGTATCTATACAATAAATTAGATGTAATTAAAAAAAGTTTTATCTGTGCAATTTCACCATTTATCTCACAATATACTTTTTAACTTACTTTTGTAAGCAAAACGAATCTCCTTTAAATATTTGCAAAAGAGCATCACATCAAATACTAATTAATGTCAGTTTAAAGTTAGTAATTATATTATAACAGTACATGAGGAAAATAGCTTACGCCATTATATTATTGATTACAATTACATCATGTGTGGAAAAATATTGGTCTAACATTGACAAATATGAATATGCACTGGTTGTTGATGGCTTTCTCACTAACGGAAGTGAACCAGCTTTGGTGCAATTGTCTTTTTCAAGTCAGATAAATATGCAGGAATTAATCCCTGCAATTGGCGCTGAATTAACCATTACTAGCGAAACCCAATTGGAGATACCCTTTGTTGAAACTGAGCCTGGCATTTATAAAGCATCGGATACATCTTTTCATGGAGAAATTGGAAGCTCTTACCAATTGCACATAAAGCTGCCCAATGGAAAAAGTTACGAATCAGACTTTTGCACCATGCCACACACCTCATCATTAGATTCAGTTTATGGTAAAGAAGAAAATCAAAAGTCGTTGAACAGCAATGACATGCTAAGTGGTATTCAATTTTATGTTGACAACCACACAACAATCCCAAATGATACAATCTATTACTTATGGAGATTAACTCAAACAATTAAATATCGGGCATCATTTACATTAGACTATACATATTCTGGAGAATTTATCCCATTTCCTAACCCCGATTCACTTCGTACTTGCTGGCTAACAACTCCTGTAAGCCAAATATTTATTTTTTCAACAAAATTATACGACAATTCAGTAATCAGAAACTTCCCCATAAATTATGTCTCTACTGAATCAAAAGCTCTTAGCATAAGATATAGCCTTCTGGTAAAACAGCTATCTATTTCAAAAGATGCTTTTGATTATTATAACACATTAAAGCAACAGAACATAGAACAGGGAGATTTTTATTCCGAGCAACCAATACAAATTAGAGGTAATATAGTTAATGTAGCAAATCCTGAAGAAGCGGTATTGGGTTATTTTACTGTTGCCAGCGTAACCGAAAAACGTGTTTTTGTTAATCGCCCACACCTACCTTTCATTTTTTTTGAGTGTAAAAGAGATTATGATTTGAGATGGATCAGGTGGTCGCAATATACTTGGCCACTTTATTTAACTGAAAATGAATTAGGGAAAGCCCTTGGCCCACGTCCTTCTTGTTTTGATTGCCGTGAAGAAGGGGGCAAACTCACTCCACCTGATTTTTGGGAGTAATACCAAAAGTCAGCTTATAACCTATAGTACCAAAAACCAGGCAAAGCCGTACGGTTCAAATACCATTGTACTTGCATTATCGTTCATAATAAAACCATTGAGAAATAAAACAGCCAGATCATTATCATCCATTGGGTGATTGATTTCTTGTTTTTTAGATGATAAATTATTTACTATTAGAATTTTATCATTTTCATATTCCCTAATATATGCCAATATACTTGATGTAGATTCACCTGTGTTATCCTGTATATCAATAAATTTCAAGCTACCCCTACCAAACGCGAGAAAGTTTTTTCGAGTGTTAAGCATATTGCTAATCAAATTAAAAACCTGCGCATGGAAATTCTCAGGTTGCCCCAGATCATTTTCCAATTTTTCCCAGTCAATCCTTCCACGCACCAGAAACCGTGTATCATCTTTTCCGGTTAACTTGATTTGTTCATTATAATACTTCTCATCATTAAGCTTCCCAAATTCATCACCATAATAAACAACAGGAGTTCCAAGCAAAGTAAGCATTAGTGAATATGATAATGCAATTTTATTCACATCCCTGTCAAACAGCTCCGACAATCTAGCCGAGATACCCTCCCCTACTCTAAAATTCCATTGAGGTTTATGACAATAATTGCTATGAATAAAATTTCGATCCTCTTCCGATACATATACAAGTTCAAGACTAAGTTCATCATGAACCCGTAAAAAAGTGAACCACTGATTATCCTGGCCAATATCCGGTGTAACAGCATTACTAAGTGTATGCTTAATTGGCTCACCACTTCCCATTGCAATTGCCTTAAACATCATTGGCATAAGAGGAAAATGATAGGCTGCATGACACTCGTCACTCTTACCCAGATATTTCACAACCTCCTGAGGTTTCTGACAAGCTTCTGCCAACAGTAATGTACCAGGATTCACATAATCGAGTACTGCTCTGAAAAACTTAACAATCACATGAGTTAGCTCAAGGTTTTCACAATCGGTTCCATCTTCTTTCCATAGATATGGAATTGCATCGGCTCTAAAGCCATCAACACCCATTGCCTGCCAATAAAGTAAGTTATGTGACATAGCAAACAATACTTCCGGATTTCTATAATTCAAATCAGGTTGGAAGCTAAAAAACCTGTGGAAATAATATCTATCACCAAGCTTTTCCCAGTTTGAGTCCTCAATACCTTTAAATAGCAATCTTGCATCAAGATATTTGTCAGGTTTATCACTCCATATATAGAAATCACTAAACGGATTATTTTCTAATTTTTTCGATTCTAAAAACCATGGGTGCTGATCAGAAGAATGATTAATGGCAACATCGAAAATAACTCTGATACCTCTTTGGTGTGCCTCACTTAAAAATGTACCAAAAACCAATTCCTGATCATCCTTACTGCAATCACCTGGCAAGCCTAATAATTGATGACGAATGCGATCATATTTGCTTATATCAAAACCAGCATCACGCATAGGTGATTCGAGTATTGGCAATAACCACAAACAGTTAACTCCCAACTTCTGAATATAATCAAGCTTTTGGGTAAGCCCATTAAAATCAATATTATAAAGGTCAACATAAAGAGAATAAACAATGGCATCTTTATACCAGTCATTTATTTGTCCATCACTCTCTGTTGGTTGTAGAGATGAAATAAATTCATCAAGCTTAGCCGTTGATAATCCCGGGTAAAGTGCCTTCCAATAATCGTTTAACAATGAGATATTATTCATATTAATATACAAATTTACATCTACAAAGGTAGCATAATTACATAGTTTTGTTTCACCAAATAGATGACATCTATCAATATAACAAAACAAAAAAGATTATTATTTGTTTAAGCCATATATCAATCGTTTGCATAAGAATGTTTAGAGTCAATAGTAAATTCAATTGAAAAAAAACAAACAAAACCATAATTACAAACTATAAATTTAAGTGTAAGCCCTTGAAATATTGTATTTTTGATAAAAATCTTGAAAGGAATAAGATAAGCCAGTCCGCAAAAGCCTTGACAACTTTGAAAATAATGATAAATCTAAATAACCATCTATTATGAAACTATTTACAAAATCAATCACCACGCTTTTCATACTACTATTGGGAACACAAATGTTTGCTCAACAAATATCATTAGAAAGAATTGACCCTCCATTTTGGTGGGCAGGAATGACAAACCCTGAACTTCAGCTCATGGTTTACGGTAACAATATAAGCAAAACTAGCCCTGTTATAGATTATGATGGTGTTCAAATTAACCAGATTATAAAAGTAGAAAGTCCAAACTATCTCTTTTTAAATATCACCATAAATACAGAGGCAAAATCAGGCTCATTTGATATTGTGTTTAAAGAAGGCAAAAAAGCCAAACTCAAATACAGTTTTGAGCTAAAGACACGTGATTCAAATCCTAATCTTCACAAAGGCTTTGATAACTCAGATGTTATTTATTTACTTATGCCCGACAGATTTTGCAACGGCAACCCCGAAAATGATGATATGCCTGGAATGCTTGAGAAAGCAAACAGAAAAAATCCAAATGGCAGGCATGGAGGTGATATTACAGGTATTAACAATAAACTGGATTATCTTAATAACCTTGGAGTAACTGCAATTTGGATAAACCCACTACTTGAAAATAATATGCCTGAATACTCATATCATGGCTATGCAGTTACTGATTTATACAAAGTCGACTCACGCTTTGGAACAAATGAAGATTATGTAGCATTAGTTAAGCAAGCCCATTCTAAAGGCATAAAAGTAATTATGGATATGATATTTAACCATCTTGGAACGGGATACTACTGGAAAGATGACCTACCTATGCAGGACTGGTACAATCAATGGCCTGAGTTTACAAGATCAAATTATCGCGGTGGAGTAGTTAGTGATCCTCATGCTTCTAATTATGATTATAACAAAATGGTGAAAGGATGGTTTGATGTAACAATGGCTGACCTAAACCAGAATAATGAGCTCATGGCTAACTTCCTCATTCAAAATAGTATTTGGTGGATTGAATATGCTGGTTTAGACGCTATTCGTCAAGATACATATCCATATCCATATAAAGACTTTATGGCTACATGGATGCAGCGTGTGCTGGAGGAATATCCTGATTATAATGTTGTTGGCGAAGCATGGTTGTCTCAATCACCTGCAGTTGCTTATTGGCTAAACAACAACACTAATAAAGATGGATATAAATCAAACCTTACAAATGTTTTTGATTTCCCACTAATGTACTCAATTAGTAAAGCATTTAATGAAAATGAAGGTTGGTCAACCGGGACTGCACAGTTATACGAAGTACTTTCTCAAGACTTTGTTTACTCGAACCCCGAAAACATAGTCACCTTTGCGGACAATCATGATGGTGATAGGTTCTACTCCAAAATCAACAAAGACATTAACAAGTTTAAGCTTGCAATGGCGTTTTTGATGACGACTCGAGGAATTCCTCAGATATATTATGGTACTGAAATTTTAATGGATGGGGAGGAGCATAAAGGTCATGGTGATATTCGAAAAGACTTCCCCGGTGGATGGGCAGAAGATGAAAATGATGCTTTTTCTAAGGAAGGAAGGACAGCTGAACAAAATGATGCTTTTAACTTTTTAAGAAGATTACTCAACTGGCGAAAATCAAATGCTACTGTTCAATTTGGTAGTTTAACTCACTACATACCGGAAAATGGTGTTTATGTATATTTTAAAGAATACAATGGGAATACAGTAATGGTACTTCTTAACAATACATCCGAAGCTAAGAAAGTTGATTTGTCAAGATTTTCTGAGAGTATCGGAAATTTCTCAAAAGGAAGAAGTGTGCTCACCAGGCTAAGTTGGGACGATCTTAATTTTATTGAAGTTCCTGCAAAATCTCCATTGATAATAGAACTGATGAACTGATATAAAAATGACAATTAGTATGCAATCAATAATAAGAAAGATTGAGAAAATCTTAATATTTATTATAGCCTTATTTATTAGTTGTGCATTAACAGCACAAACTGCATGGTTATATCCTCCAAACCCAATAATAAATGATTCCGTTACACTTACTTACAATGCTAATGCTGGAAATAAAGCACTTGCTAATTATGATGGAACAGTATATTTACATACCGGAGCCATAACTGAAAGAAGTCTTGATGGAGGCGACTGGAAACATGTTATCGGAAATTGGGGAGAAGCTGATGAACGGGTTAAGATGAAATCAATTGGAAATGGCATGCACACGTTCAAGTTTGTAATTAAATCTTTCTATAATCTCCAGCCTGATGAAATTGTTCAACAGCTTGCATTTGTTTTCAGAAGTGAGAACGGAGCCAAAGTAGGAAAGACAAAAAATAATGAAGATATTTTTCTTCCGGTAAACGGTTATAAACCTCCAGTTAAAGGTGAAAAAAAATATGAATTTGAAAATAGAAAATATATTTCTCATCTGTTAAGAGACAGTGTACTCGACATACTAACTTCTGAAGGTATAACACGTATTATTCCTTATACTCCTAATATTATTGAAGTACAACACTATGCACAAAGCCTCGTTAGTCCTGACTCTTCGGATGCTGCTATTCTTGTATCTCAACATCCTTACATCAAAGTATTTGATAATGATAATTGGCTAAGGCTTAAAACTAACGACTTAATAGTGGCAATCCATAAAAATCCTTTTTATGTTGCTTTTGTTTATAATGGTGATACTATATTAGAAGAAGAAAAAGGATTTTTTAAAAGATCAGATACAGATGGCTTAAGGTTTAAAATTCAGGATAATGAAAAAATTTACGGACTGGGCGAAAGAGCCAATAGTCTGAACCTAGTCGGCAGCAAATACAATCTTTATAATCGCCCTAAATATGGATATGAAATAGGCGCAAAGAATCTTAATTATTCCGTTCCACTTATAGTTTCATCCAACAAATATTTACTTCTATTTGACAACCCTCAGAAAGGCTATGCAGATATTGGAGAAACTGAGCCCAATATCTTTGAGTGGGCTGCAATTGGTGGATTGATGAAATATTTTGTTGTGGTTGGTAAAGATTATAAATCCATTTCCAGAAATTATGCAAAGCTAACCGGAACACAACCATTACCGCCACGCTGGGCTCTTGGTAATTTACAATCGCGCATGGCATACAGAACACAATATGAAACCGATTCTATCGTAACTCTTATGCAAGAAGATGACTTTCCATTGGATGCGATAATACTTGATTTTTATTGGTTTGGTGATAGTATACATGGCACAATGGGCAGGCTAAATTGGTATAAACCAAGCTGGCCCCAACCTGAGAAGATGATCTCTGATTTTAAGAGTAAAGGTGTTAAAACAATCTTAATTACAGAGCCATACATACTAGATTCGTTGGATAATTTCAAAATTGCTGATAAGTTGGGGATACTTGCATTAGATACAAATGGTAATTCATATGTGAATAAAGAATTCTATTTTGGAGATGGTGCTCTTATAGATATATTTAAACCAGAAGCGGGAAGTTGGTTTTGGGAACAATATGTGAAACAAATGAATATTGGTGTTGCAGGTTGGTGGGGAGATTTAGGTGAACCCGAAAACCATCCGTCAGATCAAATACATGTTGCTGGTACTGCCGATGAAGTTCATAATATTTATGGCCATTATTGGCATAAAATGCTATTTGAAAATTTCCGAAAAGACTATCCAGACCGAAGATTATTTAACCTTAACAGAGCCGGATTTGCAGGATCGCAGCGGTATTCTATTTATCCCTGGACAGGTGATGTCTCGAGAAGTTGGGGAGGCTTACAAGCTCAGTTGCCACTTTTAATTCATATGAGTTTAAGCGGATTACCTTTCATTCACTCCGATGCAGGTGGTTTTGCTCAAGGTGCAAAAGATGATGAATTATATACTAGATGGTTACAATTGGCCTGTTTCTCTCCAATACTACGCCCACATGGTTCCGGCATCCCTTCTGAGCCGGTATTTTTTAATGATACTACAAGAAAAATTGTAAGGAACTTCATGAAACTTCGCTATAAACTCCTACCTTATATTTATACCCTCGCAGCAGAAGCAAACTTACATGGATACCCGATAATAAGACCACTTTTTTATGAATTTCCATTGGACACCACATGCTATAATATTGAACATGAATACTTATTTGGAGATGAAATATTAGTTGCTCCGGTTATTAAAAGTCAGCAAAAAACCAAAAATATTTATTTACCATCGGGGGTAAACTGGTACAATTTCTGGACTAATGAAACTTATAAAGGAGGTAAGTGGATTAATATTGATATAAATTTAGAGACTATTCCAATATTTATAAAAGCAGGATCAACTATCCCAATGACAACAGTGGTAAACTCTACAGATAATTATTCAACAGAGAAACTCATTCTAGTATATTATTTTGACCCAAGCCTTGCTAACAATAGCTATACAATGTTCGAAGATGATGGATCTACTTATGGTTCCATCGAAAAAGACAAATATGAATTAATCACTTTCAAAAGAAAACATATTGATGATAATCATACTGAATACAACTTAATATCGATAGGTAAAGGATATTATGGTCAGCCAGAAATACGCAGTATTCAACTAGAGTTGATTGGACTACCTGATGACCAAGGGCGTGAGTTTGAAATTAACGGAGTGAAACTCCATAAACAACAAGACATATCTAACAATGGATATCACTATGATGATAAAAACAATATGTGGATAATTAATTTCATATGGAAGGGTGAAGAAATTGTAATTAAACAGAACAAGTAAAATGAGAAGTCAGAAACTGAAAGTCGGAAGACTTAAAACTACTTCCAACTTCGGTCTTCTGACTTCCAACTTCTTAAAACAAAATAAAAAATCATGAAAAAATTAAAAAATCGCTTATTTTCGCCAGCCCTAATAATAATGGCGATTGTACTTATGATATCATGTAGTGCAAATCAACCAAATAACAATAATGTTAAAAAAACAACAGACACAATGCATACAGAGTGGAGTAAAAACGCAAATATTTATGAGGTCAATATACGACAATTTACAGACAAAGGAACCATAGTAGCTTTTCAAAAGCACCTCCCACGACTAAAAGAAATGGGTGTTGAGATATTATGGCTTATGCCTGTTTTTCCAGTAGGAGAGCTCAACAGAAAAGGTTCACTAGGCAGTTATTATGCTGTAAAAAATTATAAAGATATAAACCCTGAATTTGGTAATATTGATGATTTCAAAGCCCTTGTTAATGAGGCACATAAACTTGGAATGTATGTTATTCTTGACTGGGTTGCTAACCACTCTGCATGGGATAACCAGTGGGCCATTGAACATCCAGAATGGTATCAGCATGCTGAAAACGGTGATTTTGTATCCCCATTTGACTGGACTGATGTAATTGCCTTTGATTATACTAACCCTTCAATGCGAGATTCAATGATCGATGCGCTTAATTTTTGGATTACAGAAACAGATGTTGATGGTTACCGCTGCGATGTTGCAGGAATGGTTCCTACTGACTTTTGGGAAAGTGCCCGTATTGAAATGGATTCAATAAAACCTGTTTTCATGTTAGCCGAAGATGAGGACAATCCTGAATTATTGAAAAAAGCATTCGATATGAACTATGGCTGGAAGCTTCATCATATTATGAATGATATAGCTAAAGGCAAAAAAAATGCAAATGATATCTGGGACTATTTTGCATGGAATGATACCGTTTATCCTTCAGGATCATACCGTATGTACTTTACATCAAATCATGATGAAAATTCATGGAATGGAACAGTTAGCGAGAGAATGGGCGATGCAGGTGATGCATTAGCAATTTTAGCATACACTGTGCCCGGAATGGGATTAGTATATAGCGGACAAGAAGCGGATCTTAATAAACGTTTACGCTTTTTTGAAAAAGATACAATTAGCTGGGAAAACCTTGCTAATGCTGATATTTACACAACTCTCAATAATCTAAAAAAGGAAAACCAAGCACTTTGGAACGGAGAATTAGGTGGTAATATGGTTCGCATTGGAGATGGTTCAAATGAACATGTTTTTGCATTTACCAGAGAAAAAAATGATGATAAAGTTATCACTTTAATAAACCTGAGTAAATCTCCTCAATCATTTACTTTCAAAAGTGAGAAGGGGAATTATTCCAATGTATTTACAAATGATAAAGTTGTTTTAAAAGGAAATAACACTTTTGACTTACAACCATGGCAATATGTTGTATTAGCTAATTAATTATAATCTATTTTTTTTGTTATAGCTAAAAAACTACAATAAAATCTATAATTTTAAAAGGATGCTGTTTTTCTGTAGTTTTACCTTCAATAATTGAGTACCCGACTTTTATAATATTTATTATTTCCTTTTCTATAATCATTATAAATAATAATTATACTTTTGCAATTCGATATGCACCTATTTACATATCGATTACGTATTATTAAAATAAGAATTATACAAAATGCAAAACAGTTTATACTTTGCTCCACCAGCTAAAAATGAGTCGGTACTAGCATACAAAAGTGGATCTCCAGAAAGAGACCAAATAGAAAAGGCCATTAAACAGGCAAAATCAAAAGTAGTTGATATTCCAATGATTATCGACGGGAAAGAAATTCAAACAGAAAATAAAATAGAAATACATCCACCCCATGATCACCAACATCTTTTGGGGTACTATAATCGTGGCAATGAGGATAATGTGGCCGATGCTATTAATGCAGCATTGAAAGCCCGAAGCAAATGGTCAAGCATGTCATGGAAACAACGAGCTTCAATATTTTTAAGAGCGGCAGGAATGATATCAGGACCATATAGAGCCAGGTTAAATGCTGCAACTATGCTTGGGCAGTCAAAATCAGTTCATCAGGCGGAGATTGATTCTGCCTGTGAATTGGCTGATTTTCTTCGTTTTAACGTGCAGTATATGACTGAGATATACAACGAACAGCCTGATTCAGATGAATTAAAATGGAACCGAATCGAGCAGCGTGCTTTAGAAGGATTCGTATTTGCCCTAACACCATTCAATTTTACAGCAATTGCTGGAAACTTACCATCGGCACCTGCAATGATGGGAAACACAGTGGTTTGGAAACCATCAAATACACAAATATATTCCGCACACATTATTATGGAAATTTTTATGGAAGCCGGTTTACCCGATGGTGTAATCAACCTGGTTTTTGTTTCCGGACCTGTTGCAGGTAAAGTAATATTTTCACATCCTGATTTTGCAGGAATCCATTTTACCGGATCTACTTCTGTATTTCAAAACATCTGGAAAAAAATTGGCAACAATATTTCTAACTACAGATCCTATCCCCGAATAGTAGGTGAAACAGGTGGTAAAAACTTTGTGCTGGTACACGAATCTTCGAATCCCGTACAAGTAGCTACAGCATTAACACGTGGTGCATTTGAGTACCAGGGGCAAAAATGTTCAGCTGCTTCACGTGCCTACATACCTGATAATATGTGGAATGAAGTTCTTGATGAAATTAAATGTGATATGGATACCATGAAAATGGGATCGGTTGAAGACATGTCCAATTTTATGAATGCTGTAATCGATGAAGCATCATTCGATAAACTTTCGACTTATATTGATCGTGCAAAACACGATAAAGAAGTAGAAATAATTCATGGCGGAAATTACGATAAATCTCAAGGTTATTTCATTGAACCAACTATTATTCTTACCAAAGACCCTCATTATGTAACTATGGAAGAAGAATTATTTGGTCCGATATTAACAATCTATGTATATGATCACAATAAGTTTGAAGAAACAATTGAATTAGTTGACAATACTTCTATATATGCTCTAACAGGTGCCATTTTTTCAAAGGACCGATATATTATTGAACATGTAATGAAAAAACTGGAGCATGCTGCGGGAAACTTTTATATCAACGATAAACCTACTGGAGCTGTTGTTAACCAACAACCCTTTGGTGGTGCTCGTGGATCAGGGACAAATGATAAGGCCGGTTCAAAGCTAAACTTACTACGATGGGTTAGTCCGCGCACAATTAAAGAATGCTTTGTACCACCAGAGACTTACAAATATCCATTTTTAGATGAATAACAAAATAAACCAATGATAAATCTCTCGCAAAGTAGCAAAGCCACAGATATAAAAATAAACAGGGTTGATATTATTATTTTTTCTTCATCAATAAACGTTTTGTAATCCACATTTTTTGCGTCTCTGCGCCTTTGCGAGACAAGTAATTAATAAAAAAGAATAAAATGACAACAATAGATACTAATATCAGTGATCTGCTTGAGCGATTAGGCTTAATAGAAATAAATTCGGGTGTAACAACCGGAACAAGTTGGTTTGATGCTGAGGGAGAAATAACATCCTCCATTTCGCCTATTGATGGCAAAGAAATTGCCAAAATTAAAAATGCAACCCTTGAAGATTACGAAAAGGTTGTGAAAACAGCACAAGAAGCTTTCAAAGTATGGCGAGAAATTCCTGCACCTGAGCGTGGGGAAATTGTACGCCAAATTGGACTTGCTCTTCGCGAATCAAAAAGAGATCTGGGAAAACTCGTCACTCTTGAAATGGGAAAAATTTACCAGGAAGGTAAAGGCGAAGTACAGGAAATGATAGACATTTGTGATTTTGCCGTTGGGCAATCGCGACTATTAAACGGGTTTACTATGCATTCTGAACGCAAAAGTCACCGCATGTATGATCAATATCATCCTGTAGGACTAGTAGGTTTAATCACATCATTTAATTTCCCTGTGGCTGTATGGGCATGGAACTCGATGCTGGCAGCCATTGCAGGCGATGTGGTAATTTGGAAACCAAGTTCTAAAACTCCACTTACTGCCATTGCAACAATGAACATTATTCAAAAAGTACTTAAATCAAACAATGTTCCTGAAGGTGTTTTTAACTTAATTATAGCTAAATCATCAGTACTAGGTGATAACTTTTTAGCTGACAAACGAATTACATTATTCTCAGTAACAGGATCTACTGCCGTTGGGAAAAGAGTTGGTCAAATAGTTGGCAAACGTTTGGGGAAAACAATTCTTGAGCTAGGTGGAAATAATGCAGTAATAGTAAGTAATTCTGCTGATTTAGAGATGGCAATTCCTTCAATAATTTTTGGAGCAGTTGGAACAGCCGGACAGAGATGTACTTCCACACGTCGTGTAATTATTCATGAAAAAATTTACAGTGAAGTAAAAGAAAGATTGATACATGCTTATAAACAGATTGATAATAAAATTGGAAATCCTTTGGATAAGAACACACTAGTTGGGCCTCTTATTGATATTCATTCGGTAAATGCATTCACGCATGCTGTTGAGGAAGTTAAAAAAGAAGGTGGCAGAATATTATTTGGAGGTGAGGTACTAGATGGTGATAAATATTCATCAGGAAATTATGTTATTCCCGCCATAGCAGAAGCTCAAAACCACTACAATATTGTTCAGGAAGAAACTTTCGCTCCAATTGTGTATTTAATCAAATACAAAGAATTTGATGAAGCTATTGAATTAAATAATGGAGTTCCCCAAGGGTTATCTTCAGCATTATTTACACTTAACATGCGCGAAAGTGAGCAATTCTTAAGTGAAGTGGGTTCTGATTGCGGAATAGCAAATGTAAACAGTGGTACTTCAGGTGCTGAAATTGGTGGTGCATTTGGTGGTGAAAAAGATACCGGCGGTGGTCGCGAATCAGGATCGGATTCATGGAAAGCATACATGCGACGCCAGACCAATACTATCAATTATGGTAAAGAGCTGCCATTGGCTCAGGGAATTAAGTTTGCATTTTAAGTAGTGTCTCTTAAAAAACGCCAAATACCTCGTTACTCTTGTTTTGAAAACGGTCATTTACTAAGGTAAACTCCCTGATTTTCAAAACTTCGAAAGCCTTGTCTTTAACATTTTCTAAGGAGCCACATAAAAAGTGTAGAGTTTTCTATTTCATTATTATTATGGTTTTTTTGAATTGTAATATTATTAAGGAGTTGTTGAATATTTTAGTCATCCAAAACCTCAAATAAAAAAAGTCCTGCCAAAGCAGGACTCAAAATCAACAATTATGAAACAAAGCAGTACTACCATGAGTCAGCATCACTCATGATTAATTTTAGTTGTTTACTAATTCATCAGCAAAAATACTTCGCACAACTATTCGCAATTGTTAACCTAATATAATAACTGTTAATAAATGTTAAAAGCTGTAAATCAATTAATTGATAAATTACTTTTGTTGCATGAACAAGTGGGTGTCAATAATATTTATTATCCTGGTTACATTAGCTACCGTTGGCTTAATGATGATACAAGTATATTGGATACGAGATGCTGTAAAGTTAAAACAAGCGATATTTGCCAAAGATGTTAGAGAATCCATAAGCGATGTTATTTTTGAAGTCGATAAAATAAGACTTGAAGAGAGAATAAAGAAACAACGCAAGTTTTATGAAGAAAATCAAGGTTCATTTCAGCTTTACGATTCACTGAACCAGGTACTGTATTACAACTTTAAAAACATTGACAGTCAAACAGATATTGATAAGTTTATGCAAAGTTCCAATATGGCTGGAAAGGTATTAAGCGATCTTACTTTCAACTATAACCAACAAGAGCCGGGCAACTTCTTTTATAAAAAAAAGAATCTGATAAATACTTTGATAACTCAGGCATTGAAAAAAAAGGATATAATTACAAAATTTGAATTTGGGATTTTTAGTCCTGCTACAAATTCACTAATCCTGCAAAAAACAGGGACGTATCCTGATGCTCTGTTAAACGAAAGTCTTGTGTTTGATCTTACACCTTTGGGCTCACTCTTTTCTCATCCTAACAAATTACTGATTTATTTCCCTAACGAGAAAACATATATAATCAGTCAGTTATGGCAGATGCTATTTATTTCAATTATTCTTTTTATTGTGATAATTATATCATTTACTTTTAGTATTTATACCATATACCGACAAAAGCGGCTTTCCGAAATGAAGAATGATTTCATTAATAATATGACTCATGAATTCAAGACACCTATATCAACTATTTCGCTTGCATGCGAAGCTTTAAAAGACCAGGATATTCAAAAAACCGAATCACTATATGATAATTATATCGGAGTTATTAATGAGGAAAACGGTAGGCTTGGGTTAATGGCAGAGCAAATACTTCAAACAGCTATTATTGACAAAGGACAATTAAAATTAAAAATGTCGATTATAAATATGCACGACATAATAAATGTAGCTGTTGGCAGCAAAAAGATGGCAGTTGAAGCAGTAGGTGGAAAAATAGAAATGAAATTTCAAGCATTGCATCATGAAGTACTTGGTGACAATATTCACCTTACAAATGTAATTATCAACCTGTTAGACAACGCAATAAAATACTGTATTAAAACTCCTGACATTATTATAAAAACATATAATAGTGGAAATCTAATATTAATACGAATTATAGATAACGGAATTGGAATTAGCAAATCCAACAGAAAAAAGATATTCGAAAAACTATATAGAGTACCAACCGGAAATATCCATAATTTTAAGGGATTTGGTTTGGGACTTAGTTATGTAAAAGCTATTGTAGAACAACATGAAGGTAATGTACTAGTAGATTCTGTAATAGATGAAGGCTCTACATTTACAATTCAATTACCAATAAAATAATTTGCACCATGAAAAAAGAAATCCGTGTATTACTCGCTGAAGATGATAAAAATCTTGGAAATATCCTTAAAGCATATTTAGAAGCTAAAGGTTACCCTACAGTACTATCTCCCAATGGGAAAATAGCATATGAAAATTTCAAAAGGGATAAATTTGATTTTTGTGTACTTGATATTATGATGCCTGAAATGGACGGTTTTACTCTGGCAAAAAATATCAGAAAAATTGACAAAACCATTCCAATTCTATTTTTATCTGCAAAGGCAATGCAAGAAGATAGAATACATGGTTTTGAAGTTGGTGCTGATGATTACCTAACAAAACCATTTAGCATGGAAGAGCTTCTTTTAAGGATAAAGGCAATATTAAGAAGGAGTGAAACTAATATTAATAAAAAAAGCAAGTCAGTTTTTAATTTTGGTAAATTTACATTTGAATATAACAGACAATTATTAATTATTAATGAAAATGAGCAGAAATTAACATCAAAAGAAGCCGAATTGCTGAGGTTACTTTGTGAAAATATGAATAATGTTCTTGACCGCACTGTTGCTCTTAATAAGATATGGTTTGATGATAGTTATTTCAATGCAAGATCGATGGATGTTTATATAACCAAGCTGCGTAAATATCTAAAGGAAGATGCAAGAGTTGAGCTAATTAACGTACATGGTGTTGGGTTTAAGCTTGTTATACCTGAATAGTTATACCAAATAGCTATCATAGAACATTGTGAAATAGAGATGTTGTTTTATTTCACATCACATGAACGACCCAATGGAAGCGTATCCGCTTTAATAATATTCCATAGATGAGATGATCCGGGACCTTTATCTTTATTGGAAAGAACAATTAAGGTTTTCTGGTACTTCATATCACGTATATAAAATGTGCGAAAACCTTTCCACCAGCCAAAATGAAACACAGTGCTGTCCATACTCTCTTTAATTCGCCATCCAAATCCGTAGTTATCTTTCCTTTTCCAGTAACTCGGACTACCTCGCTCAAACGATTCGCTAATGATTGAGTCAGGTAATAAGGTAAAATTATCAAGAGCACGATCATATTTAAATAAATCTTCAACGGAAGTATAAACATTTTTATCCCCCATTACTCCATTTAAATATTCGTTGGGCATTTCACGCCAACGCCATCCACGATGATAATAACCAGGAACGCCATTTTCAATATATCGTGAAACAGCTGTTTCATTTCGCATGTTGTAAACAAATGAATTATTCATTTTAAGCGGTACAAAAATTCGCTTATCTATAAATTCCTCAAAATATTCGCCCGATACAGATTCAACAATATTTGCAAGCAATGCGTAATTTGTATTACAATAATGAAAGCCTGTGTTAGGTGTAAAATATTTGTCAGGTGTATATTCCACAAAAAGATCCAGCATTTCATCATTGTCCATTGGGATTTTTTTGTTTGTCCACTTATCATGAGCCAGGCTCATATACCTAGGAAGCCCAGCACGATGCACCATCAACAATCTAATTGTTACATCTTCATACGGAAACTCAGGTAAATAAGTTCTTATATCTTCATCATAATCAACCTTTCCATCATTATTAAGTATCATGATGGCCATTGCACTAAACATTTTTGAGATAGATGCAAGTTGAAATGCATCTGATATCTCTAACTCTTCCTTTTTTCTTCTAACATTTTTATATCCATATGCTTTCTTAAATATGATTTTACCTTTTTCGGCATAAAGCACAGTACCATTAAATCCTGTAAGTTTTACTAACCGATCAAATTTAGCATCAAGTTCCTCCGCTTTTTTATTTATGATAGCACTATCGGGGTTATAAAAAATCTCTTTATTAATTTCCGGAATAAAAATATCAATATGTTCTACCACTTTTGGTTTCTCATTACCACACCCAACCGTAATAAGCAGAACAACAAAAAATAAAAAGGTTATGTATTTAAAAATAATAAATTTCATAAGCGGGCAAAAATACTAAATGCGAAGAAGCTATATACCTAACAAACCAGAATATTAAAATATTATTTGCTTTTTTTAACACTATTATAAACTATTATTGACAAGCAAAATGAATCTTTGCGAGAATTATTGTCCATTATCGGATGAATAATGATTATCAATAATAATTAGATTATAGTACACTGCACATTTACCGACATTTAGAAATAATGGTACACAATTTGTTTGTCTATAATTACTACTATGATTTATATTATTACATATTTAATATTAGCGCTTGCTGTCTCTTTTTTCTCATTTGGCAAGCGTATTAGCTATCGTGGAGTATTTTTCATTAGCTTACTTTTAACACCAATTATTGGATTAGTAATTGCCCTAAAAGCAGATAACAATATTAGAACCCATCATTATACTACAACATATACATGTCCATCTTGTGATAGTGTGAATAATGAATATGAAAAGATATGCCCTGTTTGTGGTAATGAAATGGAAGTTTCACATCATGAAGTAGGTAAATTAAACCTTGCCTAAACTTTTCTTTGTTCCATAATCTACTTATACCAAATACCCATGCCAAAGCTTCTGGTTTATACGATGATATAAGTACATTATTGAGCTAGTATAATTTTTTTTGTTGACAGCAGCTTCCCGTTTTCACTTATTTGGATCATGACTAATCCTGATGATAGATTCTTGCTTCCAATATCCCATGATCCCTTTCTTGCATTTATCTGAAATTCGTCAACTCGTTTGCCATTTTCATCATAAATAAGAATAGAATAATGTCCTTTTTGAGGGAACCTAAAGTTTAATATGCCCTTAGATGGGTTTGGATAGATTTTAATACCATCAGGCTCTGTATTTTCTTCAGGTGTTCCAACAATCTGCTTATCCCAGACAGCCAGAGTATATTCTCCTGGCTGAAAGTTATCCACAAAAATATTTCCAATTGCCCAAAGGCCTACACGTGATTGAGAGATATAATGCCAATCAACAGAAGCATCTTCACGATAAAGCATAACCACCGAATCATTGTCTGATAATATTAAACCATCGTCCAAATTACTCGACCTGCTATAAAAAAACTTTCCTCTTGCCTGAAAGCTTTCTGGAAAAACACCAGTTACTTTCCAATACCTATATGGAGATAAACGTAGCCCCTCAACAGGTATTTTTAAACTATCAGGAGCAACCCAGTTATGAGTAACTCTAACAAGTGATGAATCAGCCAATTCATCAATAAAAACACTAGCATAAGTTAAAGGAAAAGTAAAATCTACAGGCTCAGTAAAATATCGATAACTATCGGTAGTAGCATCATTCATTTTGTCAAACATATCAACAAAAGCTGCTATCGGTGCTATAGGCATTGTCTCAAAATCAACATACTTAACAGAATGACCTGTACTACCCGAGAAATGTACTGTATCGGTAAATAAATTAAAATTTTCATCAACCAATGTTACTTCAAAAATGTTATCATTAGCAATAAAATCAAAGCCTTTAAATTTTTGTTTTAGCCATATGTCAATCATATAACTAGCTCCGCCCGCAGTTGTATTTATCGAGTCTATCGAAAATTGGGGTGTTCCCGGGCTCATAACCCATGCATCAAAAAAGGGTGTCATATTAATACCTGTATATTCTGATAAAAAGTCGCGCAGCTCATATGATGACATTGAATGATAAGCAATACTATCAGTATTTAAATAGGCTGTCATGGCATCAAAGAAAATTGAATCGCCCAAATAATTACGGAGAGTATTTACAACTGTACCACCCTTATCATAAGCAGTTTTACCGTATGTAACTTGCTGTGGTATATTATTTAATGACCAATAACCACCATCAATAATATGAGCACTTTGTAATACATTTTTATGCATACTCCTCATTTCATCAAGAAATTCATCATGACCATATAATTCCTCAAGATAATACACTTCACAAAAAGTAGCCCAACCTTCGTTAAGCCACATATCTTCGGCTGTAGAGCAGGTTACTTTATTTCCAAACCACATATGCGAAAGCTCGTGAGTATACAGCGACTCATATGATGTACCTCCATCAATAGCAAAATGTGGATATGCAATATTTGAAGCATGCTCCATAGCACCAATCGCTGTTCCTGTGTAGCCTATCTTCTCAAAAGGATATGGCCCGAAGTGACTTTCAAAGAAATCCATAATCTCATGTAAATTAACAAACGACCCAGCTACTTTTCCTGTATCAGAAGGTTTTGTAAATATGCTTATAGGAATTGTGTTTTCGATACCAATATACTCATCTTGATATTCAATGTAGTTACCCAAAGCTACTGATGCAAGATATGTTGGAATTTTATGTGGAAGTTGCCAATGCCATGTGGTTGTACTATTTCCATTGTTAATAGTATCAACCAATATTCCGCCACCAGTTACAGTAAGTCCGGTATTAGCTGTTACAAACAAATCGTATTCAGCTCTATCAGTAAAATCGTCAATACATGGAAACCAAGTCTTACCAAGATTATGTGGAATAGATTCAAAGCCAACACCTAGATTAAAGGCATAACCACCCGAAAAATGAAACCCACCCCAACTTTCATGAAAAGGTTGACCGTGATAATAAACCTTAACTGCAACTGTATCATCTATAACAATTGGTTCATCCAAATATATTGTAAGTCGGTTTAAATTATGCAAAAAGGCTACATTACTTTCATTAATAATTACCGAATCTGTTATCAAATCCTGTAACTCAAGAGCAATATAATTAATACCAGATACTAAAGGAGTAATCTCAACCTCAGCATAACCTGAAATAGTTTGGGCAGAAGTGTTAATTTCTTCAAGATGAATACTATAATGCGTAGCATGTAACGTATCACCTATTCCAAGATTTGATATTTGCGCTATTCCAATTTGAAATATAAATGACAAGATTATTAATAAAACCAGCTTTTTCATTTTCGTAAAATTTTAATATTTGTAAAATTACTGCTTTTTTATTGATTAAGCATTTACTTAGGTTGTTCGATTTCGTACATTCATGTGTAAATAACTGGACACTTTAATTTATTAATAATTTAACATTTATTAATCATATTGTTGTATTTCAATTGATTAAATTTGTGGCACATTTTTAGATGACATAAGTAAAAATTTAAAACTTACGAGATGAAATTAAGATCTATTGTACTTGTATTAGCTTTTGGGTTAGTAACATTTAGTATAACAGCACAAAAGCTATGGACATTAGAAGAATGTATTAATTATGCATTCGAGAATAACTTAAATATCAAGCAAAGTGTACTGAACGTTGAGTCGGCTGATTATGATGTATCACAAAGCAAATTTAACATAGCGCCATCACTTAACGCTTCTGCATCACAAAATTTCGGCTGGGGAAGATCACCCGATCCGCAAACAAATATTTATGCAACGCAGCAAACACAAAACACTTTTTTCAATGTTAGTTCCGACGTAACGCTTTTTAACGGACTTCAACAACTAAATAACGTACGAAAAGCTCAGTTTGATTACTTAGCCGGAAAATATGATTCGGATAAAATCAGAAATGATATTTCACTGAATATAGCAGCAGCATATTTGCTTATATTATTTAATATTGAACTGGTTAACAACTCACAACGACAGGTTGATATTTCAAATGAGCAAATTTCAAGAACGGAGAAACAAGTAGAAGCAGGAGCCGTAGCTCGAGGCAACTTGTATGATATTCAAGCTCAGGGAGCAGGTGAGGAAGCTAATTTAATAGCTAACAAAAACAAACTAATGCTTGCATATCTTGATTTAATGCAACTACTGGATATTGAGGGGACTATGGATTTTGATATTGAAAAACCAAATCTTGAAATTACTGCAAAACCGAGTTTACTTCCTCCAGAAATGATTTTCAACAAATCGGTTAATATAATGCCTGAAATTAAAAGCGCTGAATTAAGGCTGAAAAGTGCAGGACGTACCGTAGCTATTTCACAGGGAGCCAGAAGTCCAAGGATATTTGCTTCAGGTTCAATTGGAACCCTTTTTTCTGATCAAATATTAGAAATAACAGAAGGAGCAGATGGATTTCCAGTTTACGGAGACACTAGGCCATTTTCTGATCAGTTTGTAGACAATCGTGATGGCTCAATATTATTTGGTATGTCAATACCTATCTTTAATGGATATCAGGTTTCAACAAATATTAAAAAATCTAAAATTTATTATGAAAATCTAAATCTAGAGTTAGAACTTGAAAAAAACATGCTTCGTAAAAATATTGAATCAGCTTATGCAGATGCTATTGCCGCTTATCAGACTTATATTTCTCGTCAGAAAAGTGTTTATGCATTCACTGAATCATTTAAATATACTAATGAAAAGTTTAACGTGGGAATGGTTAACTCAACTGACTATAACGTTGTTAAAATTCAACTTGCAAATGCTGAATCAGATCTTTCATCATCTAAATTTGATTATATTTTTAAAACTAAAATACTTGATTTTTACCTTGGAAGAAGTTTAACATTAAGCGATATTGCTAACGTTAAATAAAGTTAGGATAGAGTTGTTTTAAGTGATTATTTTTTAAATCGCGATTAACAAAATTGAAATAGAATAATTGTTTGTTTTTTTAATGTAAAATAAATTAATTTTATGCCATATTCTTATTCATCATAAAATAAAACTTGGATGGCCAAAAAAAGAAACAAAAAACAGATTTGGATTGTAATAGCAATAGTTGTTGTACTCGCAATTATTGTTGTACTTGCAATTAATAAAAGTAAAAATTCTGATAGCACAAAAGTAGCTACAGAACTGGTTGAACTTAGAAAAATTGTTGAAACGGTTTCCGCAAATGGAAAAATACAACCCGCCGAAGATATAATTATAAGTCCCTATATTTCGGGCGAAGTTGTACAGCTTTCTGTAAAAGAGGGTGACTATGTATTAAAAGGCGAAAAGCTTGCAAAAATTGATCCTGAAATATATTTGCGTGCTTTTGAAAAAACTGATGCTTCTTTAAAAACATCACAGGCAAATGAAGCAAGCTCAAAAGCAAGGTTATCGCAAAGTAAGGCTCAGTTTTCTAAGTCAAAACTTGATTTTAATAGAAGTAAAACTCTTTGGGACAAAAAAGTCATTTCTGATGCTGATTATGAAGCTGCACAATCTTCATTTGAAGTTGCTAAGGCAGAAGTTGATGCAGCTCGTGAAAGCTATAAGTCAAGCCAGTTTCAAGTTAGTAGTGCACGTGCCTCATTAAAAGAAGCAAAACAAAATCTAAACCGAACTACAATTTATGCTCCCAATGATGGTACTGTCTCAAAACTAAATATTGAAGTGGGCGAAAGAGTTACCGGAGCATCGCAGTTTTCTGCAGGGACTGAAATCATGCGCATTGCAAATTTAGATGTACTGGAAGTTAATGTTGAAGTAAATGAAAATGATATAGTTAGGGTAGATTTACTAGACACTGCTATTATTGAAGTTGATGCATATCTAAACAGTGAGTTTAAAGGTTTGGTTACTGAAATTGCAACTTCGGCAAACACTGTTGGAGTAAGTGCTGACCAGGTTACAAATTTTGATGTTAAGATTATGATGTTAAAAGATTCTTACGTTGATCTTATAAAAGAAAATTCTTCAATATCTTCACCTTTCCGACCAGGTATGTCTGCTACCGTTGAAATCGAAACAGAAACAGCTGTAAATATCCTTACAGTTGCAATACAGGCAGTAACTACACGTGCTGACACCTCAGGAAGAGTAAAATCGGCAAGAGAAAAACGCGAGGAAGAAAGTGTGGAAAAAGATAAAGGGATTGAAAATGATAAAGATATTGTTGAATATGTTTTCATTTACAATGATGGAGAAACAAAGCTTACAAAAGTTACAACAGGAATTCAAGACAATACTTTTATACAAATTACCGAAGGTTTAGCAGAAGGTGATGAAGTTATAGTTGCACCCTATAGGGCTGTTTCAAAAACTTTAAAAAACAATGATAAAGTAGAAAAAGTTGATAAAAATGACCTTTTCAAATCAGATAATGAATAGATTGTTTGTTAATCATTAGTAGTAAATAACATAATTTTTTGGCCAGAATTTTAAATATTGAAACTTCAACAAGTGTATGTTCAGTGGCACTATCAATAAATGGCAAGGTTATTTCTATGCAGGAATCTCATACAAAAAACTCTCATGCTGAACTAATTACATTATTTTCCCACAAGGTGATATCAGATGCAGGGCTTAAATTTAACGACCTTGATGCTGTAGCTGTTAGCAAAGGACCAGGCTCATATACAGGTTTGCGTATTGGTATTTCAACGGCAAAGGGTTTCTGTTACGGACTTGACTTACCTCTAATATCAATAAACACATTAGCAGCAATGGCGGCCGGTATGAAAAACAAGCTGGATTATTTGAATGGTTCAAATAAAACTTTGTTTTGCCCTATGATTGATGCAAGAAGAATGGAAGTTTATACAGCTTTGTTTTCAAACACACTGATGGAGATTAAACAAACAACAGCTAAAATTATTGATAGTGAATCATTTAAGAAGTATCTATCAATAAACAAAATTATTTTTGCAGGAGATGGTGCTGCTAAATGTAAAGATGTATTAGGCCAGCATCCAAACGCTGTTTTTGCCGATGATTTCCATCCTTCATCAGCCTACTTATGTAAAATTGCTGAAGAAAAATATAGGGATAAGGAATATGAAAACACAGCATATTTTGAACCCTTCTACTTAAAAGATTTTGTTCCAGGTATTCCAAGAGTTAAGGGACTCCGGTAATTCTAACCAAATTTATTTTAATAAACTCTTACTTCATTTTTATAATCAGTAACATATACTTCATGGCCTCTGAAAAGGGAAGTACTTATTGAAAAGTAAAATACATTTGCTTTTAAGCCTTTATAGGGCTGATTACCATTATTCTCAGTATAATTCTGGTTAAAAAATTCAGATAAATAATATTTGAATTTTAAACTTATTCCATACGGAAACTGTACACCGGCAAATACAGTATGATAAATGGTAGGTGTTCTGTCGCTAAACCAAACATTAAACTTGTCAGTTTTTATTTCATTTTCAAATATTTTTTCTTTGTAATTAAGCGGGAACTCAATTTCATAACCTGCAAAAAAGAATGTTTTTCTCATATTACCAACCTTAACCCCAACAGGAATCCCAAAATCGTAATTTCGAAACTTCTTTTTTGTACCAGTACCATCTTGCACATTATATATAAAACCAACATTTCTAATTGCTGCACCAAAAAGCAAACCAAAATTATTATTTATATCATAATTACCAAAAAATTGAAAATTGAAAACCGGTGACCAACGCATAATATTGCCATTTGCATTACTATTATCATCAATTGTAGCAAATGAGAAGATCATCTCACCTCCGGTTGTTGTATATAGTTTATTCTGGGCCTCACTTATATTTGAGAATAATACAGTTATTATAAATATTATTAATAAACGTTTCATAACTTGATATTTGTAGGGTAACAATACGACAAAACTAAAAATAAATTACATTTCTATTAATTAAACAATCATACAATCTCAACAAGTTTATCTTCTAACTGTTGCTGCAATTCACCTATGCTGGCATTATTCATAAGAACAATATCAGCTAATTCGATACAGCGACTTAAATTTTGCTTGTTTGGGTCGGAGGTTGTGAATTCTCTTTTTTCGTTAGCTATAAAAGTATCAAAACTAATTTTATCGGTTTCGGAAGCTCGTAAAGTAATTCGTTGATATCTTACTTTTGGATCGGCATCAACAGCAATCAGATAAAATTCGCCTTGCTTTTTCAAATAATCAACCTCACCCGGTGTTCTTATGCTTTCAATTATAGCATTACCACCACTGTTTACAGCTTTTTTATATAGCTGTTCAATGATGTATGATGATGTATGATTAGCTCTAAGGTTGTTGGCCACTTCAGTCATTGTATCACGATTAACAGGTAACCCTTTTTTTTCTATTTCTTCAATTAAGAACTGCCTTACAGAATAATGCTTAAAGCCCCTATTATTTACAAGATACTCAACAATTGTGCCTTTGCCTGCGCCCAGGGTACCTGTAATTCCAATTATTATCATATTAAATAAATTGTAAATATTATAAAGTTAAACATAAAAAAAATTGATGATAAAACGCAACTGTGATTTTTGACCGCCAAAAGCCAACCACCAAAAGCCAATAGCCAACTATTTCTTTATCCTATCCCCCATTACTTTCAACTTTAATATCTTTTATCCATTTTCCCATTACAATTGGTTTATAAGCATTCATTTTCTCAATCATCTCTTCAATATTAGAAGACACAATTAAATTATTACGATGTTCTTTTCTTACAAAGCCTGATTTAACTGCATTATCAAAAAATTGAAGTAACAAATCGAAATACCCATCAATATTTAATATGCCGACAGGTTTATCTGATATTCTTAATTGATTGTATATCAATACTTCCAGAAGTTCATCAAAAGTTCCAAAACCACCTGGCATAGCAATAAAACCATCCGAAATTTCAACCATCTTTTCTTTTCGCACAGCCATAGACTCAACCCTGATAAGCTTATCTATTCCTTTGTGCTCAACTTCTTTCTCTATTAACATATGTGGCATAACGCCGATAACTTCTGTTTTCCCCAACAGCATTACATCTGCAATGATTTTCATCAAACCAACATTAGCACCACCATAAACAAGTCCGATATTGTTTTTAACAAAAAAATCACCAACTTCCTTTGCAGCTATCTTATACTCTTGCTTATTACCCATACTGGAGCCACAAAAAACACATATTCTAATCATAAATTTTATTTAAATTGGATGGCAAAATTAGGTTAATTTTGCCACATTGAAACTAATAGATACACATACACATTTGTATTTGGATAATTTCGATCCTGATCGTGACGAAATTATTCAAAATGCCATTGATATGAGTGTTGAAACAATGTTGCTGCCTGCCATTGATAGCACTACTTTTGATTCAATGATGGAATTATCGAATAATTATCCTCACAACTGCCTGCCAATGATAGGCTTGCACCCTACTTCTGTAGTAGATAATTATGAAAATGAACTAAAACTAGTTGAAGATGAGCTTACAAAAGGAGGTTACATTGCTGTTGGGGAAATTGGTATTGACTTGTATTGGGATAAGTCCTTTGTTGATCAGCAAAAAGATGCTTTTAGAAAGCAACTAAAACTTGCTAAAAAGCACAAGCTACCTGTAGCAATACATACCAGAGATTCATTTAACGAAATTTACACCATAGTTAAAGAAGAATCAAACGATGAGCTAAAGGGTGTTTTTCACTGCTTTACTGGCACATCTTCTGAAGCAAAAAAAATTATTGATGTAGGTTTTTTAATGGGTATAGGAGGAATAATAACTTTTAAAAATTCGGGATTAGCCGAAGTAGTAATTGGTATTCCAATAAAACATTTAGTATTGGAAACTGATGCGCCATTTTTAACACCTGCTCCTTTTCGTGGAAAACGGAATCAAAGTGCTTATCTTACCTATATAGCCCGTAAATTAGCTGAAGTAAAAAATATTGGTGTTGAGCAGCTTGCTGATATAACCACAAAAAATGCTGTTGAACTTTTTAAACTATGAATATGATTGATGAAACTTCAATTTTAATAATATATACCGGCGGTACTATTGGAATGATAGCTGATGATAATACAGGAGCATTAGTACCCTTCAATTTTGAGAACATTGACAAACAGATACCTGAGCTTCGTAAGTTTAATTATAATCTGGGTTTTCATTGCTTTGAGCCATTATTAGATTCCTCTAATATGAACCCGGAAGTTTGGATTGAGTTGGCACAGATTATTAAAAAAAACTATGAAGACTATGATGGTTTTGTTATCCTTCATGGATCTGATACTATGGCTTATACTGCATCTACCTTAAGCTTTTTACTCGAAAACCTTAATAAACCTGTAATATTCACAGGATCACAATTGCCCTTGGGAGTATTGCGCACAGATGGTCGTGAAAATCTAATTACTGCCATTGAAATTGCTGCTGATAAAGAAGATGATACACCAATTGTTCCTGAAGTGTGTATATATTTTGAGAATCGCCTAATGCGTGCCAATAGAACTACGAAATACAATGCTGAGAATTTTAACGCCTTTGTGTCAGGCAACTTACCACTACTTGCTGATGTTGGAATTTACATAAAGTATAATAAAAATATTATTTTAAAACCAAACTTCAAAAAACTTAAAGTACATAAACAATTAGATACAGGAGTGGCTATATTAAAATTATTTCCGGGAATAAGCACCGGTTTTATAAAATCATTTTTAAATATTCCAGGGCTTAAAGCTATTGTACTTGAGAGTTTTGGATCAGGAAATGCGCCTTCAGAACAATGGTTTATTAATTGTTTAAAAACTGCTATTAGCAATGGTCTTATTGTATTTAATGTTACCCAATGCATGACAGGAGCTGTTGAACATGGCAAATACGAAACAAGTATAGAACTAAATAATATTGGAGTAATAAGTGGAAGAGATATTACTACAGAAACAGCACTAGCCAAATTGATGTATTTATTTGGTGAAGGATTTAATCACGAAACTATTACAGCATTATTACAAACATCATTGCGTGGTGAGATAACAATAAAATAGGTTACTTTACTAATTTTAACATTCTACATAAAAACGTTTTACTCATTATCACATTTTTTAACTATTTTGCACAGAATTTCACTAACTATTTACTACCAACAATATGAAACATCAAGTTACAATAAAGGACATAGCCGAAAAACTTGGCATTTCTCCTTCAACTGTTTCACGTTCTTTAAAAGACCATCCTGACATAAGTATTAAAACAAGAAATGCAGTAAAAGAATTAGCGAAATTATTAGGATATAAACCAAACCTTATTGCTCTAAACCTAAAAAACAGTCGTACAAACACAATTGGATTATTAGTCCCGGAAATTGAACATCATTTTTTTTCAACAATAATAAACGGGATTGAGGAAGTTGCCTATCAAAATAACTATAATGTACTCATAGTTCAATCGAACGAATCATATTTACGTGAAGTTCTAAACACACAAACTTTACTTGGAAACAGAGTTGATGGAATGTTGGCATCTTTCTCAAAGGAAACAAAGGATTTCTCACACTTCCAACAAATTATTGACAATGAGATACCAATAGTATTTTATGATCGCGCTATTGATGATTTACATGCCGACGTAGTTGTGGTTGATGATTATTCGGGTGCTTATGATGCTGTAAATCACCTTGTAAAAGAAGGATGTCAACGAATTGCTTTTTATTCTGCACCACAACATTTATTACTTGGTAAAGATAGGTTTCAAGGTTATATTGATGCACTTGAAAATAATAATGTTAATTTTGATAAAAACCTTGTGTATTCTTGTGACACATTTGAATCAGCGATAAAGATCTCTCAAAGCATATTAAAAAAAACTGATAGACCAGACGGAATATTTGCCGTAAATGATTTAACTGCCGTTGGAGTTATGAAAGTAGCAAAAAGATTAAATATAAAAGTACCCGAAGAACTTAAGATTGTTGGGTTTGAAAATAGTCAAAATGCATCTATGTGCGAACCCGAATTAACATCTGTAGATCAGTTTGGATATAAACTTGGAAAAAAAGCCATGACCATTCTACTCGACAGGATTAAGGAGGATAAGCCAGATTATGACCCGGTCAAACATATCATTAAAACCAAATTGATTATAAGGAGGTCCAGTTAGCTTTTAATAGGCTAGATATGGAATACAAATACCAAGACACAATAACCAGAATAACAAAATAACATTCTATAAATCATTAACAAACATGAAACTAAAAATTAAAACTTAATTACTGCAATCGTTTGTTTTGGTTAATTTATTGTAAAAAACATAAATATCATCTCCCAAAAAGTTAAAAAAAATAAAAACTTTTACTAATACTGGATATTTACAAACTTAAATCTTACTTTTGTGAGATTAAAACAATAATGTTTGAGAAATTCAATTTTTTATTAACTAAACAATAAGTATTATGAAAAAATCTACACTTAAATTTCTTGCTATTGGTATGTTCTTGTTGATGGGAACTTATGTAATGGCACAAACTCAGTACAGCGTAACCTTTGAGGTTGATATGACTGATGCAACTTTTGACCCGGCAACTGACGAAATTTTTATGTCAGGTAGTTTTGCAGATTGGGCTGAACCAGGTAGCGACCCTGCATATTTAATGTCAGCAGAAGAAGGATCAATGATTTACACTCATACAGTTACAATTGACTCGGGTGAAGTTCAGTACAAATATTTTCAGGTTCCAATAGGAACACCTTCCTGGGATTTCGGTGAATGGACTGGTAACGACAACCGTGTTGTTCAACTTTCTGAAGATATTACTTTTAGCAATATGTGGGCAAACAGACCTCATATTATTACTTTTCATGTTGATATGACTGAAGCCGATCCGTTTGATCCAGCTACCGATGACGTGTTTATTACAGGAACCATAACATATGGCCATGAATGGATGCAACCAGGTATGATTAGTACATATATGATGAGCCCAACAGAAGAAGGTTCAATGTTTTACTCAATAGACATGTCACTTTATCATGGTGACTATGAATACAAATATTTCAGGGTTATAAATGGCGAAACAAGCTGGGATAATGGTGAAGATATTCCATCTAACCGTACAGTAGCAATTGATACAATTGCAACTACTGTTTATGATATTTGGAGTGATATAGACGCCGGTATTTTCGGAGAGCCTAATGTTTTTGCATATAGCATGTATCCAAATCCAGTTGTAACAGTACTTAACATTGATAATACTTCAGACGTAAGTCAAGTTGATGTACTAGATATTACCGGTAAATTGGTAAAAACAGTTAATTTTGTTTTAGCACAAAAAATAGTAATTGATGTTGCTGAACTACAAACTGGTGTTTACATTGTAAATGTACATAACGACAAAGGAACACAAACTTCAAAATTCGTAAAGAATTAGATTGAACTAAACTTATTAAAAGCTGTACTGCTCAAAGTGGTACGGCTTTTTTTATGTAATTTTGTGTAAAACAGAATCAATCATGAAAAAATTATTATTCATTTCACTTATCATTGCCATTGTAGGTTGTACAACAGGTACAAAACACAAACAATTAATTAACGAACCTCCCCAATGGGCAAAAAATCAAATATGGTATCAAATATTTGTTGAACGATTCAATAACGGTGACACAACAAATGATCCAACTGCAGATAATATTTATGCAGCAAGCAATTTTAGGCCTGTGCCCGAAGATTGGACAATTACACCATGGACTGATAACTGGTATAAGGAAGATAGCTGGGCAGAAAATATGGATGGAGATTTCTATTCCAAACTTCAATCCAGGAGATATGGAGGTGATTTACAAGGAGTAATCGACAAGATAGACTACCTTGAAGAACTAGGAATAACCGCTATTTATTTTAATCCGATAAACGATGCACCTTCGTTGCACAAATTTGATGCTCGAAACTGGCGACATATTGATGTTAACTTTGGACCAGACCCAATTGGAGATAATCAAATTATTGCTTCAGAAGATCCCGGTGATCCATCAACATGGAAATGGACATCTGCTGACAAGCTATTCCTAAAATTAGTGGATGAATTACATAATCGAGGAATTAAAGTTATCGTTGATTATTCATGGAACCATACCGGAGTTGAATTTTTCGCCTTTAAGGATGTACAAAAAAACCAGGAAAGTTCATCTTATATAAATTGGTATGATATCAAATCTTTTGATAACCCGGCAACTCCTGAAAACGAGTTTGAATATCACGCCTGGTTCGACATTAAAAGTCTTCCGGAAATACAAAAAGTAAACATAACAACTAATAGAACTCCCGGACATCCATATGAAGGTGACATTAACCAAGGAGCAAAAAAGCACATTTTTGAAGTTACAAAACGATGGCTGGCACCTGATGGATATGTTTCAAAAGGAATTGATGGTTATCGCCTTGATGTTGCCGATCATATTGGGTTAGGCTTTTGGCGCGATTATAGAAAATTTGTTAAATCAGTTAACCCAGAGGCATATTTAATTGGAGAGATATGGTGGGAAGCATGGCCCGACAGGTTAATGGATCCTGTACCTTACATGCAAGGTGATATTTTTGATGCTGTAATGTATTACCACATTTATAAACCTGCCCGTTACTTTTTTGCGGATACAGACTTGAAACTTAATGCTGACCAACTTAAGGATAGCTTACAATTACTTTGGGGTAAACTAGATAAACCAATGCAGTACTCAATGATGAATACAGCAGCAACCCACGACTCCCCTCGCCTGCTATCGTCATTTGAAAATAAAGGATTGTATAAAGTTTGGGCAAAACCAAATGATGACTCTACGTATATAACAGGGAAACCATCAGCTGAAACCTACAACAGAGTTAAGTTATACCTAATGCATCAATTTACAATTCCTGGTTCACCTCAAATATGGAATGGAGATGAAATGGGTATGTGGGGAGCTGATGACCCTGATTGCCGTAAACCACTTTGGTGGAGCGATATGACCTTTGCTGATGAATACAGAAACAACTTCCAAAAAGGAGAAAAAGTATATGACAAAGTTGGGTTCAATCAGGAACTTTTTGATTTTTATAAAAAGATAATTGATATTCGTAAGGAAAACCCCGTGCTTTCTGAAGGAGATATAGAGTTTATGCTTGCTGAAGGAAATAAGCTAATGTACAAGAGATTTGATGATAAAGATGAAATAATTGTAATATTCAATCTTGAAAACGAAGCTCAGGCATTTGATATTCCATGGAATAATTACAAAAACTTATTGAACAATTCAACTGTAGTTGGCAAGATTACTCTCGATCCAATGTCAGGAATGATACTTAAAAGATAATAGGAAATTATACACTAAACTCATCTTCGTTGCACTGTGCTAAACGAGAACGAGTTTAGCTTACTTTTCTTAAAGCTCATCCGGATTTGTAATCCAGATGCTTGATATAACTAGACAACGTCCGGATTGCAAATCCGGACGAGCAAAGGGTAGGACTTTGCATACAATTATGCTGACCTTCCAAGCTGTTTGCTACAACAAAAAAACCGTGTCACCAAAGGAGACACGGTTTTTTAATAACTTAAAATTAAACCTACTAATTCTTAGTAAATTCATAAGTAAATATTGGTAAACTCATATCCATTTTAAAGGTATAATTACCAGGTCCTTCAGGCATAGGTATATCAGTACCGCCCTTAACAAGTACAAAACTACCTGCATCAGCACCATAATTCAAATCCCAACCATCATTAGCACGGTATTTAAAACGAAGTTCACCTGTATCTTGGGATTCGGATACATCAATTGTTACTTCAAGAACATTGTAAGGAGGTGCAATAGCTACCATATCAACATCTTCGCTCCAATCGCCACCTAATATGCCGGAACCAATAACACCCCAACTTTGTTCTTCATAAGTCCAGGTTAAGGCATTAGTATCAACAGTGAACCAATAACCACCAGGGCCAGGAAGTTCAAGGTTTCCAGCACCGGCATCCGTATCTAAAGTACCTGTTGTAGCACCAGCACCAAAATTTGGACCATCCCAGTTTGGTTTTCCAGTAAACTTAAAGTTACCATCAAATGGGTCGACTTCAGGAAAATAAACAAATCCTTTAAAAACTCCAGCAGTATCAGTTTCCCAAATCTGGGCTGCATCAGCAGGCTCCCATCCTTGATATGCTCCAGGAACCCATAACGAAGCTCCAGCAACTTCAGCAGCATAAGGAGTTACAGTAAAAGATGTTATTTCAGATAATGCATCAATAACACTAGAAACATCATTTGCATTTACATTTGCTTTAATCTGAAAACCTGCAGTAATCATTGTGTCTGACGGAAAATCAGCACCTATTTCCTTAAGAATTACAGTATTTAATTCTTTATATGTAAATGATTTAGTAAGCTCTGATTGAGTTAATATCTCAATCGGGTCACCCCAGGCAGAACCACCAATAAGATCTGTTGCCATAAATAGCTGGATTGTATATAGAGGTTCTGGTAAATTAGCTAGATTATAAACAACTTCTGTCCATTCTAAAGTTGTCAATAATACATCTGCAGAATCTTTCACCAATACAAAATGTGTATCGGGAGCAGGAGAGCTTACCCATGTGGGAAGTATTGTAGCATTTGTATCCAGCACAGGCTCTTTCTCATCTTTCTTACATCCAGCAAATACAACTGCTAGAACAAGAAAGAACATTAATATATTTAGATTTTTTTTCATATCAGTTCCTATTTAAAAATTAATAATCTTTGTTTTGATCAACATTAGGATTCGATTGTACTTCAGAGGCAGGTATTGGGTAAACATTATATTTTGAATCTGTTGATTGACCTTGTTTAACATTACCTTTCCATTGCCATACATATGATGACTGGCTGAATCTACCAAAACGAATTAAATCAGTCCGTCTGTGACATTCCCATCCAAGTTCACGAGCACGCTCATCTAAAATAAAATCTAAATTATAATCCGTTATAACCGGAACATTCGCACGCTCACGTATTCTATTTAAGTAGATAATAGGATCTCCCTGTGTTTCACCAGTACCACCTCTTTTAATAGCTTCAGCATACATCAAATAAACATCCGCTAAACGGAACATTGGGAAGTCAGTGTCGCAAAAATTGCCGTCAGAACCATTTATTGTATCTCCATTAATTATTGAATGATTTACAAATTTTGGATATGCATAACCATCAGCAAAAACATTAATATCCTCAATTGACATATTTTGACCATCTGTAAAAAATGTAGCACGTATATCTGTATCCTCAAATTTACCAACAAACTCAGGAGTAACACGTGTACCACCCCAGCCACCATTGTCGCCAGGTATACCATAATCTACTTTATCCATATTTCCACCAACAGAGGCATTAATAATGAATGTTGTACCACCATTTGTTTGCTCGTGAATACCATCAAAACGAATTGGGAAAATAATTTCCTGCATTGTAGAACCATCCTGATCGTTATTTGCCCAGAATAATTGCTGCCATGTTGGAGCTAATGCATAAGTTGAAGCAATAATTTTGTTTGCATAAGTAATACATTCAGTATATTTAGCTTGATCTGTACCTAGGTAAACTTCAGCATTTAAATATAGCTTTGTAAGCAAGGTCCATGCAGCAGCTTGATCGGCACGACCATATTCACCTGAATTTGCCCATGCACGAGGCTCAGCCATATTTGTTTCAATATCCTTCAATTCTGATTCAATATAAGTAAACATATCTCCTATAGGAATTCTTACCGGATAAAAATCAGGATCACCAATTGGATCATCCTCAGTAACTAGTATAGTCCCTCCAAATAAATCAAGTCCATGCCAGTATGATAATGCCCTTAGGAAACGTGCTTCCAAACGATATTGGGCAATTTTTGCTTTCAACTCATCGTTTACACCACGATCGTTAAGTTTGGCATCACTTGTTTGACGTAAATACTCATTCACCAAAGTAACCTGGTAAATAACTCTTGCATACATTGCAGAAATAAAAACATCACTACTTCCCCATTGTTGATAGTGAAAATCTTTAATTGTCTGGTCTTCCCATGCAATAACAGCTTCATCAGTTGATAGTTCCTGATGATACCAGTATTGACGTAAATAAGGGCTAAAACCTCCATCTATACCAGCAATATCACCTTGTCCATCACCTTCATTACCACCAAAAGCATATCCACCATATATTTTAGCTAAGAATTGAATATATGCCTCAGGGTCTTCAAAAACAATCTCTGATGTATTTTCATCAGGATCGATTGGCTTAGTATCCAGGTCTTTTATGCATGCATTAAATGTGCTACCCAGAATAACTAATGCGATTATATATATTATTTTTTTCATGTGCTTAATTATTTAAGATTAAAACTGAATATTTACACCAAACACCCACACACGTGAACGCGGATACAGGTTATTATCAATACCTCCAAATACTTCAGGATCCAGTCCTTCGTAATTTGTAATAATAAATGCATTATTACAAGTTGCTGATAAACGGATATTTAAAGAATTTTTAAGCAAATTCTCGAATGTATAACTCAGTGTAATATCATCCATCCGGAAGAAAGAAGCTTCCTGTACAAAATAATCTGAAAAATACTGAGGTATATAAAAATTAATATCTGTAGTAGAAGTCAATACATTACCTGCATATGGTCCTTCATCACGATACAGTCGGTCATAAGTTGCAAGTTCTGATTGTGCATTATTGTAAACATAGTTTCCAAAATTTGCACGTCCTGAAAAGTAAAATGCCCATTCCTTATAATTAAATGTATTTGTTATACCGAAAAACAGAGGAGCATTTGGATTTTCATGTACGTATTTATCACTACTATTTATAATTCCATCCTCATTACGGTCAACGTACAGTCCCTGAATTGCAGCACCTGTTTCGTCATAAACCTGTTCGTATACAAAAAATGAACTTGCAGATTCACCAACTGCATGAACCTGAATTTCATTACCTACACCACCTGAAATACCACCTGTTGGAAGGCTTGCTCCCTGATACAATTTTGTAATTTCATTCTTATTATAAGTAGCATTTAAACCAAGTTCCCAGTACATATCTTCATTTGAGATAATTCTTCCGTTAATTGCAAATTCAACACCTTTATTCACCAAGTCACCAATATTTTGATCAATTTTATTGGTAAAGTTTGTACCTGCAGCTACAGGAGCATAAGTTAATAAATCTGTTGTTAAACGATAATAATACTCAAAAGAACCATAAATTCTGTCGTTTATGAAACCATAATCGATACCAATATTTTGGGTTGTAGTAGTTTCCCATTTCAAATTAGGATTATATCCTTCTGGACGTAATACATTATAGTAGGTATTTCCAAATGGATACATTGAATATTGATTACCATATGAATATCGACCCTGATATCCATAATAACCACCAATATCTTGTTGACCTGTTTTTCCCCAACCTAAACGAAGTTTCAATTGTGAAACAACTTTGGAGTCACGTAAGAAACCTTCTTCATTAATTTTCCAAGCAAGACCTACGGCGGGGAAAAGTCCCCAACGATTATCTTCTGAGAAACGTGATGATCCATCCTGTCTCACAGTTGCAGTTAATAAATAACGATCCTTGAAGCTATAATTTAAACGACCGAAGAATGAGATTAAGTATAATTCTCCTCTGTCAACACCCGTATCATTATCTAATGATTGACCCGTGGAATCTCCACTATCATCAAAAATAATCGGAATATTATTATTGTCCCACGTATTTTCATACCAGAAATGTTGCCACGAATAACCTGCCATTACATCAAATACACTTGAAATGGAAGCTACTTCCTTTTTGTAATTCAAATAAAAGTCAAGCAAATCATTCTTGTTGTTACTATTATAAGAATTATCTTCTCCACCACCTCTAACATTATCGTATGACCAAGCAGCTGTATTTGGAACATAAACAGTACCATCATTTTTTGTATGATCCAATCCAAGATTTAAATTAGCATGAAGATCGGGAAGAAAATGAAGTTTATAATCAACCTGGAAATTACCATAAATACGGTTAGCATTAGATTTATCTGTTCTTTGTTCAAGCATAGAAACCGGATTATTAGTAGCCATGGAATTTAATGTTCCACCATTTCCTAGCCAAGCAAAATAACCATCCCATGAACCATCTTTACTGTTAACAGGTTTAGTAGGATCCATTTGAACAGCAGCTCCAATAGCACTTTTATTTGCAAAACGGTTTTTAATAAATGTTCCGTTCGCATTAATATTAAATTTCAGATGGTCGTCCAAGAAAGTAGGATTTAAAGCGACACTTACTGTTGTGCGTTGAAACTCTGAAGTTTTAAGTGTACCATCCTGATCAGTGTAACCCAAGGATAATCTATAAGGCATCCATTTTAAAGCACCTGTTGCACTTAGTGCATGATCCATTGCTAAAGCACTCTGATAAATCTGATCCTGCCAATCAGTATTATATATTGAATGAGCATTAGATGAATCCGCACTATTGGGAGATACTTGATGACCATCTGCATCATACCAAACTCCCAACATTTGTGTATAATCAGGATTTTTTTGAGTAAAAAGTGATACAAATTCATTTGATGAAAGAACACCAAGAGGTTTTGGTTTTTCATAGAAAGATATTTTTCCATTATACTCCAGTTTAAATGGTGTACCTGCCATCCCTTTTTTAGTGGTAATAAGAATAACACCATTAGATGCACGAGAACCATAAATTGCGGTAGCTGATGCATCTTTCAAGACTGTAAAACTTTCTATGTCAGCAGGGTTGAGAGCATTCAATGCACTACGTGACCCTGAACCACCTTCACCAGAAGTTACTACTCCATCAATTACAATTAATGGATCGTTATTTGCATTTAACGATGAACCACCTCTTATTCTAATTGTAGCAGCTTCACCTGGAGCACCACTATTGGTTGTAATTTGAACACCGGCAATTTTACCAGATATCAATCCTATAGGGTTTGTAATTGCTCCTTTATTAAAATCTTCTTCAGAAACAACAGACACAGAGCCTGTAGCATCTTTTTTCTTTACACTACCATAACCAATAATCACAACACCCTCAAGTGATTGCGATGATGACTCTAGTACTATATCAAGTGTTATGTTAGGTTGAACGATGCGTTCTTGAGTCGCATATCCAACATAGGAAAAAATCAACACCTGATTTGGAGTTACTTCTAATGAGTATTTACCGTCAATATCGGTAACTGTACCCGTGGTAGTACCCTTTACAACAATAGTAGCTCCGGGAAGAGTACTCCCGTCGAGTGCGTCAGTTACAACACCAGTAACTACGCCACTCTGTGCATAAACTGTTAAAGCACTACCCAGTAAAACTACCGCAAATAGCAGCAATTTTGAAAATAATTGTTTTACCATGATATTTAATTTAGTTATTGTGAATTTTGATTTCTTTATTTCATACAGTATTGAAAATCAAACCAAAATTAAGTAATATTTAGGAAAAAATTAAAATAGTGTTAACAAATATTAATTTTATATAAAGTTTTTTAAATTTTATTAAATTGCAAAACCTACGATAAATGTTGATTCACACATATTATAAAAACATAAAACTTGCAATTAGCATTAATTTTCTACATTACAAGTCTGTAATTCTGTGTTTTACAACTTTTGAAAAAAAATAGAGCCATAGAAATGAAATAACCAAATTAGAAATTGAGCAAAATTTGCAAACGATTGCAATCAAATCAAAATGCTACCTTTATGTTGCTAGTAGAGAAACAATATCCTTTCAAGTTGACTTGCATCAGAAAAGATGGAAACAAAATATGGCCATATAAATTTTACTGGTTGTGATATCTTTGTTCAACCTTCAAAACGCTGTATCTATATTTACTTTTACAGGTTAGAAAAAACTTTTAATATTAAATAATCCATATTTTGAAAAGTAAATATGAAACATCGCACACGATTGCATTAAGTCACCACTTTACATCTGATACCTTATCTTATTGACTTTATGGTATTTTAACTAAACATGAGCTAGTATTGCAACTATTTCAGGTACTTTTGTATCTTATAAATAAAGAATAAAAAATGAAAAATATACTTATTAGTTTTTTAATTTCAATATTCATTGTATCAACATCAATAGCGCAAATAACAGTTGAGCCAGCCTTACCCACCGAAGATGATCAAGTAGTTATTATGTTCAACTCAACACTTGGGAATGGAGGATTAGCCGGATATACTGGCGACATCTATGCACACACTGGTGTAATTACAAGTAGCAGTTCATCAAGTTCAGACTGGAAATATGTTAAAGCAGGATGGACAGAAAATATCCCCGAATGTAAATTAACTTCAGTTGGTGACGATCTTTGGGAGCTAACAATCGGGCCTTCAATAAAGGAATATTATGGTGTTCCTTCAAATGAAACCATACTTAAATTGGCATTTGTTTTTCGTAGTGAAGACGGTTCACTTGTGGGGAAAACCGATGATGGAGGTGATATTTTTTATGATGTGTTTGCCTCTGGACTTAATATCTCAATTTTAATTCCAGAAGAAAGCCCATACATTGTAGAATTAAATGATGATATATTAGTTGAAGGAAATAGCACTGATGCTGACTCAACATTTATTTATGTAGACAATAATTTAATATTTGCAGATACAGGATCCACATTCTCAACTAACATTACAGCAACTACAATTGGAAAACATTGGATTGTGGCTACAGCAAAAACTGAAGATGCAACAGTAAGTGATTCTGCTTATTACTATGTACGTCAAGATGCAATAGTTGAAGAGCTACCTGAAGGAATTATTGACGGCATTAATTATATTGATTCCGAAACTGTTGTGTTATGTCTGATTGCACCTGAAAAAGAATTTATTATAGTAATTGGAGATTTTAACGATTGGGAGATTTCCAGTGAGTACGAAATGAAAATAACTCCTGACGGCCAAAGGTACTGGGTTGAACTTACAGGATTAGAACCGGGACAAGAATATGTGTTTCAGTATTTTATTGATGGCTCGATCAAAGTTGGTGATCCATATGCAGATAAAGTAAGTGATCCATGGAACGATCAATATATAAATAATACTACTTATCCTAATTTAATTAATTATCCCGCAGGTAAGACTTTTGGAATTGCTACTGTATTACAAACAAATCAGGTACCATATGAATGGCAAAATAATGACTTTGAGAACCCAGAAGTTACTAAAATGGTAATTTACGAACTGCTGGTGAGAGATTTTCTGGCAGCACACGATTTTGAAACACTTATAGACACTCTTGATTACCTTGAAAGACTTGGCGTTAACGTAATTGAGCTTATGCCAAACAATGAGTTTGAAGGAAACTCAAGCTGGGGATATAACCCAAATTATTACTTTGCTCCTGATAAATATTACGGACCAAAAGATACTTTTAAAGCATTTGTTGATGAATGTCATTCTAGGGGAATTGCTGTTTTTATGGACTTAGTATTAAATCATTCGTATGGCACAAATGCAATGGCAATGATGTATTGGAATAACGAACTCGACAGACCAGCTGCCAACAACCCCTGGTTTAATGAACAATCAAACTTCACAAACCCCGATGCTCAGTGGGGTAACGACTTCAATCACGAAAGTTTATATACTCAAAACCTTGTTGACAGTATTAACAGCTATTGGATTAATGAGTACCATATTGACGGATTTAGATTTGATTTTACAAAAGGTTTTGGAAACAATATAAAAGGAAGTAATGACCCCTGGGGTAGTAATTATGATGCTGACAGAATTGCCTTGCTTAAGCGGATGGCTGACAAAATCTGGGAACAAAAATCAGATGCAGCTGTTATATTTGAACATCTAAGTGTAAATAGTGAAGAAAAAGTGCTGGCAAATTATGGAATACTACTATGGGGTAACATTAACCACAATTACAACGAAGCAACAATGGGTTATACTGAAGATGGTAAATCTGACATTTCGTGGATTTCATACAAAGAGCGTAATTGGAATGAGCCAAACGTTGTGGGCTACATGGAAAGCCATGATGAAGAGCGCCTTATGTTTAAAAATATGCTGTATGGAGCTTCAAACGGAGCCTATGACATTAAAGACCTTTCAACAGCACTAAAGAGACAGGAGCTGGCTGCAAACTTCTTTTTCACAATTCCCGGACCAAAAATGATTTGGCAATTTGGTGAAAGAGGTTATGATGTAACAATTGAATTTAATGGACGAGTTGGAGAAAAACCTCCCAGATGGGAATACATGGAAGACTGGAGACGTAAAAACCTATATTATGTTTATTCCTCACTTATTGATCTTAAAAAGAATGAGGATGTTTTTAGCACCACTGACTTTTCACTTGATGTTTATAATGCTTTAAAAAAGATTAAATTAAATTCAACTGATATGTCGGTTGTTGTGCTTGGCAACTTCGATACTGAAGAGGGCAATATTAACCCCGATTTCCAATTTACCGGCACATGGTATAATTACTGGACCGGTGACTCCATAGAAGTAACAAATGTTAACGAAACTATTTCCCTTCAGGCTGGTGAATACAGACTTTATACTAGTGTAAAACTTACAAAGCCTGCATTGGTTGGAATTGATGTTTTTGAATCAAATAATAACAATAATGTTCTTTATCCGAATCCGGTTTCAGAATCTCTAACAATCACTAATACAGAAAATTTAAAAGAAATTAATATCTATAATTTGTTGGGTTCAATTGTATACTCCGATTTATATACCAATGGTAGTAATATAAGAATTGACACACAGAAATTAACTCCGGGATACTATTTTGTGAGAATGGAAACTAAACAAGGTGAGATAATTTCGAAAAAATTCATAAAAAAATAATCTGATATTATTAAGATTAATAAGCCCGTTCCAATTTTGGTTCGGGCTTTTTTGTTAATTTTAAGAACTTAATTAATAACGACTTTATAATTCCTTTCATATCATTTAGTATTGCAAAAGTCTCAGATATTTAAATAATTGAACAAACTAATGACAAATATTTCAATAACTAAAAAATCGGGTGAAACAGTTGATTTTGATGCTGAAAAGTTAAAACAATCTCTTCTCAGATCGGGTGCCAGCCAAAGTGATGCAGATTATGTTACCAATATTATTTCTAAAAAAATTGTTGATGGCATGTCGACTCACAAAGTTTACAAACTGGCTTATAGTTTACTTAGAAAACAATCTCATAAAGTAGCTGGCAGATATAGGTTAAAAAAAGCAATTTTTGATATGGGACCAACTGGTTACCCATTTGAGATACTTGTAGGTGAGTTAATAAAACTAAAAGGATTTACTACCCAAACCGGCCTGACACTTAATGGTACTTGCGTACAACACGAAGTGGATGTATTTGCAAGAAAAGCTGATAACACCATATTTGTTGAATGCAAATTTCATAATGATGCACATAGAAAAAGTGATGTGAAGGTAGCCCTTTATGTAAATTCCCGTTATAATGATTTAAAAAAGAAATACGAACAAGATGCAAATAGCAATCACAAGTTTGAAGGATGGATTGTTACAAATACCAGGTTTTCAAAGGATGCAGTTGAATATGGTACCTGTGCCGGGTTAAAAATGATTTCATGGGATTTTCCTGACAAAAACAATCTAAGGCAATTAATTGACTCATCAGGGTTTCACCCTATAACAACTATGCAAAGCATAACAAAAAAGGAGAAGACATTTTTGATGGAAGCCGAGATAATACTCTGCAGACAATTATTAAATCAGGAAAATCAACTTAAAAAAATGGGGATAAATGAAAATAGAATTGCAAGAATTTTAAATGAGGCCAGCCAAATATCTGCAACAGCCTAGTATTCTTAAAGATATTTATCAAGCGAGTTTAATAATTGATCTAACATTATTGGTTTTGTAATAAAGTCATTTGCACCAAGTTCATAGCAAGCAGCTTCTTCACCCGAAAGCACATAGGCAGTTTGAACAATTACCGGAAGTTCTTTATTAGTCTTTCTAAGCTTTTTCAGTACATCAAAACCACTTATGCCCGGAAGGTTTAGATCCAATAGAACTACGTCTATTTTATCGCTATCCTTTAACTTAACCAATGCTTCTTCACCATCCAATGCCCAAAGCAATTCTGCATTTGTCCTACTTAATGCTGCATTATAAAATCGATTACTCGTTTCAGTATCCTCTACAATAAGAATAACTTTCCCAGAAAAATCAAAGTCGTTTAAAGTGCTCATTACTTTTAAATATTAGTGGTATATTTTAATTAAAAAACCAAATTACAAAAAAATTATTAACTATAATACAAATGTATATAGAAATACAATAGTAATACCAAATAGCTACCAAAATGAGCCTGCTATTTCTATCGCCTCAAAAAAATATGAATAATCTCTTTCCTAATGATCTTTCCTGTTTCGGTTCTTAAAAACTTAGGCAAAAAGACTATTTCTTTGGGAACTTCAAATTTTTGCAGATTATTTTTCAGTTCATTTTTTAATAAGTCAACCCGACTTTCTTTAATTAAACTCCCTTCGATAAACAATATTAACTTCTCTCCTAATCTTTCATCAGGAATACTTCCAATAAAAAAGCAACCAGGAACAATTTTTTTTATTTTTCGCTCAACTATTTCAGGAAACAACTTCACACCTCCGCTAACAATCACGTTGTCTACCCTACCATTAATAAAAAATGAACCATCTTCAAATACTTTGGCAATATCATTTGTTACAAGATTTGTTACTCCTAATTTTTGCGCATTAATAATTAGCTGGTTATTATTATTTGTATGAACAACTATTCCTTTAAGCGGGTAATACCTGTTGGCGTTGTTATTGTGGCGTATTCTTCGGAGAGCAATATGGGTTATAGTTTCTGTCATACCATATGATTGCCAAGCAGTTATAGCAGGATTAGCTAGCAACATTTTTTTAAGTTTATCAGAGATAGATGCTCCTCCAATTAACAAATTGTCAATATTTAATAATTGCTGTATTCCAGCTTTACTATTTAGCAACCCAAAAACCTGATTTGGAACCATGGCTGCAAAATTTACTTTTTGATCCATCACAATATATGGTAAGGAATCTGGTTTGGAGTAAAGCAAATTAAGACCACCCACAATCGAACGGACAATCATCATTTTTCCGGCAATATATTTAACAGGTAAACATAGCAAAGCAGTGTCATCTTTTTTCAAATCAAAAAATAGCAGAGTTGCTTTTGCGCTGACTATCATATACTTTTTTTGAAGCATTATTTTTTTGGGGCTACCTGTTGAACCAGATGTAAAAACAACAATAGTATTTGATGGAGAATACCAATCCTGAAGGAATAAATAAATTTCTTTTTCCCAGTTTTGCACTTGTGAATTGATAATCTTTTCTTTACACAGTACCATTAGCTCATTAACATTGTAATGAACATTATGAATTTTAATATTTTGAAATGTATCAATCATCCACAATTCCGGTTAAAACCCAATTGTGCAATGGATTATAATGTAAATCGGCACCTTCAATAACAAGAGGTGAAGGTATATTATTATTAAATAGCTGCCCCGTACCTAATCCCTGGGGCATATTATTAGCTAAAGTGTATGTCCATTGGGCAATAGCATTAAGCCCAATATTTGCCTCAAGTGCAGAAGTAACCCACCAGCCAACATTATAGTTTTCAGCTTCTTCAATAAACATATTACTTTGTTTCCAGCCACCTAACAACCCGGGTTTCAGAATTATATAATGTGGAACAATTACATCTAACATCTGCTTAATATCTTCCCTATTATAAATACCTATTAACTCCTCATCCAAAGCAACTGGTATTGGCGAATGTTTACAAATCATAGCCATACTTTCCCATTGGTTTTGCTTAATGGGTTGCTCAATTGAATGAATTGCAAACTCAGATAATCTATTTAACTTATCAGGAGCATCTTGCACTGAAAACGCTCCATTGGCATCTAAACGCAATTCTATATCTTTATCAGAAAAATCAGCCCTTATTAGTTTTAGCAAATTCAACTCATCTTCAAAATTAATAGCTCCAATTTTAAGCTTCACACAGCCATAGCCTGACTCAATTTTTTCAACAATCCTTTTCCTCATCGTAAGATAATCTCCCATCCACACAAGACCATTAATTGGTATTAAATCTTTTCCCTTTGTAAATAAAGAAGGAAATAGCAATTTTGTGCCACCTACAGATAAATCTTTAATTGCAGTCTCAACACCAAACCTAATGGATGGAAAATCGAATAATCCTTCTTCCAGCCAATATTGCCAATTATTAATACTATCACAAACCTGTTTTAGCTTATGTTCAAAATCAGGTCGGTCATCAATACTTAGTCCTTTAATAATACTACATTCGCCTATACCTTTAACCTGTGGGTCATCCTTATCATAAACAATTATAAACCATGAATCTTTTGAGATTAGTACACCTCTGGATGTTCCACCGGGTTGTTTGAAATTAAGTGTGTGCTTTTTAAATATAGCTTCCAGCATAGTAACTACTTTGTAATAACACTAAAGGCAAAATAATAAATTACTCAACGCCAGTATAATAACTTAGCGGATATAGTACTTTGTCAAATGAAAAAAACTGCATTAAAACAAAATCTTCACCATCATTTATCAAGGCATAAAATCTATCTTTATCATCAGGAATAAGCTTAAAATATTCTTCATCCCTAATTTCTTCAGGCAGCGCTCTTTTGATGAATGCTTTAACAAAGGTAGTATCATTTTTATCATCAATAAGAGTTAATTTAAATAAAAATGGAGATTGTACAATTGAATCAATTCGCATTGGTGACATGAGGTTATTTAAACGTGATTCATAACGAAGATCATTGAATGATGTAAGAAAATTCAATAATCTAAGAGTATCAAATCTTGTAATAACTTCTTCATTAACAAGGTCAATAAGTTTATATGCCCCATTAGAACTACTGATGTCTACCCTAAAGCTTTCCTCAGGTATTTTATTAATTTCCAGCTTAACACTTGATATATCCGAAAGACTGTGGTTAAAAACCTGATGGCTTTTCCAATCATCAAGTATTGGGGAAAAATACGGCGATAGAAATCCTCTAAACCCCGGAATATAAGTAACATATGGATTTTCAGCACCTTCTATCAGCATATAAGTTCCCAAATTATTTGGTGTAGCGTCACCCACATAAATAACTTTGGTTAACTTTTCGTAAGGAAAAAATTTATATTTATCAAAGATATTTATTCTGTATACTTCCTGATATATTTCAACCTTAATACTAATGCTTGCCAGACGCTTAATGACATTGTCACGAGCAACAATAGGAACAGGTGATTTAACCTTAATTCGATGCAAAGTTCCAAGCAATAAGTCAACAACTTTTGTATTAGTATTGTAGCTATCATTTAAAAGCCATCCGTCATCAATGCGCTCCAGAATAACTGAATTAACATTCTTATCGGCAATAAATATTTTGGTTACTGAAGCTGTATCAACAATAGCAAAATCCGACTCACCTTCATTTAAAGTGGTATTATCGTTTTGCATTAAAAACCAAATAATAGCAGGTACAAACAATATAACAATCAATAATAAATTTCTATTTTTCTTCATAATAAATTTCTATCTGGAGTATTTTCTTTTTCTGAGCCATGCTAAAAGCATACCTATTAATATTACTACAATAACCGGAACAAACAAATTAATCATCTGCAATTCAAATCTACTTGAATTTATTTTTGTTTTATCCAGCAACCTTAATTTCATTTCTCTCGATCGTAATGAAATCAATCCCTGCCCATCTGTAAGATAGTTCATAGCATTAAGAATAAATTCTTTGTTGCCAAATGTTTCTCCTGTAAACTGGTCGAAACCAAGGGGCAATGGATATCCCTGTGGAATGTGGAACTGATTTTTAATAATATCCCCATCAGTAACAACTATCATGCTTGTTTTCACACTTTTTTCTTTAAAGCCTATTTCCTTATTTGTAAGTATTTCCTGCGGCAATCTATTCCTAAAATCCGACAAAAACACACCTTCAAGCAACACTGCAATTGCAATAGGCGGTCCTGAATATTGCAATACATCGGGTTCTTCCTGAAGCATTCGTAAACTAATCATTGAAGGTATGGCCTCCCTCTTAGAATAATCAGAAGTGCTTAGTAATATTGATTTTTTTACATTTTTCGTAGTAGTAGTATCAAGGCTACTTACAAACTGTGTTTTTATAGCATTTAAATTCTTTACAATTGGATGGGTTGATGTTGGTGTAACAATAGGGAAATAATACCATGGAAAGAAATCAATTTGTGCCTGACCCCCAATTTGTCCTGTGCGTATCGGAATTCGTACAGCATTTAGATCTAATACTAAGTCATTATTTATTCTCACACCATAATTAAACAATTGATTTTGCAGGTCAATATCATTTTCGATAGCAACAGTAGTTTCTTGTAGCTGAATACTATCCATACTTGCAAAAACCGGATCAATCAACCAAAGAACTTTGCCTCCATACATAATATATTGATCGATAATGAACTTATCCTTAGGTGAAAATACCGAATCGGGTTTTGCTATAATAATAGCAGCATATTCGGGGCTAATCTTATATTGATTTGTTGCTGAATCGGTAAGCACTCGTTTTACCAAAGCGTTTATTTTACCTTCAATTGTAATTCTATCAACTACATAATCATCCTGTAAGGCTAAGGAAATATCATATGTTTCCTGATCATTGAGTTCACCATGCCCTTCAATAAAAGCCACCTTTGGTTTATTGTTTTTTATTAAACGATTGATTATTCCTGCAAACTTAAACTCAAGATTCTGAATAGAGATATTTAAAGCAATTTCAGGGGGCACATTAATTTGTGTGTCAAGTAGCTCAAGCGGCATTTCATTATTTTTATAACTAACCAAAGCTCCAGGGAAGATAATCTGTTGATCTAATCCAGTTTTAGTTTTAACCTGAAGATCTGTTGGGTTTAACCCCTGCTCCATAAGCAATTGGTATGTAGCATTACGTTCTTGAATATTATCACTTGCCGAAGGGTTAATAAACTCGTATTCAATATTTTTATTATACGCCCGAAATTCATTTAGCAGCTCTTTAGTCTCACGCCTAAGTCTGCTAAAACCAGCAGGAAATTCTCCATCTAAAAACACTCTGAAATAAATAATATCATCAACGTTACTAAGAAGATCCTTAGTTGATTCAGAAAGTGTATAGCGTTTTTCGTTTGTAAGGTCAACCCGTGAAAAAATATTTGAGCTAATAATATTTACAAAAATAATAATAGCAATAACGATTACCAGTTGAAGTAGATAATGATTAAATATTTTATTCTTAGATCTTTTCATATCATCACTTTTATTACCAACTACGTTTTGATAATGAAAAATTAGTCAAGTATAAGAAAAGAGTTATTACACTTAAAAAATATATCACATCACGTGTATCAATAACCCCTCTGCTTATTGAGCTATAATGAGCACTAATTCCAACCGACTTTATAAATAGGTCAATATTACCAAATAGATCCAGTGAATAGATAAACTCAAATCCGAGGTATAAAAATGCACTTATTATTATTGCAAAAATAAATGATACCACCTGATTGTCAGATAATGAGGATGCAAATACACCTATAGAGGCAAAAGTTGCTCCAAGAAAAAGCAAGCCAATATATGAGCCCCAAATACTACCTGTATCAATATTCCCCTGAGGATAACCCAGTTGATAAACTGTAAAAAAGTAAACCAATGTGGGTAATATCGAAAAAATAATTAGAGAAACAGAAGCAAGAAATTTAGCCAAAATTATCTGCATATCAGATATTGGGCGAGTATAAAGAAGCTCAATGGTACCACTCTTTTTTTCCTCAGAAAATGAACGCATAGTTATAGCAGGTACAAGAAACAAAAATACAATGGGAGCAACAATAAACAAACCATCAAGATTTGCATAGCCATAATCCAACACATTAAATTCAGTTGGGAAAAACCACAAAAACAAGCCAGTAGTAAATAGGAATACAAGTATTACTACATATCCTGTAATGGAACTTAAAAAAGATCTGATTTCCTTTAAATATAATGCAAACATAATTATGCGTTGTAATGCGAACGCAAAAATAATACTTTTTTTAGTGGATTTGCTTTTGGAAACAGGATTGTTGATATTACTCAAATATCATATTATAAGGTCGTGCAATAGCTTCGCTAAACTGCGGGATAGAAATATATTTGCTTTCACGACGGTACTCTCTACCTTCGAAAAATAAAATAATAGTTGGATTAGCAAAAACACTATAGGCTGCAGGAAGGGCAGGATATTTTTCTGAGTTAACCAGTGCAAGTTTAATTTCGGGAAAATTATCAACAACAAGCAGCTTAACCTTAGGCCTTAAGCTAAGGCATGGCGCGCAGTTATCGCTATAAAAATAAATTATCACTGCTGCTTCTTTGGCAATAAGGCTGCTAATTTCTAGTTCAGTTGTAAATTCATTAGTCATACTTTTTAGTTGTTGGTTGATAACTCTCGTTCGCAAAAATCGCGCAAAAATAACAAATTAACTAATTTCGCGATTTTAATAAATTAATCATGTCGAAAATAAGAATTGCTATTAATGGATTTGGTCGTATTGGACGAGTAACTTTCAGAAAAATACAGGAACGAAGCAACATGGAAGTTGTTGCAATAAATGATATTACCGATTCAGCGAACCTTGCACATTTATTAAAATACGATTCTGTACAAAGAGCATTTAACGGTACAATTGAACATAACGGTGATCATATTATTGTAAACAACAAAAAAGTTATTGTACTAAATGAGCCAGATCCTGCCAAATTACCATGGAAGGAACTTAACATTGATATCGTTATTGAATCTACCGGAGAGTTTGCTGATAGGGAAAGTGCAATAAAACATGTTGAACAATCAGGTGCTAAGAAAGTAATAATATCTGCTCCTGCCAAAGGCGAACATGATGGTGTAAGTTATGTAGTATTAGGTGTTAATGACGATATTATAAATCGTGATGATGTAATTATTTCAAACGCATCGTGTACAACAAATAACGTAGCTCCGTTAATAAAAATACTTGATGATAACTGGGGAATTGAGAAAGGATTTATAACAACCGTTCATTCATACACAAAAGATCAAAATCTTGTTGATGGCCCTCACAAAGACTGGCGAAGAGGGCGTGCTGCTGCATATTCAATAGTACCCACTACAACAGGTGCAGCAAAAGCAGCAACAAAAATATTTCCTCATTTAAAAAATGACCTGGGAGGAGCAGGATTCAGAGTTCCTGTTCCAGATGGTTCTCTTACCGATCTTACATGTACTTTAAGAAATTCGACATCTGTTGAAGAAATAAACATAAAATTTAAAGAGGCTGCTGATTCATATATGAAAGGAATTCTCGAATATACTAGTGATCCTATAGTTTCTGTAGATGTAATAGGTAATACTCATTCGGCCGTTTTTGATTCAAACCTTACAGCTGTATTGGGAGACAAAAACAAGCTTGTAAAAGTAGTTGCATGGTACGACAATGAAATGGGATACTCAAGCCGATTAGTTGAGCTTATTGAGAAATTTGTTTGATATACTTTATTTTCAACATGTGTCAAATAGAGTTAATCTGCGGACGCATTGCAAATGCGCCCAAGTTGGGGATGTAAGAGCCAAGATATTATCTCTGTGGTGTTCTGATTCTTGATAAACTACTTTTCAAAATACTTTAAACTCATTTTACCATCTTCAAAAACACCGTAAGTAAAGTAAGATATCCAGTCACCCAAAATTACAACTTCTGCATTCTTACTAACCTTTTCAATAATAGGGATATGTCGATGCCCAAAAATAAAATAATTAACTTCCGGAAGTTCTTGTGCTTTACGTTTGGCATAATGAAGTAACATTTCATCTTTTAACTCAACATGATTTTCCTCTTTTTCTTCCTTTTTAAATTTTGCAACATTAGCTAACCTGCTTTGTCTTGAAAAATATAATCCCATCCATGAGCCAATATCAGGATGCAACCACCTGAATAAAAATTGATTAGGTTTAAATTCAAAAATCTTTTTTAAAATTTTATATCCAGTATCTCCAGGTCCTAGTCCATCTCCATGAGCAAGAAAGAACTTCTTACCATCAAATTCCCGAATAATCGGATTACGGTATAATTTAACATTCAACTCTTTTGTAAGATAGTTAAAGGCCCAGATATCATGATTCCCTCTGAATACATGTACTGGAATTCCCTTATCTGTAATTTCAGCCATTTTCCCTAACAATCTTACATAACCTTTAGGAACAACATAACTATATTCAAACCAAAAATCAAAAATATCACCCATCAAAAAAATCTCATCTGCATCAGCAGACACCATTTCCAGCCACCGAACCAACTTTTTCTCTCTTATCAAACTACTCTGATAATCAGGAATTCCTAAATGAAAGTCAGATGCAAAATATATTTTTGATTTTTTCAAATTTTGAATACAATTATAACTTGTGGAACAAATAAAAGAATACAGATCCTAAATTTCTGTAACAATATCTCTAATAAGAGTAATTAGTTTTGGAGTTACTCTGGCTACTGCTTCAATTACTTCCTTATGCGATATTTCAATAATCTTGCCGGCAACACCCAAATCAGAAATAACTGAAACCGCAAAAACAGGTAAATGCATATGCCTTGCTACAATTACTTCCGGTACTGTAGACATCCCAACAGCATCAGCACCAAGTATATTTATATACTTATATTCAGCCGGAGTTTCGTATGTTGGACCAGTTACAGCAGCATAAACTCCTGTTTTATAATTAATGCCATTATGACGCGCAATCTTTTTTGCAATACTTAAAAGTCGTTTATCATATGCTTCACTCATATCAACAAATCTCGGACCATGATCATCAATATTTTCTCCTATTAATGGATTTGGCATAAGGTTAATATGGTCTGTTATAAACATAATATCACCAACTTCAAAATTTGAATTAACCCCGCCGCTGGCATTTGATACAAATAAATATTTAATTCCAATAAGCTTCATTACTCGTACAGGCAAAGTAACTTCCTTCATTGTATATCCTTCATAATAGTGAAACCGGCCTTGCATTGCCACTACCGAAACACCGTTTAATTTTCCAAAAATTAGTTGCCCTTGGTGTCCATTCACCGTTGAAACCGGAAAATTTGGAATATCATCATAAGGGATCTTAATTTCTGGTTCAATCTCATCAGCTAATTCACCAATTCCCGATCCTAGTATTATTCCAATATATGGTACTGTACTTATTCTTTCATTAATATATTTTACTGTTTCTTCTATTTTCTCTAACATATTTTTTAATTTGATTTGCAAAATTTATTTCGTCAAGGCCATGAAATTTTATTTCAATCGGAATAAAAAATAATGGCAACTTATCGAGTCGGCTAATATATTCAGATTTTATCAAACGCATAGTATCTTTCTCAGTAGTGATAATTATTTTATTGTGCGTAAATACCTCTTCATAAGTTTTCACTACTAATTGTAAATCTTTAACACGATAAGAATGATGATCAGGGAAATCCACAACAAGCAAGTTAACACATAAATCACGCAAGTATTCCTGTAAAGGATATGAGTTTGCAATACCGCAAAATAAAACTATAGTATTTATGTGTTTTGGTAACTTTATCTTACCAAAACCAGGAAAAGGAGTTAAACTACCATAATTAATATGAGAAAAATAAAGGCTTTGCTTTTTATGGGGTTTAAGAATACCCTTTATTCTACGCCTGGTAATAGGTGACAATACTTTATAAGTTTTTGTAACAATAATAATATCAGCACGCTTTGCTTCAGATACGACATCACGCAAAGTACCTGATGGAATAAGGTAATCTTCCATATATAAACTATGAAAATCAGTTAAAAGAATTGATATACCAGGCTTGACATAACGATGTTGAAACGAGTCATCTAATAATATGACATCAAGATTCTTATCATCCTGCATTAAATTTTTAATTCCCTTACTCCTATTTTCAGATACAACAACCTTAATAATATTTTTAAATTTATAGTGATACTGCATTGGTTCATCACCTATATCTTCATGCTTGGAATATTGATTGGCTGTTAAGAATCCCTTAGTTTTACGACCATATCCACGACTTAGAACTGCAAGTTTATTTTCACTAGAGAGCATACGTATAAGATACTCTACCACAGGTGTTTTACCTGTTCCTCCAAGGCTTAAATTACCTACCCCAATAATAGGCATTGGAAAAGATTCTGATTTTAGAATATTAGCATTGAACAACCAGTGCCTTATACGAATAATAAACCCATAAAGACAGGCAAAAGGAATCAATAGTACTTTCCAGAAATCCATAACAAAAAAATAAAAGTGCTTATTTTTACATATTTTTCATTAAAAATCCTTTTCCAAAATATACTTTTGTACCAGCTTAGTAAAAAGAAGTTGACTAAAATACACAATTTTTAATCAAGAATAATAAACATTTAAACAAAATATTATGCTTATTCAAGAGATTATAGATTATCTGGAAAAACTAGCCCCTATAAATTTACAAGAATCATACGACAATTCAGGTTTACTAATTGGCTCACCTAATAACAAAATAAACAAAGCTCTAATAACACTTGATGTTACCGAAGAGGTGATAAATGAAGCAATTAAAGAAAATTGTAAAATTATTATTGCCCACCACCCAATCATTTTTAAGGGATTAAAAAAACTAACTGGCAGCAATTTAACAGAAAGATTAGTGCTAAAAGCTATAAAATCAGATATTGCTATTTATGCAATACACACTAACCTAGACAATATAATTGGTGGTGTAAACAGCATATTGGCTAAAAAATTGGGGATTAAAAACATTAGAATTTTACGTCCTAAAAACAACGGACTTAATAAAATTGTAACTTTTTGTCCTACAAAACACACCAAAAAAGTTCAGCAAGCTTTGTTTGATGCCGGTGCCGGACATATAGGCAACTATGATAACTGTAGTTATTTGGCATCCGGAACAGGGACTTTTAGGGCTTTGAATGAAAGTAATCCTTTTGTTGGGAAGAAAAATATATTGCATAGTGAGGGTGAAAACCGTATTGAAACCATTGTTCCTAATTTCCTTTTACCTGATGTTATAAAAGCTTTGAAAGAAGCTCATCCATATGAAGAACCGGCTTTTGATATTTATACTTTAAATAATACTAATTATTCAATAGGAAGTGGTATGATTGGCGAATTAGACTCGGAAATACAAATTGAACAATATTTACATAAAGTCAAACAATCCCTTGGCACAAATTATATCAAGCATAACAAATTAGTCGACAGACCTATTAAGAAAGTTGCTATTTGTGGTGGTAGTGGCAGCTTTTTAATTGATGCAGCTGCACAAAACAAAGCAGACCTTTTTATTACTGCTGATATTAAATATCATGAATATTTTGAGCATGCCGGACATATGACTATTGCTGATGCCGGACATTTTGAAACAGAACATCCAGTAAAAGAATTATTATATTCATTATTAAAGGAAAAATTTCCTAATTTTGCACTCCAAATTTCAGAAAAGGATGCTAACCCCATTTCATTTCTGTAATAAACTGAAAATTACGTTATTATGACTAAAACAAAAGTTACAAAAGACGAAGAAGTTAGTGTTGAGCAAAAACTGATTGCACTATATACATTGCAGCAAATAGACTCACAAGTTGATAAAATAAAAATTATCAGAGGTGAATTACCGTTAGAGGTAGAAGATCTTGAAGATGAGATTGCAGGTTTACAAACACGAATTACAAACTTTCATAAAGAAGAAGAAGATTTTAATAATCTAATTCTTGAACAAAAAGGTGTAATGAAAGATAGCGAAACCTTACTCGTCAAATACAAGGATCAGCAGATGAATGTTAGAAATAACAGGGAATATGACTCTCTAACAAAGGAACTTGAGTTTCAGACTTTAGAAATTGAACTTGCTGAGAAAAAGATTAAAGAAGTAGTGTATAAAATTGAGCTTCTAAAAGTTGAGATTGAAAAAGCTGAAGAAAAGCTCAATGATAGAAACCAAGACCTTGATGCAAAAAATAAAGAGCTGAGTGATATTGTAAAAGAAACCGTATTGGAAGAAAATAAGCTCACTGAAAGATCTGTTGAAAACGAAAAATTTATTGAAGATCGTTTATTAACTGCTTATAAACGTATTCGCAAAAATGCCCGTAATGGTCTTGCTGTTGTACAAATTGAAAGAGATGCATGTGGCGGATGTTTTAACAAAATACCACCTCAGCATCAATTGGATATTCGTGTTCACAAGAAAATAATTGTTTGCGATTATTGCGGACGAATACTTGTTGATAATGAAGTAGCCGAGATAGTTACTGAAAGCATGAAATAATAATTACTACAAATTACATTAAAGGGGCTTGATTTTCATGCCCCTTTTTCTGTAGTTTTACATTTATGATAAAGAAATTATTTAAATTAATAATTATAACCACATTTCTAACTACAGGAATACAAGCACAACATGTAATTATTAATAATAATTGTGCTGCAGCATATATAGATATACTATCATTAAAATTCGAAGATGCACAAAAAAGAATTGAGGATGAAAGAAAAAGGAATCCACAAAATCTATATGTTTCTTATCTGGAAAATTATATTGATTTCTTAAAAGTAACTATTAGTGAAGATGAAGAACTATTTAATTCATTAGAAAAAAAGGTCTCCGATAGAATTGATGTAATAAAAACTCTTAACGATACATCAAGATTTAAAAAATATCTCATTGGTAATATAAATCTGCAATGGGCTACTGTGCGTGCAAGATTTGGTGAGTATGCTATCTCCGCATTTGAGATTAATAGGGCATATCGATTATTAGAAGCAAATAATAAGTCATTTCCCAATTTCACGCCCAACTTAATAACCCTTGGTATATTGCATATTATGATTGGGATTGTACCTGACACCTATAATTGGATTCTAAACCTTATTTCAATGTATGGGAGTGTTAGCCAGGGGCAAAATGAACTAAAACTTGCATATGAAAATTATAAAACAGATACTACATACAGTTTTCTTAAAGATGAAACTTTATTTTATATGGGAATGATTGGGTTGAGCATGACCCCTAGTCCTGAATTTGCTGATTACCTAATTTCAGAACTCGAACATGCAAGTACCAATAGTTTACTACTTAAGTACCTTACAATTAACACGATGATGAGAAGTGGCAAAAATGGAGATGCGCTAAGGTTATATTCTACAATTGATTCATCTGAGAACTATTACCCGTTTTACTATCTAGATTATTTGCATGGCGAATGTTATCTTAGGACCCTAAATACTAATATGGCCAGAAAAGAATATGATATATTTTTATCTAATTTCACTGGTCAGAATTTCATTAAAGCAGCATGGCAAAAAACTGCCTGGGCTGCACTTATCGATCAGGATACAATAGGCTATTACGCAGCAATGCAAAATGTTTTGACATATGGAATTACTAGTATCGATGCTGATAAAAGTGCAGAAAGAGAAGCAAAAAATGAAATTATTCCGAACGTTGAACTTCTGAAATGTAGATTATTAACTGACGGTGGTTATTATTCAAAAGCCCAAAATATTCTTATAAATCTTGTTGATGCCAAACTTCCTCTGGTTGATAAAGTTGAAAAAAACTATAGGCTTAGCAGAATATTCCAGGAAATAAAAAATTATCCCAAAGCAAAAAAACATTATGCTATTACTATTGAACTAGGAAGTTCATTATCAGCATATTATGCGGCAAATGCAGCGTTAAAGCTTGGTAATATTTATGAGATTGAAAATGACACCATTCGTGCTATTCATTATTACAACGTTTGCCTTGATATGGATTTTGACGAATATCGTAACAGCATTAGAGGTAAGGCAAAACAAGGACTGAAGCGTGTGAGTAATGGTCATTAGAATTTACAAGTCCATCTAGCGAGTCTGTCATTCTGAACGCAGTTAAGAAACTTATATATTAATTGAAATAAATAAGATTCTTCGCTTCGTAAACTCCGAGATCCTTCACTCCGCTCAGGAGGACAAAGTTACATGCAATTTGAGCAATATTAAAGATGATCTTTTGAAAAACCCCCTAAGCTGAGTTATTAACAAAATCTCCGAGTCATAATTTGTTAATAAGTCCACATCAAACAAACACTTAACCTATATCTTCCTGATTTACTGAAATTAATCCTTACTGACAAAAAAAATATCTTGTTGAAAACGTAACCTTTTATTAACAATGTGGTAAAAGGTGGTAAATAATGTAAAAATGTGGTAAATAGTTAGTACATTTGAGCCATAATTCTGAGTAAGTAATGATCAACATACTAGGCACATACGAATGTAAAGTAGACGCGAAGGGAAGATTCATGTTTCCTGCGCAATACAAATTGCAGCTCGGCGATGCCCAAAAACAAGGTATGGTGATCAAGCGAAGCATTTTTAAAAAATGCCTTGAACTTTTTCCTAATGAGCATTGGCAAGAGGAGTCCAAAATGGTAAACCGCTTAAATATGTTCAAGAAAAAGAACGCAGAATTTGCAACGAAGTTTATGGCAGGTGTGAAACCCCTTGATTTGGATGTAACCGGAAGGTTACTTATTCCAAAAGACTTAATATCATATAGCGGAATCACCAAAGAAATTGTACTCACATCAGTTGTAAACCGTATAGAGATCTGGGATAAGACAGCATATGAAAAAGCTGTTGACTATGATCCTGATGACTTTGCCAAGTTGGCAGAAGAAGTTATGGGCGAGTTTGAAACTGAATAATAAACTATGTATCACAATCCTGTTTTGTTACCTGAAAGTGTTAAAGGCCTTAATATAATTCCTGATGGGATATATGTTGATGTTACTTTTGGTGGTGGTGGTCATGCAAAAGCTATTCTGGAGCAACTCAAAGGTGGCAGATTAATAGCATTTGATCAGGACTCTGATGCATTGAAAAATACAATTATCGATGACCGCTTTATATTGGTTAATCACAACTTTCAATTCCTAAAGAACTTCCTTAAGCTTCATAATGTGTCAAAAGTTAATGGTATTCTGGCCGACCTTGGAGTATCATCACACCAGTTTGATGTACCTGAACGCGGTTTCTCCACACGGTTTAATGCGCCGCTTGATATGCGAATGAGCCAAAACCAACCTACTACAGCTGCTGATATCGTAAATACATATTCAGAAGAAGAGCTACAAAGATTACTGAAGGAATATGGCGAAATTAAAAATTACAGATGTTTCTCAAAAGCAATTATTGAAGCACGTAATATAACCCCAATAAATACAACTGAAGAGTTGATGGAAAGTATAAACAAATGCTACCCTCAACATAAAAAGAATAAATTTTTAGCCCAGGTATTTCAAGCATTGAGGATTGAAGTAAACGATGAAATGCAAACGTTAAAAATTTTGCTTGAACAAGCAAGTGATTCACTTTTGTCCGGAGGAAGACTAGTGGTCATATCATATCACTCCCTTGAAGATAGATTAGTTAAAAACTTCATTAAATCAGGAAATTTCAAAGGAATAATCAACAAAGATTTTTATGGAAATCCAATTGTTGATTTTAAATCAATTACCAGGAAACCAATTATACCAAACGACAATGAAATAGAAACTAATAGCAGAGCAAGAAGTGCTAAACTAAGAATAGCAGAGAAAATATAACGATGGCACCTAAATCAAATAAAATAATTGAACCTTTAGCTGAGCCTAAACAAAAATCCATCAAAAAAGATGGTGTTTTTGGCAATACCCTTAAAGATATTTTGGGGGGAGATTTATTATCAACCGGCACATTCAAATTCTTCAGGTATCTATTGTATTTGGCATTGCTTGCCTTTATATATATCGCAAACAACTATTATGCAGAAAACAATATTAGAGAGATTAGTAAACTACGAAAAGAGCTTAAGGAATTACGCTATGAATACATCAATGTAAAAACCAGATTGATGCAGATTGAAAAACAATCACAGATAGCTAAAATACTTGAAAAGAGTGGTATTAAAAAAAATAATCAACCTGTTAAAATTATAGAAATAAAGTGACTGATATAAAGAAAGACATATTGTGGCGGGTTTACCTTGTGTATTTCGGTATACTAATTTTCGGTTTCTCTATTATTGGGAAGATTATTTACATTCAGTTTAAGGAAGGGGTTGAATTAAAGGCTAAAGCACAAACACAGGAATTAAGAGTATTTGATTTAGAAGCAAATCGCGGTAATATTCTGGATAAAAAAGGTAGTCTGCTCGCAACCTCAGTTCCCATATTTGAAGTTAGGTTTGATATTTCATCGCCATATATTAATAATGAACTATTCAAACTAAAAATTGATTCAATTGCCAGAGGATTATCGAAAATATTAAACCAACCTCAGCGAAAATTAAGAAGCTCCCTTATAAATGCACGTAATAAAGGAAACCGATATTTTTTATTAGGCAGAAAAGTCAACTATGACCAATTAAAACAAATAAGAAAACTTCCAATTCTTCGCAACGGAAAATACAAAGGAGGGTTAATTGCAATACAAAAAACTCGCAGGGCCAAACCTTACAATGAATTGGCCGCCCGAACAATAGGTTATGTAAACGAAAAAGAGAATCTGTTTGTAGGTCTGGAAGGTGCATATACTGATGTGTTAACTGGTAAAAATGGCAAACTTGTTATGCGCAGAATAAACCATGGTGATTGGGTACCTATTCATGACGAAAATGAAATTGAACCTAGAGACGGCTTAGACATTGTATCAACAATAAATATTCATATTCAAGATATTGCTGAACATGCTCTATTGAAACAACTGCTTGCAAATGAAGCTTTTCAGGGATGCGCAGTTGTTATGGAAGTTAACACTGGCCATATTGTAGCTATTGCAAACCTAAGGTATGATAGCAGCGATGCTAAATATAAAGAAACATACAACTATGCTATAGGAGAAAGTATTGAGCCCGGTTCAACTTTCAAACTGGCATCAATTCTAGCCGTTCTGGAAGACAATAAAACCAAACTAACCGACAGCCTTTACACTGGTGAGGGATATACCAGATATTATAGCAGGGAAATGAGAGATGTACATAAAATTGGTAATGGCAGGATAACAGTAAGAGATGCTTTTGAACAATCTTCCAATGTTGGTATTTCTCGTATTATTTATGAATCGTACAAAGAGCACCCTGAAGAATTTATCAACCGACTATATTCAATGTCAATTAATGAACCCCTCGGAATAAAAATCAAGGGTGAAGGAACTCCAAAAATAAAACATCCATCAAAAAAACAAACATGGTATGGTACTTCTTTGCCCTGGATGTCCATAGGCTATGAGCTTACAATTACACCACTTCAAACACTTACCTACTATAATGCCATTGCTAATAATGGTGTAATGGTAGCTCCTATGTTTATATCTGAGATAAAAGAAGGTGGTGTAGTTATTGAAGAATTCGAAACAAGAATAATCAATAGCAATATTGTATCCCAAAAAACTGTTGATAGCGCTCAATCGCTACTGGAAGGTGTTATAGAACGCGGAACTGGTAGAAGAACTTTTCGTAACAGCCCTTACAAAGTAGCAGGTAAAACCGGAACTGCTCAAATAGCAACTGGCGGACGGTATAATAAAACAAACTACAATGCATCTTTTGTTGGTTACTTCCCTGCCGAAAACCCGGTTTACTCTGGAATAGTAGTAATTAATAACCCAAGTGCAGGCAAATATTACGGAAGTAGTGTAGCTGCTCCTGTATTCAAAGAAATTGCTGACAACCTTTATTCTACATCACTATCATTAGAAAATAATAACAGCTTAACAACTGATAATAAGAGCATTCCTCTGCCTGACAAGACAGTTTGGACCGAGGATATTAAATCTATTTATACCAATCTGGGAATTGTTACTGAAACTACTTTTCCCATAACAGGTGATTGGTCAAGGGTGAGTAACAATGAAAGCAAAATAACCTTTGATGAAGTTGCCTTCAGTCAGAAACTAGTACCAAATGTAATAGGAATGAAAGCAAAAGATGCTGTTTACTTACTTGAAAACACAGGTATTCAAACAACTATTTCAGGAAGGGGAAAAGTTAAACATCAATCAATAAAAGCAGGAAAACCTATTTCAAAAAATCAGTCAATAAAACTTCAGTTAGCAACCTATTAAAGAGTAATTTGAAAAAACTTCAAGACATATTATATCGCTCCCGCACTATGAAAATAATTGGGTCTCTTAATAAAGAGATTCTCGATGTTGCTTTTGATTCCAGAAAAGTAATTGAGGGGTCGTTATTTATTGCCATTGAAGGCACTCAAGTTGATGGACATAACTTTATCCAAAAAGCTATTGATAAAGGGGCTGTGGCAATTGTGTGCAATAAAATGCCTGTCATCACACAATGTGATATAACATACATTGCTGTAGCAGATAGTTCAGAAGCTTTAGGCTATATCGCTTCTAATTTCTTTGACAATCCTTCTGAAAAATTAAAAATAATAGGAGTAACCGGAACCAATGGTAAAACTACTATCGTAACCTTATTACATAGTTTATTTACTGAATTAGGCTATGGTGTGGGAATGCTATCAACAATTCAAAACAAAATTAACGATCGAATAATTGAAGCTACCCACACAACACCTGATGCTCTGAAAATTAATGAATTATTGAATTTAATGGTTGATGAAGGTTGTGAATTTGTTTTTATGGAAGTAAGCTCACATGCCATTGTTCAGCATAGAATAACAGGGATAAATTTTTCGGGTGGTATCTTCACAAATATAACCCACGACCATCTTGATTATCACCACACTTTCAAGGAATATATAAACGCAAAGAAAAAATTCTTCGATCAATTACCCGCAAGCGCTTTTGCCCTTACAAATACTGATGACAAGAATGGCAAAATCATGTTACAGAATACACAAGCAAAGAAATTTAGTTATGGAATAAAGAACATTGCCTCATTTAAGGGAAAAATTATTGAGAATGGATTTGAAGGTATGATGATGAAAGTAGAAGGAAGTGAAGTTTACTCTCTGCTGTCTGGTAATTTCAACGCTTACAACCTTCTTGCAGTTTATTCCGCAGCCATATTACTAAAACAAAATAAGGAAGAAGCTCTTATTGGTATCAGCAAGCTCAAAGGAGCAGAAGGAAGGTTTGATATTGTCAGGTCAAAAAAAGGAATAACTGCAATTATCGACTATGCACATACACCAGATGCTCTGGAGAATATCATTGAAACTATAAACTCCATCCGAACACATAACGAGCAACTTATTACTGTTGTAGGCGCCGGTGGCAATCGTGATAAAAGTAAGCGCCCGATAATGGCAAGAATAGCCTCACTATTGAGTACCAGATTAATCCTCACATCCGACAATCCACGAAATGATGACCCGCATGAGATTCTTGAGGATATGCGTAAAGGTATTGACCCTGCCAAGAAAAAAATGACAATGGTAATTTCTGACAGAAAAGAGGCAATTACCACAGCTTTTAATATAGCCCGTTCAGGTGATATGATTCTAATCGCCGGTAAAGGACACGAAAAATATCAGGAAATCAAAGGTGTTAAATATCCCTTTGATGACAAAGAAATAATAGCAGAACTAATGGAAATAAATCTATAATATGTTTTACTACTTATTTAAATATTTAGATGTTGCATTTAACTTCCCCGGAGCAGGTGTTTTTGAATACCTTTCATTTAGGGCGGCTCTTGCAATCATCACATCGCTAATTATTAGCTTACTATTTGGTAAAAGGTGGATATCATACTTAAACAAGAAACAAGTTGGTGAAACAATTCGCGACCTGGGTTTAGAAGGACAATTGGAAAAGCAGGGAACTCCAACAATGGGTGGATTGATAATACTCACATCAATAGTAGTACCTGTTATTCTTTTTGCGAAGCTTGATAACATCTACATCATACTTATGATATTTACGACTGTATGGCTGGGTAGTATTGGCTTTTTAGATGATTATATTAAAGTGTTTAAAAAGAATAAAAAAGGATTACCAGGAAAATATAAGGTAATAGGTCAGGTAATTCTTGGGTTGATAGTTGGCCTTGTAATGTATTTTAATTCAGATATTGTTGTACGCGAAAAAGTAAAACCCGATTCTGAAATATATACTACAATTGAGCAAACAGGTCCTATATCAAAGTTTGCTTACCAGATGGTTAGATCAACAAAAACCACAATACCATTTGTAAAAAATAATGAATTCGACTACTCAAGTTTACTAAGCTGGCTCGGAAAAGGTTATGAATCGTGGGCATTTTTAATATTTATACCAATTGTAATATTTATAATAGTAGCCGTTTCAAACGGTGCTAATTTAACAGATGGGATGGATGGACTGGCTACAGGAACATCCGCTGTAATTGGGGTAACGCTTGGCCTGCTTGCATGGGTCTCCGGTAATATAATTTTTGCTGACTATCTGAATATCATGTACCTTCCAAATGCTGGAGAGCTTACAATATTTATTAGCGCATTTGTTGGTGCAACTGTTGGTTTCTTATGGTACAACACTTACCCTGCACAGGTTTTTATGGGCGATACAGGAAGTCTGGCACTTGGTGGTATAATTGCTGTATTTGCAATCATTATTCGCAAAGAGCTTCTTATACCAATACTTTGTGGAATATTTCTGGCCGAAAGTATATCGGTAATTCTTCAGGTTAGCTATTTCAAATATACCCGAAAGAAATATGGTGCAGGCATTAGAATATTTAAAATGTCACCTCTGCACCACCATTTTCAAAAGCTGGGTTACCCCGAACCAAAAATAGTTCAAAGGTTTCTGATCGTTGGGATATTTCTGGCTGTACTCACAATTATTACACTTAAACTAAGATAATGAAAAACAATTATGAATACTCATTATCAAATAGTTGTACTTGGCGGGGGCGAAAGCGGTGTTGGAGCTGCATTGTTGGCGAAGAAAAAAGGAATTTCTGTTTTTGTAAGTGATAAAAATAAAATTCAACAAAAATATATTGACGTTCTTAAACATTCTGAAATTGATTTTGAAGATAACGGTCATACCGAAGATCTGATACTTTCAGCTGATGAAATTATTAAAAGTCCTGGTATTCCCGATAATGTGTCATTAATCAAATCTGTCAAAACAAATAATATCCCTGTAATATCAGAGATTGAATTTGCGACAAGACATACTTCTGCTAAGCTTATATGTATTACCGGTAGTAACGGGAAAACAACCACAACACTGCTATTATATCACATATTAAAAACTAGCGGAATAAATGTGGGAATTGCCGGAAATATTGGCAGCAGTTTTGCCAAACAGGTGGCAGAAAATGACTACGATGTTTTTGTGCTTGAAATAAGCAGTTTCCAGTTAGATGGAATGTTTAATGTAAGAGCAAACATTGCTATACTGCTTAACATTACTCCTGATCATCTTGACCGATACGATAACAATTTTGACAAGTACATAGAATCAAAGTTCCGAATAATTCAAAATCAAACTTCAGGCGACGCGCTTATTTATTGCTTCGACGACCCTGTGATAACACAAAAGTTAAAGCATCTGGAAGTTAAGGCACAGAAGTTCCCTTGCAGCCAAAATCGAATGGATATTAAGCAAGGAGCAATGATAATTAATGATGAAATAATAATATTAGATAATAAAACTCAGGTACATATGACATTAGAACAATTAGCATTACAAGGCAAACACAATGTTTATAATTCAATGGCAGCGGGTGTAGCCGCCCGTCTTATGGATATAAGGAAAGAGACACTTAAACAATGTATGTCTGATTTCCACAATGTTGCACATCGTCTCGAATATGTGTCAAGTGTGCATGGCATAACTTTTATTAATGATTCAAAGGCTACCAATGTAAATTCCACATGGTATGCCCTTGAATATTATGACAAACCTATCATATGGATTACTGGAGGTACTGACAAAGGCAACGATTACACTATGCTGACCCAACTTGTAAAAAGCAAAGTAAAGGCTATTGTTTGCATGGGAATTAACAATAAACCCTTTCATGATGCATTTGGTGACATAGTAGAAATAATAGAAGATACTCAATCGGCCTACCATGCTGTTAATGTTGCTTATGAATTAGCAAAGAAAGGTGATGTTGTGCTTTTATCGCCTTCATGCTCAAGTTTCGACCTTTTTGAGAATTATGAAGATCGTGGAAATCAATTTAAAACGGCCGTTAAAGAACTTTAGCAAATGGCCACATTTTTAAGAAATATAAAGGGTGATAAAGTTATTTGGGCTGTAGTATTTTTGCTGACCATAATTTCATTTCTTGCTGTTTATAGTTCCACAGGAACTTTGGCATATAAATATCAAGGTGGTAATACTCAGTATTATATGTTCAAGCACGGATTGATCCTTTTTTTAGGATTAGTGCTTATGTACCTAGCACATAATGTTAAATACACTTACTACTCACGAATATTTCAAATTGCATTATATATTGCTGTACCACTATTATTTATAACACTATTTTTTGGCTTAAACCTTAACGAAGCTAATCGTGTGCTTCCGTTGCCATTTGGCCTTACTTTTCAAACATCCGATCTGGCTAAAATTACTCTTATCATATATCTGGCGCGAATGCTAACGAAGAAACAGGATGAGGTTCATGATTTCAAATCAGTATTTGTTTCACTAATGTTACCGGTCATTATTGTAACCGGTCTTATTTTTTGGGATAACTTCTCTACAGCAGCATTGCTTTTTACAACAAGTTTCGTGTTAATATTTATTGGAAGAGTGAAATTAACCTACATTTTGGGGATGATTGGTATTGGGTTAGTATTATTGGTATTAGGCCTAACATTAATGTACAATTTACCGGAAGGTCAGCAAGGAAGACTTGGAACTTGGAAAAACAGGATAACAGATTATGTTGATGGCAGCAAAGGCGATAGCTATCAGGTTGAACAAGCAAAAATAGCAATTGCCACCGGCGGAATTGTTGGCAAAATGCCCGGTAACAGCACCCAACGAAATTTTCTTCCCCACCCCTATTCTGATTTCATTTATGCGATAATAATCGAAGAATATGGTCTGATTGGAGGTGTATTAATAGTATTACTTTATCTGATATTACTTTTTCGAGCTGTTAAAATAGTTACAAAGTCACCCGGAACATTCGGGTCATTCCTAACTATCGGAGTGGCCTTTAGCCTGGTATTTCAAGCTATGATAAATATGGGAGTAGCCGTTGGGTTACTGCCAGTTACAGGACAACCACTTCCATTAGTAAGTATGGGCGGAACATCAATTTGGTTCACAAGCCTGGCTATAGGAATAATTCTAAGTGTTAGTAAAGAAATAGATAAAAAGGAGACTGATCCAGATAATCAGAAACTAAACTTAGCAACTGCAGATGCCTAAAAAATTAAAAATACTAATTAGTGGTGGCGGCACAGGAGGTCATATATTTCCGGCAATAGCAATAGCTAATGCTATCAAAGAAAAATTACCGGATACAGAAATACACTTTGTAGGTGCTAAAGGCCGAATGGAAATGGAGAAAGTACCTTTGGCCGGGTATTCAATAACCGGGTTGTGGATTAGTGGCCTTCAACGAAAATTGACTACTAAAAACCTGTTATTTCCAATAAAAGTCATCCTAAGTATTTTCAAATCTTTCAAAATAATTAATAAATTCAAACCGAATATTGTAATAGGAACGGGTGGTTATGCAAGCGGTCCCCTTCTTTTTACTGCTTCCAAAAGAAATATTCCAACACTCATACATGAGCAAAATGCTTTTCCAGGTATTACCAATAAATTTCTAGGAAAAAGAGTTGATAAAGTATGCGTTTCGTATCCAAATATGGAAAAGTACTTTTCAGAAGATAAGATAATCATAACAGGTAACCCAATCCGTAAAGAAATATTAAACCTGTTACCAACTAAGAAAGAGAGTGTTGGTTTTTTTAATCTCAATAACGATAAAAAAACTTTGTTGATTATTGGTGGCAGCCAGGGAGCTAAAAAAATAAACATTGCTGTAGCAGAAAACCTGCAAACACTTCTTGATCTTAACCTACAAATTATTTGGCAAACCGGCAGTTACTCAATAGATACAGCTTTAAAAGCAGCTGAAGGGAAAAAACACGTTGTTGTAACTGAGTTCATACAAAAAATGGACTTTGCTTATGTTGCCTCCGATTATATAATCTCCAGAGCAGGCGCAATTGCTATTGCAGAAATAGTGGCAGCAAGAAAGCCTGCAATATTTATTCCGTTACCCACTGCTGCCGAAGATCATCAAACAAAAAATGCAACCACACTAGTTGACGGAAATGCTGCCCTTATGATCAATGAAAATGATGCCATAAAAAGTCTGCCAGACATATTATCATCACTAGTTAAAGATGTTGAATTACAAGAATCAATAAAGAAAAATTTAGTAAAATTTAGTTACCCAAATGCTGCTGCAAATATTGCAGGTGAAGTTCTAAAAATAGCGCAAAAGAATATATGAACAGTCGTAACAAAATAATGTATTTCCTTGGAATTGGGGGTATTGGCATGAGTGCACTTGCACGCTGGTACAACCATCAAGGTGCCACAATATTTGGTTATGACCTTAATAGAAGTCCTTTAACAGATGAACTAATAACTGAAGATATGACTCTTCATTTTGATGCAGATATCAGCCAAATCCCTGAGAATATTGATATCGTAGTTTATACACCTGCTATCCCTTCTGATAATATTGAACTTGTTTATCTCAAAAATACTAAAATTCCAATCTTTAAAAGAGCCGAATTAATAGGACAAATTACCAAAGATTACACTACAATTGCTGTTGCAGGAACACATGGTAAAACTAGCATTTCAGCATTAACAGCACATCTGCTTAAGCACAGTGGTGCTGATGTTACAGCTTTTGTAGGGGGTATTTGTCGCAACTACAATTCTAACCTGATATTATCAAATTCAACTGAGTACTTAATTATAGAAGCCGACGAATACGACAGATCACTACTTCAATTAGAGCCTGATATTGCAATAATTTCATCAATGGATGAGGATCATTTGGACATCTACCAGAATCATGATGACATTAAAACAACATTTACCAGTTTTGCACAAAAACTATCAATTGATGGAGTTCTAATACATAATTCAAAATTAGACCCATTTTATAATATCCCTGGCAAACATATCTCTTATGGAATAACAGCTAATTCATCAATTTTTGCATCCAACATACATGTCTCCAATAAAAAATTTGTATTTGACATAGATACTGATATAGGCAAATTAAAAGATATTGAAATTCAAGTTCCGGGAATTCATAATATTGAAAATACTTTGGCTGCCATTGCAGTAGCTATAGAAATTGGGTTATCTATTCCAGAAATTGTATCAGGAATAAAAACTTTCAAGGGCGTGGAGCGAAGAATGGATTTCCGGATAGTAAATGAAAATATCATATATATTGATGACTACGCCCATCATCCTGAAGAAATCAAGGCAACAATATCTGCTGTAAAAGCACTATATCCCAATAAAAAAATAACCGGGATTTTTCAGCCTCATTTATTCAGCAGAACTAGAGATTTTACCAGAGAGTTTGCTAAAGAATTAAGCGAACTTGATGAAATAATCTTGATGGAAATTTATCCCGCAAGGGAAAAACCAATTCAAGGCATCACTTCACATACATTATTGGATTATATTGACAATAAAAGTGCCCAATTAATGAATAGCAAAGAAATATTAAACTATTTATCTGATAATCAACCTGAAGTATTACTTACAATGGGCGCAGGTGACATTGGATTACTAGTAAAAGAAATTGAAAAACTACTCTTAAACAATTGAAAAAAATAATTCAAATATCATTGTTTACTATTTCGGTAGTTGGTTTATTAACACTAACCGGATTTATCATCATTGATAATATGCATAAAGATGTTTCTGATATCCAGGTTAATATTTATCGTAATGCTGAATTAGGTTTTATAAACCACGAAGAAATATTGTCAACATTAAATGAAATTGATAGCCTGGTCGACCGTCAGGAAAGTGTTAATAAACTAGAGATAAACAATATAGAAACTTCCCACATAGAAAAGCTATTAAGTAAAAATCCTTTCATTGACGAGGTTGACAGTTACCTAACCCTTAATGGAAAACTATTAATTAATATAAAAGAAAAAGAGCCTATTATCAGAATTTATGACAAGAATAAAGGTGGATTTTACATCGATAATTATGGTGATATTTTTCCTGTAAGCTCTCAATATTCGCCACGGGTTTTAATTGCAAATGGTTATATTAATGAAGAGGCAAATACAAATAGTAACATCTATGATACCATCTATGATAATACGGTATTTCAGGAATTATTTTTCCTCACTAAATTAATAAATCAGAATAGTTTGTTAGAAGCTCAAATAAACCAGATTTACGTAAACAGCAAAGGTGAGTACGACTTAATACCGGAACTTGGCAATCATTTAGTTCAACTTGGTACTCTCAACGACATACAAAACAAACTTCAAAACCTGGAAGGGTATTATAGAAAGAATCTTAAATCAAGCGATTGGGACAAATATAAGATAATAAACCTAACATATAAAGATCAAATAGTTTGCACTAAAAAATAATCTCATGGAATCTGAAATCATTGTCGGGCTCGATATCGGCACAACAAAAATAGCATGTATAGTAGGTAGTAAAAATGAATACGGCAAAATTGAGATACTAGGCTACGGAAAAACTGAATCCATAGGTGTTAAGCGTGGTGTTGTTGCCAACATCGAAAACACGGTTCAGTCAATACGGAAGGCCGTAAAGCAAGCCGAAGAAAAATCTGGTGTTGCTATTAAATATATAAATGTTGGAATTGCAGGACAGCATATTAAAAGTCATCAACACCGTGGAAACATTATTCGCGATGACGACGACAAAGAAATATCTAATGAAGAGATCCATAGCCTCACACAGAGCATGTATAAACTAGCAATGGCTCCGGGTGAAGAGATAATTGATGTTATTCCGCAAGATTATATTATCGACAACGAAAGTGGAATAAGGGAACCAGTAGGCATGCTGGGCAATAATCTTGAGGCTAATTTTCATATTATTATTGGACAAACCGCATCAGCAAAAAATATTTATAAATGTATTAAAAAAGCTGATTTGGAGATGGTAAACCTCATACTTGAACCAATTGCATCAGCTGAAGCTGTACTTGGTGAAGAGGAGAAAGAAGCAGGAGTTGTACTTGTTGATATAGGCGGTGGAACAACTGATATTGCTATTTTTCAGGACAGTATTATACGCCATTCAGCAGTAATTCCATTTGGTGGTGATATTGTAACTGAAGATGTAAAAGAAGGGTGTACAATTATTAAAAAGCATGCTGAAGAATTAAAAGTAAAATTCGGATCAGCTCTTGCCAGCGAAAATCGTGATGATGAAGTGGTTGCAATACCGGGACTCAGAGGCCGACCAGCCAAGGAGATAACACTTAAAAACCTTGCATCAATTATACAAGCACGTATGGAAGAAATTGTTGAGCAGATTTATTTTGAAATAAAAAACTCAGGATTCGAAAAGAAGCTAATTGCTGGTATTGTGCTAACTGGCGGTGGTGCTCAACTTAAACATATCGATCAGCTTACCGAATTCACAACAGGTATGGCAACTCGTATTGGTTATCCAAACGAACACCTTGCTGTAGGCGTAGTGGATGAAATGGCAAGCCCTATGTACGCAACAGGAATTGGCTTAGTAATTGAAGGTATCTCACGTTTCGATTATGAAAAAGATAAGGAAGATAAGATGCTGATGGAAGAAGAAAATACCACTCAAAGCAGAAAAAGAAAGAAATCAGAGAAAAAGGGGAAAGGAGAGTTAGGAGAATCCGGACCTTCAAAATTTCTTGGTTTCTTACGAGATTGGTTTGAAAACGACACATCAGAATAACGTATTATTTAATACTTATTTAAATTAACTTTTTTTTGTTAAAAACTACTTAAATTATTTATTAAACAGCACATATCAATAGTCTATTTTTAATATGTCTTAAACTATGACCGACATGATCACATTTCAACCAAAGCAACATCCCTCAATTATAAAAGTATTAGGAGTTGGTGGAGGCGGTTCAAACGCCGTAAACCATATGTTCAAACAGGGTATAAACGGTGTCGATTTTGCCGTTTGTAATACTGATTTGCAAGCTCTTGAGTCGAGTCCTGTTCCAACAAAAATTGGAATTGGTAACAAAAGTGGGTTAGGTGCCGGTGCAAATCCGCTGGTTGGAATGACTGCTGCGGAAGACTCTATAGACAAAATAAATGAACTATTAAATGATGAAAGTACTCAAATGCTTTTCATTACTGCAGGAATGGGTGGTGGTACAGGTACAGGTGCAGCACCAGTTATTGCAAAACTTGCACGAGAAATCGGTATTCTGACTGTAGGTATCGTAACTCTTCCTTTTGGATTTGAAGGCAGAAGAAGAAAACAACAAGCCGAATTAGGTATTAGCGAATTAAAAAAATACGTTGATGCATTACTAGTAATTAGTAACGACAAATTACGAGAACAATTTGGTAACCTTGTGCTGGGTGAAGCATTTGCACAGGCAGATAATGTACTTTCATCAGCTGCCAAAGGAATTGCAGAACTTATTACCGTAACTGGTTATGTAAACGTTGATTTTGAAGATGTTAGAACCGTAATTAAAGATAGTGGCAAGGCCATAATGGGATCAGCAAAAGCCGAAGGTGAAAATCGGGCAGAAAAAGCTATAGTAGAAGCTATGAATTCACCACTTTTAAATGACAATGAAATAGCCGGTGCAACTGATATACTACTTTACATTACAACCGGTGAAGAAGATATCACTATGGATGAAATCACTGAAATAACTGATTATGTTCAAAAAGAAAGTGGTAGCGAAGCTGAAACAATATGGGGAACAGGCAAAGATGAATCACTTGGCAGAAATATTGGCATTACAATAATAGCCACAGGTTTTGATAATGTTAAAAAGGTACCAGAAAAGATAAATAAGCGTATTGGAATTATTGGTGAAGAAAATAAAACAGAAGATAATCCTAACACTCCTGTTGTTTCCGATAATTCCGGTATTACTGAAATCTCCGAAATAATTGAAATAAAAAAGGTCACTAAAGAAACCACTACTACCTCCATTGATAAACCTGAAGAAAGTAAAATTGTACATACACTGAGTGACGTTGATGAAAAACCAAAGAATGTAGAAGTCCCTGTTAGTAAACATGTGTCAAAGCCTGCATCACTTATCCATCGCTCCGAGGAACCTTACCTTAGCATAGGACATACTATTTCGTCTAAACAAAGCGAACCAACAACAGAGACTGTTGAACAACCTGCTGATAACGAAAGTATCTCAAAAAATGCTGCAGAAAGAATTAATAAATTAAAGAACTTAAGCATTAATTTACGTACTCCTGAAAAAGTTGCTGAATATGAAGATGAGCCGGCATTTATAAGAAAAAAAGTCCAACTTGATGAAACTGATTATTCTTCGGAATCAACAATTTCAAGGTACACTCTAGGTGAAGATTCCAAAAATCAGCCTGTTATTAAATCTGACAATTCTTTTTTGCATGATAATGTAGATTGACGATGAAACACTAACATTGTAATTTCTGCATTGGCACAATTTTTACAAATTACACAAACCTAAAGTAATAAACTTGTTATAAGTTATATGTTATTGGTTATATGCTAAAATCCAGCCGTTTTCATCTATAGATCAGCAACATATAAACATTAACTAATAACAAAAAACTATTAACTAATAACATTATCACTATATTTGCATCTAAAATTTACAATCATGAGTCTTGAAATAACAATTAATAACGACATTAAACAAGCAATGCTTGCACGCGACAAACGCAAACTTGGTGCCTTACGGGCTATTAAAGCAGCTTTGTTGCTGGAAAAAACCGGAACAGATGTTAGTGGTTCTGAAATTCCGGAAAGTGTTGAACTTAAACTCTTGCAAAAACTTGTAAAACAAAGAAAAGAATCATCAATCATTTATAAGGAACAAAACCGTGCTGATTTAGCACAGGAAGAGAATTATCAAGCAGCAATAATTGAAAAGTATTTACCCGAACAAATGGGTGTAGATGAAATATCTCAGATTATCAAAACTATAATTGATGAAACGGGAGCCTCAACAATGAAAGATATGGGTCGTGTAATGGGTATTACCACAAAACAACTAGCCGGCAAAGCTGACAATAAAACAGTTTCGAGTATTGTAAAAAAAATGCTATCGTAGCATTACTATACTACCTATTTTCTTTCAACACTATTTTTAAGTATGGATAATTCACCAAAACCTAACAATAACACAACTGCATTTGTAAACCTTACTTTCCTGTTTTTTATGTGGGGTTTCATGACGGTGCTTAATGATATCCTAATACCTTATCTGAAAGGTGCTTTTGACTTAAATCATACAAAAGCAATGCTGGTTCAGTTTGCCTTTTTTATGTCATACTTTATCGGATCAGTAGTTTATTTTATTATCTCTGTTGTAAAAGGTGACCCCATTAACAAGATTGGTTATAAGAAAGGAATTATTATAGGATTACTTATTTCAGGAGCCGGGGCACTCCTGTTTTACCCGGCTGCTCAATTCCAGATATATGGCTTTTTTCTAGCAGCATTGTTTGTTATGGGACTTGGGTTCACATTATTACAGATAGCTGCAAATCCATATGTTGCTATACTAGGTCCGCAAAAATCAGCATCATCGCGTCTCAACCTTGCACAAGGATTCAACTCACTTGGTACAACAATTGCCCCTATTTTGGGTGGATATCTGATATTCACATTTTTTAAAGATACAACAGGATCAGATGCCGTTAAAATACCATATCTGGTTTTTGCACTAATTTTTGTTTTAATGGCCATCGCTATAAAAATAACCCCTCTCCCAAGGTTTACAAATCCTGATGAAGTCGTACCCGGATTTGGTGCCCTTAAACATCGTCAACTAGTGCTAGGTATGATTGCTATATTCATGTACGTTGGTGGTGAAGTAAGTATTGGCAGTATGCTTATCAGTTATTTAAACCTTCCTGAAATTGGTGGATTTAGTGATTCGGAAGCTAGCTTATATGTATCAATATATTGGGGAGGGCAAATGATTGGTAGGTTTTTGGGTGCAATTTCATTAAGTAGCATTAAGAAATCCACAAAACTTATAATAATGCCTGCCATTTCTGCAATTGCATTTGTAATAATCGGGATTAGCACAAGCTTCGAATCAGCAATGATATATTTAGTTTTCCTTATAATAAATCTTATTGCATTTTACATCGGCAAATCATTACCAAATAAAACACTGTACATATTTGCTGCCATAAATCTTGTATTCCTCGTAATTGCATTAACCAGCACAGGAGAATTAGCATTATGGACAATAATAGGGATTGGCTTATTCAATTCAATTATGTGGTCAAATATTTTTACTCTTGCCATATCCGGATTAGGTAAACATACAAGCCAGGGATCGTCGCTTCTGGTTATGATGATTCTTGGAGGAGCTATTCTACCCCTTTTAATGGGATTAGTTGCTGATAGTTTTGGAGTTCATATGTCGTTTATTATCCCGATTTTCAGTTATATATATATTGCCTATTATGGAATTTCCGGTTATAAACCTGGTAAATTTGTTTAAATTGCTGGCTACAAAATTGTAATATTCACAATAGAAATGATTAACAGGAGAAAATTCATTGAAAAAGTTGCTGTGGCAGGAGCTTTAAGTCTTGTTCCTAATATTATTAAATCTCAAGATTCATCTGCTTCTGACGGAATCGAAACTGAACTTCCAGTTATTATATCTACATGGAATCATGGTATTGACGCCAACGAAGCTGCAATGAGTGTTCTCAACAATGGCGGTACCGTTGTAGATGCTGTTGAACAAGGCGTTTGGATACCCGAGGCTGATCCTGATAATATGAGTGTAGGCATTGGTGGGTTTCCTGACAGGGAAGGTCATGTAACTCTTGACGCTTCCATTATGGGACCGGATGGTAATGCGGGATCTGTTTGCTTTTTAGAAAATATTGTTCATCCAATATCAGTTGCACGACTTGTAATGGATAGCACACCTCACGTTATGCTGTCAGGGGAAGGAGCCTTGCAATTTGCGCTGGAAAACGGATTTGAAAAACAAAACCTGTTAACACCAGCAGCCGAAAAAGCATGGAAAAAACAATTATCTAAATCCGGCTACAACCCCCAACCTAACTGGGAAAATGAACCAAATAAATTTCACGACACAATTGGTCTACTGGCTGTTGATGGTAATGGTGATATTGCCGGAGCCTGTACCACCAGCGGCATGGGCTTCAAAATACGTGGCCGGGTTGGCGATTCACCCATAATTGGAGCAGGCCTTTTTGTGGACAATGAAATTGGTGCAGCTACTGCAACCGGAATGGGTGAGCTGGTTATGAAAACTCTTGGATCATTTCTTGTGGTTGAACTAATGAGAAATGGGCGAACACCACAACAAGCTGTAGAAGAAGCAGTAATGCGTATCGTAAAAAAAGTTCCTGACAATGAAAAATATCAGGTTGGATTTATAGCTGTTAACAAAAAAGGCCAAACAGGTGCATATTGTTTAAAACCAGGATTTAATTATGCGCTGTATCAAAATAACAAGAATATTCTAATCGATAGCGATTATTATTATAATAAAGAATAAAGAATATTCTAAATACTATACAACCCTTTTAGTCATAGTAGTAATTTTTTACCTTTGCCATCATAGCAAATTTCTCATGAATGGGTAAAATTATACAAGAAAATATTTCATTCCATAACCAAAATATTTGTGTTATTATTCCCACATTTAATAATGCATCAACAATAGAAGGCGTTGTTGTTGGTGTACTCAAATATACAAATAACATTATAGTTGTAGATGATGGCTCAACAGATGACACTTCTACAATATTACATAAATTCGATACCATTACTATTATCAAATATGATAAAAATATTGGAAAAGGTTGGGCTATTCGCAAAGGATTTGAAAGGGCATTATCATTGGGTTTTGAATATGCGATAACCATCGATTCTGATGCACAACACTTTCCTGATGACATTCCCCTTTTTATTGATGAACTGAAAAAATATCCAGATTCGTTGTTTATTGGTTCGAGGGATATTGCTGCAGACGGGATGCCTTCAAAAAATACTTTTGCAAACAAGTTTTCTAACTTCTGGTATTGGGCAGAAACAAACATAAATCTGCCTGACACCCAATCAGGATTTAGGCTATATCCAATTAAGTTCTACAAAAACACAAAATTCTATACCAGCAAATATGAATTTGAAATAGAAGTGCTGGTAAGATCAGCCTGGAGTAATATCAAAGTAATTCCAATCCCCATAAAGGTATATTATCCACCCGAAGATGAACGTGTATCACATTTCAGACCTCTCCCAGATTTTACAAGGATTAGCATACTTAATACTGTATTAGTTATCATTACATTTTTATATATAATTCCATTAAGAGTGATTAAATATCTAACTAATAATAAATTCATAAATGTAGTTAGGGAACAACTAATGTTACACAATGAAAATCCTGCAAAATTATCTACCGCTATAGGGTTTGGAATATTTATGGGCATTTTTCCCATATGGGGATTCCAAATGATTGTGGCAGCATTATTAGCTCATTTTTTTAGGCTAAACAAGATAATAGTACTGGCTTTCTCAAATATTAGCTTACCACCTGTGATACCTTTCATTATTTATTTCAGCTATGCGGTTGGCGGATTAGTAATGAAAAATCCAAAAGAATTTACTGTTGAAACTATGTATTTTCTAAAAGATCAAATAGTAAATGGCAATTTTTACAACACGCTTAACGAATTTGGTTATAGCATATTACAATATATTATCGGGAGCATCCTATTAGGATTAATACTAGGGTTGAGCATTGGATTTTTATCATATATCATAATCAAATTAACCAAAAAAGAAAAGGCTTTTGAATAAAGAAAATAGTAAAATGATCTAAACAAATTTTCGAAAACTGCATATGATATAAATTAACCTGACAATAGTGACAACCAGATAGCAACAATTATGTCCAAACTTTTTTTAGCCATATATAAACAGATTGAAAATCATAAACTTATTTCACTATTTCTATTGGTTATATTGATATCTTGTAGTGCATATTTTGCCAGCCAGCTTAAACTTTCTGAGGATATAACAAAGATATTACCTGATACTGAGAAAATAAACAATATGAATTTTGTTTATTCAAATTCAAAATTCCTGGATAAAGTTGTTTTTATTATAAGTAACAATGATACTACAATTACAAATCCCGAACTACTATCTGAATTCGCAAACATTTTTACCGATTCTCTCAAAAAGAGATTTGTTCCGGGGTTAATTAAATCTATCGATTTTGCTCCAAGTCAGGCTGATATGCTAAATGTTTATGATGCTGTTTATAAAAATCTACCAATATTTTTAACAGAAGAAGATTATACTGTAATTGACTCAATAATAACATCTGAAAACATTCAAAGAACCATCGAAACTGACTATGCAACATTACTATCACCAGTCTCGTTTGTCACAAAAAAGTTAATCGCTAAAGATCCTCTTTACCTAACGCCAATAGCATTACAAAAATTTAGCTCTTTTAATATCGACGATAATTTTCAAGTATACGATAATTATTTCATATCAAGCGACCATCGAAGCCTCATACTACTGATAACGCCTGTTTCAACAAATAAAACATCCAATAATAATATACTGTTTGAGGGCATTGATAATATTATTAATAATCTGAAAGTAACCGAATTTAATAATATTAATATAAACTATTTTGGAAATGCTGTTGTAGCTCTTGGAAATGCAAATCAAATAAAAAAAGATATAATTATTACCATCACGCTTGCCATGATAGTGCTGGTTTTGGTTATTACACTTTTCTTTCGAAGCAAGAGAACTTTCCTAATTGTTTTTCTTCCGGTTCTATTTGGAGCATTAGTTTCTTTAGCTATATTGTTTATTCTGAAAAAGGAAGTGTCAGCAATATCACTGGGAATTGGCTCAGTACTTCTAGGAATATCAGTTGATTATGCTTTACATATTTATTCTCATTTTAGACAGCATGGTTCTTACAAATTAATATTTAGTAATCTGTCAACTCCTGTTGTACTTAGCAGCCTTACTACTGCATCAGCTTTTTTATCGTTGTATTTTATTAACTCTGAAGCATTAAATGACCTTGGTCTTTTTGCTGCCATAAGCATCCTAAGTGCTGCAGCATTTTCGCTAATTGTACTTCCACATCTTCTGGGCAAGAAAAAAGAGGATACAATAATACATTACACCAATTGGATCGACAAACTGGCAGCCTACAACTTTTCCAGCAATAACTACCTGAAGCTAGGAATAGTAACTGCTACAATTCTATTTTATTTTTTCGCCCAACATACTAGTTTTGATGCTGATATGATGAAAAGCAATTATATGAGTGATGAATTAAAACAAGTTGAACAGCGCTTAAATTCAGTGACTAACCTTAGTAAAAAAACCATCTATATTGTTTCTCCAGGCAAAGATTTAAACGATGCGATGGAAAACAATGTTCAAACTTCAGGCATAATATCTGATCTCCAAAAATCCGGCATAGTCCAAAATGCCTCTGTTGTCAATAATATATTTCCATCACTAAGTCAACAACAAAAAGCTATTAGTAGTTGGAATGAGTATTGGGAGGGAAATAGAGAAGGGGTAATTAATAATATTCATAAAGCAGCAATAAAAACCGGTTTTAATGAACAGGCATTCAACAAATTTAGCACATGGTTGTACAGCGAATTTAACCCACTATCACCTGAGAAAGCAGGAATTATTCACCAATTATTTTTAGATAAATTCATCATAGAAACAGATACTTTGTCAGCTGTAATTAATGTGGTGAAAGTTAATAGCTCCGAAGAAGATATCAACAAGGTATATGATGCTTTCAAAAGTGAAAAGAATACATGGATTATCGACAAACGACTAATTACCAGTGAATTTGTTACCATACTTAAAGACAATTTCAATAAGTTGGTAATTATTTCAATTTCATTTGTTTTTGTAATTCTATTATTAGCCTACGGCAGGATTGAATTAACAATTATTACAATGATACCTATGATTTTCAGCTGGATATGGACAGTTGGAATTATGGGACTGCTTGGCATCAACTTCAACATATTCAATGTAATTATTCTCACTTTTATTTTTGGGCTTGGTATTGACTACAGCATATTTATTATGCGCGGACTCCTTATGGAATATAAGTATGGTATTCACGATATCAGTTCCTACAAAGTATCAGTAATATTATCGGGTATAACTACATTACTGGGTATTGGAGTTTTGATATTTGCTGCTCATCCTGCCCTTAGATCAATTGCTACAATGTCGATAATTGGAATATTATCAGTTATTTTTATCACTTTTACACTTCTTCCAGCTATATTCAAGTGGCTTGTCACATACAAAAACGGATATAGAAATCGTCCAGTTACTTTACTAGATTTTATATTTTCACTTTGGGCATTGTTTGTTTTTATGAGTGGGTCACTATTACTTTCATTTATATCACTATTACTCAAAATCACACCCCTTCCTGAAAATGCAAAAAAAACATTGCTTCATAAGCTTTTCAGATATCTTACCTGGTTTATGATCTATATGAATTTTCTTTCAAAAAAGACAATCATAAATCCTGATAATGAAGATTATAGCAAGCCGGCAATAATAATAACAAACCATCAATCACATATCGATTTAATGCTGATGATGCTATTGAATCATAAAGTTGTAGTTCTTACAAATCCCCGAAACTTTAGTAACCCCATCTACGGAATTGCGCTTAAATATGCAGGATTTATAGAAGTAGATGGAAGTTATGAATCAATTCTGGATCAAGTTAAAACACAAATAGATAATGGTTATTCTGTTGTGGTTTTTGCCGAGGGTCATCGCTCTGATACAGGTAAATTAAAGCGATTTCATAAAGGAGCATTTTATCTTGCAAATGAACTAAACCTGGATATTCTTCCAATTATTATTTATGGACAAAAAGAATTACTGAAAAAAAGTGAGTTCTTTCTAAAGAGAGGGGAGATTATTACAAAATTCCTACCACGTATTAAACTTGCGGATGGTATATTTGGAACCACAGCTCGATATCAGGCAAAAAACGTAAGACAATATTTTGAGGCTGAATATCTCAAAGTGGTGCAATCGATGGAAACACCTGATTATTTTAGTGATTTCATCAGGAAAAACTTCCTTTACAAAGGTCCCATACTGGAATGGTATACACGTATAAAACTTAAATTGGAAAAAAACTATAGTATTTTTAATGAACTAATTCCACAAAAATGTAGTATTACAGATTTGGGATGTGGTTTTGGCTACCTTCCTCTCATGCTTAACCTTGTTTCAATCAATAGGCAAATAACCGGGGTTGACTACGATACCAACAAAATTAGCGTTGCTACTAATTGTGCTATTAAAAATGATAATTTAAATTTCATCACTGCTGATATCACTAAGTTTGAACCTGAATATTCTGATATTTTCATCATTAATGATGTACTTCATTATATGCCTGAATATCTCCAAATTATTATTGTTGAATCATGTATTAAAAAGCTAAATAACAATGGCCAGATTATTATTCGTGATGCAGATAAAGACCTGAAGAAAAGGCATAAGGGAACAAAAATAACTGAGTTATTATCGACTAATATAGGATTTAATAAAACACAATTCAAACTTGAATTTGTTTCCCATTCAATGATTGAATCAATTGCAAACAATAACAACCTCAACCTTCAAATTATCGATAATACGAAGAGGACTTCAAATTTGATTTATATTCTGAGAAATTGATTACAAAACACACACTCTATTAATAGCAGGTAGAATAGAAGTATTGCTTAACTACTGAATGATTATCTTTTCAGATGTTATTCCTGTATTTGTTTCTAACACTACAAGATAGGTCCCTTTTGGTATTATATTGGTTTGGAATTCAACATTATATAAACCAGGGTTTCTATTTCCACTAAGAAGAGGTCTAATAATGTTTCCATTCAAATCGAAAATATTTAGAGAACATAATCCTTTATCAGTTAGTGAAATATGTATATTAGTGATGTCAACAGCAGGATTTGGAAATATAGCAATAATCTTATTTTCATGGGGCTTACTTTCAGAGATATCACTCCATCCGATAACAGGTTGTTGTATCACCTGCATCACAGGAGATTTATAAAGTGAATCAGCTTTTTTGTAAACATGTACTGCAATGTTACAGTTCTCTGGAATCCATGCCGAATCAAGCGAAAAGCTACAAGATTGAGTAATAATTTGTTGCTCAGGCCAGAATTCTTCAATCAAAGACTTTCCTTCGCTCCAAAACACCATTTTACGGGTCACCCAATTATTGTTGTATGCAGTATCATAGTATGGTTGTCCTGGTGGTGTAGCTGTAGAGCAGCCCCCTAGAGTTTTATGCATGTGTATAATATTATCCTCCGTTACAATAACATTATACCAGTAGGATCCCATCAATTCAGGACCATCATTCTTAATGGTTAGCGATAAATCTATTATTTTTGTGTTCGGATTCCATATCTTATCGCTTATCTCAATATCTACAGGGGTCTCCGGAAACTCATTATAAAGACTATTTACTATTTTGTAAATAGTGTCATAACAAAATCCATATCCAATACCACCCGGATAAGCAGTTTTAATATGCGAAGGGAAATAAGAATAAATACTGTCTCCTTGAAAAGCACTAAATGATGAATCAGAATTTCCGCCATGAAAGGAAACTATGACGGTGTTGGGGAAAGAATCTAGCACAGCAATCCTAAAAATGGAATCCATGCATGTACAGTCACCTCAATTGGTACTTGCGAGGTGATAAATCATTACATTTTTAGTATGCTGGGTATAACCCATTAAGGATATCATTAAAAATATCCAAATTAGTATATATCGATTTTTCATAGAGCACGGTTTTTGATGCGAATATACAATAAAAAAAGTTTATTGTCAAGGAAAGTAATATAGTTTCAAGTGTCTAATATTCTTATTTTTGGCAATCTAAAACATATTCTCAAAATCATGAAAAATCTATTTCTTTTAATCTCACTTTTAGTATTTATACCTACAGCTTTTTCTCAAACAAAGCCACAGAAAAAAATAAGGGATGCTTTTGAGCAGCTTGTACCTCAAGCTATTGAAGTCAAATGGACTGCTGAAGGAAGTGAAAGGATGAAAGACTGGAGAGCAAATTATACTGTTGGAACTGATAGTATGGAGACGAAATATGACTCCAAAGCAAATTGGATGTTTACACTTAAGTACATTTCACTTAACCAACTTCCTCAAGAGGTAAGCGCTACAATCATGGATAATTACCAAGGGGCAAAGCTAACAAAGGCAGCAGAAATGCAAGAGCCTGATTTTGATGGATATGGAGTTGCTTTTATATACCTGAAAGATCGATGGGCAGTTGCTATTACAAAAGAAGGTAAAGTTATTAGACGTCGAATTACTTCTTCGGGATTTTAATTTATGATAAAGCAGATTTATATCTAATGTGAGCTAATCTCTTATAGTTATACAGATCTCATCAGCATAAAGGAAGTTGTATATTTTCACTATTTAATGAAGATAAAATAACCGAATACGAAGTCCTCGCTTCCCCATAAGAAGTGCAATTTTTAATGCTGGAATAACAAGCCGAATAAATGTTGGTAATTTTATGGCAGAGCTGATTATTGAAGAAGACCTTTGGAGCAGGGGGAAAGAACAGATGCCGGTAATATATAATAAGGCTACTTAACTAGGGCCTAAAAAGCATTATAATAAATCGTATCCTTTTCTATTGAGGAAAGCATAACATAGTCTACCGAACCAATACCATCAAAAGTGAAAGAAAACCCATTGAATTCTCCCATCATTGTTGAATCCATAAATGATGTTATAATTTTATTATTAAGAAGTACTTCTATATGATGGTTTGTTGAATTGATTTTAACTTTCTGCCAATTATAAATATTACAACCAAATCCCCTTAAATCACTATCGTTACTTGATAAATACGTTCTTCCAAATTTCAACTGAGCCCTATCCTGCCCTCCAAATTGAACAAGTGGGATATAACATATATCATTTTCAAAAAGCAGCCCGATATATATTTCAGGACAAGATGCATTAATTTCGATGCTATCAAGCTTAATTTTTGTTTCAAAAATATAACCATCTGATAATGATAATTTTGAATTGAATGTTCTTGATAAAAACAAATATAGTTCATCTTCAATACGTATATCACTTGCCTTTATCATGTTTCTGGTAACACAAAGCTTACCATTTTTTATAATATCAGACTGGTAATAATAAAAAGGAACCTTTTTCGGCAAATCACCATAGTTAAGTATCGCAACCCATGAATTAGACAGAATTTCAATATTAATTTTTTTTATAATTGAATCATCAGCCATTAAAAAGGCCTCATAATTTCCCGGCCGATAATATGCACTTGTCATCTGGCCTTTTTTTATGAAAAGTCTTCTTTTTTTATAATCATTTGTTGACTCAACAATAAAGAAACTGTCAGCTACAATATTAGTAACATCATAATCAAAGACTATGATATTGGGAATTGTAGAATTACTCTCTTGAGTATATTCAAATACCACACTACCGGTAATTTCAATTTGCCCATTATTATCGACTGTTTGATATACAATAGCTAATAAGATAATTACAAATGAGATAATAATTCCAATTATAAATAATCTATTACTTCTTTTTATTTCTGTTTTAACCTCATATTTGTATTGTGATTCAACAAAGCTCTGCCAATTTTTTTGTCCGGCAAATTCAGCCAACGCATCTAATGTGCTTTTGTGAGGTATATTTTTGAAATCATTATTCCATATCCTTCGGATTGTTGACAAGCTTAGCAATACGCCTGTTTTATCAAATACTTTTTCTATCAGTAACTCAAATTCTCTTCTTGTCAACACATTATTTGGTTCCCATCCCTGTTTATGTTCGATAATGTTTCTGCACCTTACAAGATTCTTTTTTATTGAGTCACTTTTATTCATCACAGTTATCAATGCGTTTTATTGAAAGAGTAAAAATATTGAAAATGTTGACTAAAACCCAGCTGAAACAGAAATGAAACAATTTTGAAACACTTGGTTTAGTCAATTATATCACTTTTGTTTCAAAATCATAAATCAAAATATTAGTACTATGAAACAAATAGCTAAATTACATAAGCCTATATCAGAAACAATGATATGTGTAGCATTCTTTATTGTTACGCTGTTTTCATCTAATTTGTTTGCACAAGACAAAGATATAATTATAACAGTAAAGGCTTTAGGGCCCGATCAATACTCAGATATCCAATACCAAAGCATTGAAGTAAGTCAGATTGTTGACTTTAGTAATCTTATTCGGGTTTTCATTAACAAATCATCAAATGTATTAATTGATAAAGGCCCAGCTGCCTTTGATAGTACCAGTGATGCAATTAAGAAAGTTCTTATTACCCATATAGAGAACAAGTATGGTGAACTAACACCCGAAACAATTGTTAATGCAAAATGCGATTTGAAACTCTTGGTTAGAAAAAGTGTTTATACAAATAGGGATGATTATAAAGCATTTATGAAAATGATTGACAATGCTATTTGGAGCCTACAAAGTTATTATAGCATTAGCATATATGGAATAGATTTTCCATCACTAACTACTACTCAAAAGGATAACATCAACAAACTTATTCCACTAAAGAATTTTCTTGCAAAGGATAATACTGATTAGCTCTGATTGCCCTAGTAATTATTGAGGCAATACATAATGAATCCCAGCATTTGGTCCCAATGTCAGCCCAAGCAATAACCATCCTACTAACAGCAATACCCAAACAAGGAAGAATGCAATAGAGCAAAGTACCATTGTTGCTATGATTGTCTGAAAAAAGAAATCTTGAATAGAGAAATTCAGGGAAAAAACTAGGCTATGCTTGAAGAAATATGGATGATAGTAAAATACTTATTTGCTCTAAAGGACTTAAAAGATAGAGCGTAAGTTTTTAAACACGAAATTATCAATCATTAAAAAATTATTTTCAAATAATTTCATTGTTTTTTGTTTAGATTTTATTAATTAAATAATCCTGATTTAATGCCACTTAAAAATCAGACAATCTGTACTGATGAAAATAATAATAGTATGATAAATGGTTAATTATTCTAAACTAAAATGAGTAGGGATAATTAAGTAAGAATACTATACATGATTCCCATTGTGTTTTCATTAATTCTATACTGGTCAAGATAGTGCTGTAGTATCCCCCTTTATAAGACAATGCTAATGTAGATATTTTTCCAATAAGTCTTTATTATTCCATTTTAACAACTCATCTGCAAAATTCAACAACTCGTCGTTTTAAATTATGATTAATACATGATATAAAGTTGCTTTGTCAGGAAATATTAATTCAACAAATATTAAAATAATGAAACACACAGCATTAATTATTATAATTACGATCTTGACAATAACAGGATGCAGTTCTCAACAAGAAGTTAAATTTACCGATAACGAATCTGTTTTGAATTTCTATAAACAGTATAGTGAATTTACCGATCCGGGAAAGTACAAATATTTGTATAAAAATCTTCCTGATTCATTACCAGAACTTTGCAGTTTAATCAAATCACAATTTATTCATCCCTATGCTGAATTGCCACAATATTCTGAGCAAATCCCTAAAGAGAGATGGAATGAGTCATTTAAGTACCCAACAGTTGAATCAATTTTAAAAGGGCTTGTGTCCTATGACTCCACAGGTTTAGTGAATAATCGCTTACCTGAAAATCGACTGGTAGTTATTTGCCGGGGTAATGCAATCTTACTCGCATCCATACTTAAATATCGCGGCATTCCGGTCAGGCTTCGTGCTGGTTATGCTACATACATAATGCCTGATTTTCATATAAGTCATGCAATCTGTGAAGTATGGAATAAAAATGAAAACCGCTGGATGCTTGTGGATCCCAGTATGGATATGGTAGATTTTAGCAGAGATAAATTTGATTTTAGCAACGATGCTTGGCTACAAATGCAACAAAAAGAAATAGACCCTGACCTATATGGTTTACCCGGGAAATATAGCGGAAAGGCTTCTATATTAGCGATATTTAATACAGATTTAGCATTCATATTGGGAACCGAATATACGATTTATCAATATGCACCTGTACTGGATTATGCCTCTAAAAATAATAATCAACTAACTTCAGAACATATAGAAATGCTAAATAGAATAAATGAATTAATGAAATCGCTTGATGCTAATAACCTTTCAGAATTGCAGGAAATTTATAATAATACTCCTGAAATTCAGATTACAAAAACTTTGGATTTAAAAAGAATAAATCCCGAAAGCTTTCAGGATGAAAATGTCACAGATACCAAAAAATCTACGATAAATAAATGCGTTATTGAATTTGTGAATATCCCTGCAGGAACATTTAAAATGGGCAGTCCTCTTTCCGAAGATGGTAGAAAAGATGATGAAATACAACATCAAGTAACACTAAGTGCTTTTAAAATGAGTAAATATTGCGTAAGCTATGAGCAATATGATTTGTTTTGTGAAGCCACAGAAAGAACTAAACCTTGGGGACTTGAACGGGGAAATCTTCCAGTCTCACAAGTAAGTTGGTTTGATGCCAATGAATTTGCCGAATGGATGGGTTGTAGGCTACCAACCGAAGCTGAATGGGAATATGCTGCCCGCGCAAAAACTACTACACCCTTTAATACAGGAGATTGCTTAACATCTGAACAAGCCAATTTTAATGGAAGAAAACCATATGACAACTGTGATAAAAGTGAAGATAGAAAGAAATTACTACCTGTTGGTAGTTTTTCGCCAAATGCATTTGGTTTATATGATACGCACGGTAATATTTGGGAATGGACTAATGATTGGTATGGTGAGTACGATGTTAATGACACCACAAATCCAAAAGGACCAGAAACTGGAACTAAAAAAGTTGATCGCGGAGGTGGTTTTTATGATGCTACCCATAGGTGCCGTTCGGCCTGCCGTGGAGGAGGTACTCCTCCAGGAAACAGGGGATCGGGTATTAGTTTTAGATTGGTAAAAGATGAATAATATAAATTACTTAAATATATTAATTATGAAAAACACAGTATTAATTATTATGATTACGATCTTGACAATAACAGGATGCAGTTCTCAACAAGAAGTTAAATTTACCGATAACAAATCTGTTTTAGATTTTTATAAACAGTATAGTGAATTTACCGATCCTGGAGAATATGCCTATTTGTATAAAAATCTTCCTGATTCATTACCAGAACTTTGTCGTCTTATTAGATCACAATATATAAATTATGGGTGGGAACTGGATATGTACCGTGAACAAATTCCCAAGGAAAGATGGAATGAATCAGCAAAGTATCCGACAGTAAAATCGGCTTTGGAGGGACTTCTATCCTATGACTCCAGGGGTTTAGTCAAAGATCGTAAACCTGAAAATAGATTAATGCTGATTTGCCGGGATAATGCCCTCTTGCTGGCATCCATACTTAAATATCGCGGCATTCCAGCCAGGGTTCGTTATGGATTTGCTCCGTATTTAATCCCTGGTTTTCATGCGAACCACGTCATTTGTGAAGTATGGAATGAAAAGGAAAATCGTTGGATGTTGGTGGATCCAAGCGCCGATAGGATTGATTTTGCTAGAGAAGAATTTGACTTCAGCAATGATGTCTGGTTAAAGATGCAAAAAAAAGAAATTAATCCAAAATTATATGGGATGCCTGGCGAAAATGAATATAATGGATCACCTCTAATAACAACAGTCGTTTGTTATGATTTGGCATCTATATTGGGAACCGAATATCCAATTGGCCAATATTCACCAATATTAGATTATGTTTTTCAAAACAATCAATTCACTCCAAAACAAATTGAAATCCTGAACAGAATCAATGAATTAATGAAGTCCATTGATTCTGATAATATTTCGAAATTACAAAAAATCTACAATAATACTTCTCAAATTCAATTTACGAAAAGATTTGACCCTGTTATAATAAATACTGAAAATAACACGAGAACCAACGATTCCTCGATAAATAAACCCATTATTGAATTTGCAGATATACCGAGAGGAACCTTTGTAATGGGAAGCCCTGTTACTGAACAAGGAAGAAATGAAGATGAGCTACAACATCAGGTTACTTTAGGTGCCTTTAAAATGAGTAAATACACGATTACCTTTGAGCAATATGATGCATTTTGTGAAGCAACAGGCCGGAAAAAACCATTTGGATTTAAACGTGGAAACATGCCGGTATCACAAATAACATGGTATGATGCCCAGGCATTTGCAGAGTGGATGGGATGCAGATTACCTACAGAAGCTGAATGGGAATATGCAGCCCGTGCAAACACAACTACTCCTTTCTATGCAGGTGATAGCCTTACATCTGATCAGGCATATTTTAATAACAAATCAGGAAGGGAAGCCATGCCTGTTGGAAGTTTTCAGCCCAATGCATTTGGTTTATACGATATGCACGGTAACATGGGTGAATTGTGCAGTGATTGGTATGGCGAATACGATTTAAAAGAAACATCAAATCCTAAGGGGCCAAAAACTGGCGGACAAAAAGTTCTTCGTGGTGGCGGATTCTGGGTATCAGCACAGGAATGCCGTTCGGCAAGCCGTGTTGGTGTTCCCGCCGTAAACAGGGGAGCAGGAATTGGTTTTAGGATAGTAAAAGATAAATAATAAAAAAGAGACTATATGATTAATGTTTCAAACCTTAGAAAAACATTCGGTACCATTGAGGCACTGAAAGGTATTTCATTCAATATTCCACAAGGTGAATGTTATGGGCTGTTGGGGCCGAATGGTGCTGGTAAAACAACAACAATCTCCATAATGAGCACACTTATAAAGCCAAGTGAAGGTGAAGTAAACATAGCCGGATATGATTTGAAGAAGAATCCCTTGAAATGTAAGAAGGAAATTGGCGTTGTTACACAGGAAATAGCACTTTACAATGAGCTCTCGGCATATGATAACTTACTATTTTGGGGAAGCCTATATAATGTTCCGAAACGGGAATTAATAACGCGTATTGATGAAATGATAAAACTGTTCGGACTAAGCGACAGGAAGAATGATAAAGTGAAAACTTATTCCGGTGGAATGAAACGCAGAATTAATATCGCTTCAGCATTGCTTCATAAGCCTAAAGTTCTATTTATGGATGAGCCCACCGTTGGCATTGATCCTCAAAGCCGGAATTTGATTTTTGAAGTAATAGAAAAACTCCATAAAGAGGGAATGACAATTGTTTATACCACGCATTATATGGAAGAGGCTGAACGTTTGTGTGATCGCATAGGAATTATTGACAATGGAGAAATCATTGCTCAAGGAACATTGGATGAATTAAGAACATCGTATTCGATGAAAGAATCTCTTGTTATTTCTTTTACCAATCTTTCGGATGAGAGCTACACTGCAATCGCAAAGGACTGGGGAGATCTCCAGCGTTTCAGCGATACAATACATTTTTATTCTATGAATATTCAGGGAGATTTATCAAAAATAATATTAAAGTGCAATGAGGTCGGACTTGACATCCTGCATATTGATATCAAAAAGATAAACCTTGAAACCATATTTTTAAGTCTAACCGGTAAACAACTGAGAAACATATGATAAAGCTAGTAAAGAAAGATTTGAAATTATTCTTAAGAAATAAGCAAGATATGATGATAAGCTTTTTATTGCCTATAATTTTTATTACTCTGTTTTCTTTTATTTTCGGGAACATGGGTAATTCCGAGGAAAATGATATAGGAGGGCTTGTTCACGTTGTGGCAGGTACATCCGTTATGATGCTTTTGTTTTCAGTTGCAGGAATAGGTGGTAGTCTTATAGATGAAAAGCAGGAAGGCATGTTAAAGAAATTACTGTGCTCACCAATGCCCCCTAAGCATATCCTTTATGGGAAAATTGTATTTGCAAATATTATTTCCATTGCTCAGCTGTCAATTATGTTTATTTACGCTTGGCTGGTTTTTGGCTTAGACATTATGCATCATCTTCCTTCTCTTATTCTAATGATTATTGTAATAGCCTATGCATGTGCTAGTTTTGGTGTTCTTCTTGCTTCATTTGCAAAAACACGACAACAGGTGCAGGGATTTTCAACTATAATTGTGCTTGTAATGAGTGCTTTAGGAGGTAGTATGATACCTATATTTGTGATGCCGGAACTTATGCAAAAGATTGCTGTTTTTACGGTTAATTATTGGGGTATTCAGGGGATTTATGACATCTTCATGAGGCTTCTTCCAATTGCAAATATCACATTCATGTCAAGAGTTTTTGTTTTAATTGGCATTGGTACTTCTTTAAATTTCATTGCTCTTCTGATGTTTAAGAAAAATATTTTAAAGATTGTTTAAATGGACAAAATGCACTGGCTATAACAGAATTTTAAATCCTGATAAGGGTATATAATGTAAATATTTTTCCCGTTATAAAAATTTCACTTAATTTCGACATTATGGAAAGACACTATATCTATGGAAAGAACATATACCATCACATCATAAAATCGGTTTTATTTATATTTATAATTTCAACCATCGCGGGTATGATCTTTCATGGTCTCCACCTCTTTTCATCATTCCATTTTTATGTAAAGTACGCCTCATTTGGATGGGCAATTGGTTTCACTTTTTTGGGAGGGCACACCTTAATTGGCTACTATACTGAAAAAAAGCTTAATTGGACGAAAAATCCCAAAAAGGCAAATGTAATTAGCTTATTAATGTACATAGTTTTCGGCTTAATAGGTTGTCCAATTTTATCTTATGGATTTAGCCGTTTTGTGTTGGAGATGTCCGGACAAGATCTTATTATGAATACTATAATAATGGCTTTATTCATGTTTTCCCTGGACATGATTGCTATTTCAGTATTTTATTCAACCTATCTTACAAAATATTGGATAAAGTCCATTGAAAAAAATGAAGAATTAAAAAGGGAGAACCTGCTGGCTGAATATGAGGCATTGAAGAATCAAGTGAATCCACATTTTCTTTTTAACAGTTTAAATACTCTTAGTGGTGTTGTAGAACAAAAACCTGAACTAGCCACTAATTTTATAAAAAAACTATCGGATATTTACCGATATGTATTGGAGCGAAGCGATAAAGAGTTGGCTTCAATACATGATGAAATGAAATTTATAGAGGATTATATTTTCCTTTCAAAAATAAGATTTGGCGAGGCGCTGATATTCAATTCGTATTTACCGGCGAACAATACTATTCAAATAGTGCCTTTGGGTTTACAAATGTTGGTTGAAAATGCAATTAAGCACAACATAATATCAGATGATATGCCATTGAAAATTGAAATAGGTACCGAAGATGGTTTTGTATTATTGAAAAATAATATTCAAACGAAAACCACAATTGCTTCGGACAAAAAACCACAGGGACTTGAGAACCTTAAAAAAAGATATTCATATCTTTCTGGTTCATCAATTGAAATAATAAAATCTGATAGTGAATTTATTGTAAAGTTGCCAATTATTGAAACTAAAGATAAATGATTGCCCAGTTATAGAAGATGAGAAAGTAGCAGCCGAAATCTTATTGATAATAGTTATATTTTAAGCATATGAATAAAACCAAAAACCAAAAAAGGAAGGCATACCTTGACATTATAATATGGATACTATTAATGTTTGCATTTTCCACTATTATAGCCTTGTCCTTTCAGGGTACTAAGCTATTTTCATCATTCCTTTATTATCTAAAGTATACTTCAATTGGATGGGGACTTGGAATTGCTTTCTGGGGGGGACATAAGTTAATAGGTTACTATACCGAAAAAAAACTTGATTGGACGAAAAACCTAAAAAAGGCAAATGTAATCAGTTTGTCGTTATACATAATTTATGGGATAATAGTAAGTATTACTTTATCATACCTGTATGGCCGCTTTGTGCTGGAGAATACTGGTGAGAGTCTTTTTTGGGATGCATTCATAAAGACTTTGATGATTATGTTTCTTTATTTGATTTTTATTTCAATTTATTATTCAACCTACCTTACAAAATATTGGAAAAAGGCCATTGAAAACAATGAGGAATTAAAACGAGAAAACCTGATAGCCAAATATGATGCATTGAAGAACCAGGTAAACCCACATTTTCTTTTTAACAGTTTAAATACACTTAGCGGAGTGGTAGAACAAAAGCCAGAACTCAGCACAGCTTTTATAAAGAAACTATCGGATTTATACAGATATGTATTGGAGCAAAGCGATAAAGAGTTGGCTTCAATAGATGATGAAATGAAATTTATAGAGGATTATATTTTTCTTTCAAAAATGAGATTTGGCGAGGCGCTGATATTCAATTCGTATTTACCGGCAAACAATACTATTCAAATAGTGCCTTTGGGTTTACAAATGTTGGTTGAAAATTCCATCAAGCACAATGTAATATCTGATGATATGCCATTGAAAATTGAAATTGGTATTGAAGATGGTTTTATAATATTGAAAAATAATATTCAAACAAAAACCACAATTACTTCGGACAAAAAACCACAGGGACTTGAGAACCTTAAAAAAAGATATGCATATCTTTCTGATACACCAATAGAAATAATTAAATCTGATAGTGAATTTATTGTAAAATTACCAATTATTGAACCCGAAAAAATATGAAACGTCCATAACTAAATAATTATTAAGTCACTCGATAATGATAATTTAGTTATGGAAAGTTCCATCTGACTAATAAAATATAAAATTATAAACAGATGAATTGCCTAATAATAGAAGATGAAAAGATAGCTGCCAAAAGGTTATCTGGATTAATCAAAAACTATGATCAATCCATTGAAATCTTGAAAATCATTCAGTCAGTTAAAAATTCCGTGAAATGGTTAAATACCAATTCGGCTCCCGATTTAATTTTCATGGATATTCAACTTGCTGATGGTTTAAGTTTTGAGATATTTGAACAAACCATTGTTAAAACACCTGTGATTTTCACCACAGCCTATGATGAATACGCACTTAAGGCATTCAAGGTAAACAGTATTGATTATTTATTAAAACCAATTGACCAGGGTGAATTAAATACTGCGATTGAAAAGTTTAAAGAAAACAATAAGTCCAATGAGATACCTGCACAGGTATTTGATAACATTCTGCATTCACTTACAAATAATTATAAAAATAAATTTGTAATTAAAGTAGGTGAACACATTAAAGTATTTAAAATTGATGATGTGCAATGTTTTTACAGCATGGAAAAATATTCTTTTCTTCAAAACAATTCGGGACGTAATTATGCTATAGACTATTCACTTGATCAGTTGGAAGATTTATTAGATCCTGGAAAATTTTTCAGAATCAACCGTAAATTCATTGTTTCTTTTTTAGCCATTATAGACATCATTAGCTATTCCAATAGTCGTTTAAAAGTTAAACTTAATTCAAACGAATCTAATGACTTATTAGTAAGCCGTGAAAAAGTACAAGATTTTAAAAAATGGTTAGAGAATTAATTTATATCATTATATTCTCAATTATAAAAACTGTAAACTTATTTTAGGACGAGTCATAAGCTTGCCAAACCAGACGCATAAATAAACGCCCAGTTGCTAACACGCGCTCATACTGCATACCGCAATTTGTTGTAAATATGAAGGTTACGTTTCATAATTTTATATATTTGTAAGCAGAAAATTTGAAGCATTAAAACGGCACGCAGCATAGCGCCAAACGTTGTATGCATGGCAACAAGATGTCTAGTTAGGAATTAAAAAAATAAATTTCATTACAATTTCAGAATTAAAATAAATAGAATATTTACTAAATGTCAAAAATTATTAAAGAACAAAAGGAAATTTCCGATGATATGCGTACAGACTCGATTCTCAATAAATTTGGAATTGCAGCGCTAAATCCTATGCAGGAAGAGGTAATTAAAACTATACAACTAAAGTCGGATGTGGTATTACTTTCACCTACAGGAACTGGTAAAACCCTGGCCTTTCTATTGCCTTTAATAGAAACACTTGATATGAACTGCGTAGAGATTCAAATTCTTATACTTGTTCCCTCGCGTGAATTAGCTCAGCAAATTGAACAGGTAATCCGAAAAATGGGATCGGGTTTTAAGGTAAATGCGGTATATGGTGGACGTTCTGGTGCGCTCGATAAGATCGATTTAAAACATCGACCGGCAATTCTTATTGGCACACCCGGGCGAATAGCCGATAGATTTAGAAGGGATAAATATCCTTTGGAATATATTAATACTCTTATACTCGATGAGTTTGATAAATCACTGGAAATAGGCTTTGAAAAGGAAATGGCCGAGATTGTTGAAGCCCTCCCCAATGTTCAGCAAAGGATTCTAACTTCAGCTACCAGCGAAGCGAAAATACCGGAGTTTGTAGGATTACAAAAACCCGTTTTTATCAACTACCTTCAGGAAGGCATTTCTCACCTAACTATAAAAACACTTCTTTCGCCTGAAAAGGATAAGTTAAAAGCTTTGGAAAAAGCACTTGCTTTTATTGGTTACCAACCTGGAATTATTTTTTGTAATTTCAAGGATGCACTGGAACGGGTAAGTGTTTTTTTAACTGAGAATAATATTCATCATGAGTGCTTTCATGGAGGTATGGAACAAATTGATCGGGAGCGAGCGCTAATTAAATTTAGAAATGGTACAACTCAACTCCTTCTGGCAACCGATTTAGCTGCTCGTGGACTTGATATTCCCGAAATAAAATTTATTCTTCATTATCACCTTCCGCTACGTAATAAAGAATTCACCCACAGGAACGGACGAACTGCACGTATGAACCGCAATGGCATTGCCTATATTCTGCACTGGAAAGAAGAAGAACTACCAGATTTTATTCAGGAAATTGCTCCGGAGAACCTAAATATTGAAGACCAACAAAAAGCTACGCTTCCTTCACCAGTAAAATGGCTTACCTTGTATATTACAGGAGGAAGACGAGATAAAATATCAAAAGGAGATGTCGCCGGTTTATTTCTTAAGCAGGGCCAGATTCAAAAAGATCAACTAGGTGTTATTGAACTCAAACAGAATTGTACGTATGTTGGTGTACATGCTGAAATAGCTGAAATGCTTATAGAAAAAACAAATAATAGCAAACTTAAAAAAAAGAAGGTGAGAATTAGTCTCATTTGATAACTTATTAAATAAGAAAACTATAAGATATATTGGAATATTAGCAAAAAGATAAATTACCCACTCTCAGCGTAGTTTCTAACTACACTGTCATATCTATCAACTACCTCACCCCCCATGCCTATCACCCCCACTATTACGCATTTTCAATGCGTAACCCAAATTCCCCATTCACCGAAAATCATCACCCATTCACCTAATAACTGTTCCCCACTACTGTTTCTTGTCCTATTTTTGCCAGTAATTAATAACACATAAAACGCAAAAAGATGAAAACATTAACTAAAATAACAGCCCTAATCGCAATAGCAATTATGTTCTCAGCCAACCTAAATGCATCTCCAATTACCTTCAACGAAGAATCATATATAGATGATATACCATTCAATACAACCGAAATTTACAATGAAATAATCGCCGAAAACAACCTTACCAAATTTACTTTCGAAGAAGAAGAATACATAGATGACATCCCTTTCGATACAGAGTGTGTTTCAACCAACTGCCTTTATCAAAAAGCCATATCAGTAGAGTTTAATTTCGAAGAAGAAGAGTATGTCGATGATATTAAATTATAGTTGTCACAATATCCTGTGTTATTGAAACCTCCCGACAAATTTCTATAAGGTCTTGCATAAGTAGATGTTATCATCCGAGAAAAGCAAACCCCTTCTTGTCCTCGTTTAGCGCAGCGCAACGAAGGATACCCAACTAACCCAAGTATTCCAACAAACCCCATCCGTAAGCATATACTGTGCCTTATTAGGAGAAAGCATAAAACCAATAAACACCTGTTCTTAAATAATAACAAACATCTGAAAAAGGGTAATACCAACTATAACACCATATTACCGATATAAATTGTTTCTTTTTCCCTTTCTTTTTGTTAGAAAATATTTCCAGAGCTTTGGCTATTCAAATATTTTCTGCCTCAATAAAGAAAAAAATAATTCAATTTATTTATCGGTAATATGGAATCATAATTGGTATAAAACATTTAGTACATTTGAAAACTATTACAAAATCCATATTAAATTAAGCCATAATAAGATAAAAATCTACGCTTTTCATACTAATATAAAGTTTGATAGCTACACCTATCATAGATAATGAAAAAATAAAGGTAATTTTACACATACTCATTCGTCAGCAAAAATACATAATCAGAATGCATCAAAAATCACTTGATGAAAAGTTTGAATTACTTAATAAACTAGACTACTTAATTTAAAAGAGGTTAACTATTAATAATTATATTTAGTTTCTCTTTTGTTAGGGGAAAATAAATGTTAATTATAAGTTAATCAGTTGATTTATTTGTAATATTAATGGATATTTTGTCAAATTGCCGGCCTTAAAGGCTTTGATTAATTTATAAAATGATAATTCACAATTTGAATTGATTGTCTAATAATAAACATACTAAATGAAACTCACTACATATCTAACAGTAATAATAGTTGTGCTATTTGCTGCATTTGTACAGTCGTGCAAGAAAGACACCAATACACCTCCAAAGGCTAATGCCATAATTACTCCGTCAACTGGTTCCATCAATACCATATTTCTGGTGGATGTTTCAGGATCCGTTGATGATGAAGATCCTTCAGAATTGCTTACTTACCGATACGATTATAATAATGATGATACTTATGATACTGCTACAACAAACGACACTTGCTGGATGCCGGCACTGAAGGACGAGGGCGATTACGTGCTAAAAGTTGAGGTTACCGATAGCAATGGCGATACTGATGTAACGACAATAAACTATGGTGTTTCAAACTCGACCGAGCTCATACCTGCTCAATTCTTGTTTAGCTATCCTACAGGCATCAACTACGAGAGCTGGAATACAGGTCGTATTGGTCGCAATATTTTCAATGATTTGGATATTGTTACCGACCACTTCCGATTGATACGTACATATCATGATGCCTACAACTCACCTCCTGCCATTGATGGTACTCAGGACTCTGTGATAAAGTACGTAGTAGCAAATTCTGAAAAGGAGATTGAGTTAGTACTTGGCACACTTGAAAGCGCTGCTGCCATATTAAAAAACGGTGTGTGGGGTCCAGGCTATATGGTAGAAAAATCTTATACTGATAATTGGGTTGACTTATTCATAAACTCTTTTGGTGACGTAGCAACTTTTTCCAAGCATGTTAAGCTGATCCTAATCGGAAATGAGTTGGATATGAATGGTGTTCCAACAACTGATCCTCATTTCGAGAATTATTACAGCACCTGGATTCCAGATGCAATTTCAAACCTCTCGGCTTCTCTTAAGGCTAAAGGTCTGAATATCCCGGTTTCGGTAAGTATCGCTAACTACCCTTCCGATCCTACAGCTAATGTAGTAAGCGTAGAAGCCACCAAGGCTGTTGCTGCTTCATGGAGTTCAAGTTATGCTGTTACTACTCCGGTAGTGCTATACGACCAGTACACCACTAACTATGGTAAGGATATTGATTTTGGTCCGGTTATCAAATATTTCGAAGATACACAAAAGATACTTGGTTCTGAAGTAAGCGTATATGTGGGTGAAACAGGCTATAATGCCGACAATGGCGTAAGCAACCAGAAGGTTGTTGTAAACCATATATACCAATGGCTTGATGGGCAATACTCAAAGTACGGCAAGTGTACTCCTCTTTCCATTTTCATGGCTTTCGACACTCCTGCAAATGCAGGCTCCAAGCAATGGGGTATCTTTGAGTGGGACTCAGCCACACACATGGTTAAGGGGATTAAGGATGGTATTGTTATTCCCGCATGGAGTAAGAATAAGATGTAGGGAGAAGGGTTTGTTTTTAGTCTTTGGCATGTAACTGTTGATGGTCTCATTCTAATATTATATTGAATCAAAATTGTACTCAAAACAACAAAGCCTATATATCTGTCAGTGATGTATAAGCTTTATTATTGTAGCCCCCCTTCTCGTTCTCGTTTAGCGCAGCGCAACGAGGATGCTTACTACCGCCTCCTCTCCGCAAATCAATTCCACTATCTCCCCTCTTTTTCCTCCCATTAATGCGAGCAAAAAAAATAATCTTATTACATGCAAATTTCATTTTTATAACTACATTTATACTACTAAACCCTTAAATAAAATATTAACTTACTCTTAATGATAAGTTTTTAAATATTTAAGCATGTTCAAACATCATAAATCCAACCTTTTACATAAAAATATTAAAATCAGGTGTGCTGTGTTTATTTATAAGTTTGTGCAATACATAGAAACCAATATTTACAAATTAAATCAATATTAATATGAAAAAACTAATATTCATTTCAGTTCTATTTTTATCTCTTAATTGCTATTCTCAAGAAGTTAATTCCATTTTCAAAATGAACGGTGAAATCTTAACTGTGAATGTGACAGAAATTAATGAATCAATACAAAATCTAACGCCGGCAGAGGTGTATTATTGGCGTTGTGATAATAAATTGAAACAAAGTAAAAGAATCAAAAATAAAACCCAAAATGAAAGAAAAAAACAATATCAAAAAAAATAATTAGTTTTGTATTAACACTCTCTTAAATTTTGACCCTAAAAGTTCAAATTTGTTTGAATACATAATAATTAACAAATCAAAAAATAATATTATGAGATTATTCCTATCTATTTTCCTGTTTATCATTACAACTTCAATAATTGCACAATCAATTAGCGATACCATTGTTGTCTCAACATTTAACTATTCCCAAACCTCAGGTGGAGGAATAAGAGACACTATGATTGATTTTCCTGATGACATTGGTCTGAGCTTTGAAAAAGTAATCATGCTTTATAACATGAGATGTAAAGATGGATTAGTCTCTGTTCAGGGTAATACCAACAGGGGTTGTGGTGAATGGGATTATTCATGCAATACATATATTACTGACTCATCAAGGGTTGATTCTGTTTTGAGTTTTACTAATTCTCATTCAATTTCAGTATTTTCAGGAACTACGTTTGATTATGTTGAGACTCCTCTTTACGATTACTATCAGTACCGTCAGAAAGAGGTTCAATTGAACAATACCATTTCTGAAGATCTTGTAACTATTGGTTCTGGTAGTTTACAACTCGAACATACCTTATCTACAGATAATAATTCAGGTAAATCACAATATTTATACACACAATCTGAATTGTCAACATCAGGGCTTATCGCAGGTAATATTGGAGGCATTCTCCTTGAAGCAAACAATAGTGCAGATGCATATTACATGCGTGTTAGGATAAAACAAACAAATAAAACTGAGTTAGATAGTAATGATCCAGACTCAGAAGACTTTACAGAAGTTTTCTTCCATGATTACTCACTTGTTTCAGGAACCAACAGAGTTCAATTTCATACACCTTTTGCATGGGATGGTGCTTCAAATATAATTGTTGAATTTTCATTTACCAATAATACTGTTAGTAATTCAACTCAAATTGAAGGAGAAACAACTTCAAATGTTAGTGGAATATACAGCACCAATGGATATAACTTAAATTCTGTAAATGGCAAGATTGATATCCCTACAACTGCTTTTTCCTCAATTTCTGAAGAACTTACAATTTCATTCTGGAGCTATGGTAATGAAGAGGTTCAACCAATACATAATAGCATATTACATGGTGTAGACGAAAATAACAACCGACAGGTTAATATTCATCATCCATGGGGAAATTCAAGTATATATTTTGACTGTGGTAATGATGGTTCTGGATACGACAGGATTGATAAAGCTGCTACTGCAGAAGAAATAAAAGGCAGTTGGGGCCATTGGGCTTTCACAAAAAATGCTACTACCGGCAATATGAACATCTATCATAATGGAGAGCTTTGGCATTCGGGAACAGGAAAAACTAGACTGATAGATATTCAGGAATTTATAATAGCCACAAGTGGTAGTGCCGACCGTTCATATTATGGTAATATGGATGAATTTAGAATTTGGAATAGTGAACTTGACCAGCAGACTATTCAGAACTGGATGTACAAACCACTTTCACCTTCACACCCTAACTATAGCAATTTGGTGGCATACTACGATCTAAACGAAGGATCGGGAACCTCGGTTTCTGACATTTCTCCAAACTCAGAAACAGGAACTATTGTTGATTTCCTTTACTGGGTTTATGAAAGAGGACTCAAGCTATCCCGCGACTTCAATGAAGTTAATGAACGTCCAAATATCACCTTTGCACAAGGAAGTTATGACCTCACAATAACCGATCAGATTATTACAGACTCCTTGTTACTAACTCCAAATATTGTAAGAGAATTTGAAATTATTCCTCGTTTTGGGACAATGTTAAGTGATAGTATTAATGAAGTATCAGTTAATGAGTTATGGGAAACACAATATCAGGTTACTTACGATCCAGAAGGAATTGCAATTGACTCAACCATGACAGCAAATACAGGATCAATTGAAATAACTAAGTTATCATATTTCAATAGATATCCTTCAAAGTATGAGATCATGTCCTTCGTAACTCCTTATGGAATTTATCTTGACCTTGGAATGGATGGGAAAACATGGGCGTTTGATGTAACTGATTACATCCCTATATTACATGGCTCCAAAAGAATGACTATTGAGCGTGGAGGTCAACGCCAGGAGGATATGGATATTAAATTCCTATTTATTGTTGGGACACCTCCCCATGATGTAATCGACATAAATCAAATTTGGAGACCCGACAGTAAAGGCTATACAAGTATAATGGATAACACGGCATTTGAACCCAGAAATTTATACTTCAACCCTGAAGGCGATATGTATAAATTCCGTTCTGTTATAACTGGCCATGGCCAGCAGGGAGAGTTTAGTAGCAGAATCCATAATTTAAATATTGATGAAGGCGAAATCGAATATGAGTGGAGAGTATGGACTGAATGTTCAGAAATAGCTATTTACCCACAGGGTGGAACATGGATTTACGATAGAGCAGGATGGTGTCCGGGAACCCCAAGTACACTCACCGAATATGATATAACTGAATATGTAACATCCGGGCAAACTCACACATTAGACTATGGCCTTGAATTTGCAAACGGCACATCAAATTACATTGTTAACAATCAGCTTGTTACATATGGATCTCCTAATTTTGAATTGGATGCTTCAATTGTTAAAGTATTAAAACCTAATGGTGATGAGGCAAGTGAAATCAGATTCAATCCAGCATGTACTTATCCAGAGATTGTTATACAGAATAATGGATCATCAATTCTTACAAGTGCAGATATTGAATACTATATTGATGGCGGTGAGATAGCAAATTTTACATGGAATGGATCCCTTGAATTCTTAAAGCAGGATACCGTAATGCTACCTATTGATGATATCACTTTTTGGATGAGTGGATCAAATACTTTTACGGCAAATATATTGACGGTAAATGGGCAGCAAGATAATTATGGTTATAATAATAGCTATTCATCATCTTTTGAAGACATACACGTTTATCCTGAAGGAGATATTTATATTATCCAATTGAACACAAATAATTATGGATTCCAAAATTCATACACTCTTGAAGATGGTGATGGAAATCTATTATTTGAACGTAATAACTGCGAAAACAATACAACATATAATGATGTAATTCAATGGTTTGCAGGATGTTATAAACTAAATATTGAAGATTCTGGAGATAACGGACTCGAGTTTTGGCATCAACCTAATCAGGGTGTTGGTTCTTTCAAAATATTAAACTCTGACGAAGTCCCGCTCTACACATTTGACCCGGATTTTGGAGGCTCAGCTAGTTTTGAATTTGGGATTGGTAATATAACTAAAATTGATGACTTAGTTAACCCATTTCTATGTGTGATTTACCCAAACCCTTCCAGTGATATTCTTAACATTAAGATTAATGGAAATGGCAATAATACAGTAAAAGCCAGACTTACAAATTCAGTTGGTCTAATTCTCATAGAAAAAGAATGGTTTAGCATTGAGAAAGAGACAGACAATAATATTGATATAAAGAACTTACCAGCTGGAGTATACCTACTAACAATTCAATATGGTAATCACTCCAGAACTGAAAAAGTAGTCAAATATTACTAAGTTTGGTAGCCCCAAGAGGAGGGTTTACAAACCGATTTTTAGAGGATTTAGAGATGTTGGTTGGGCGTTTTTGAGTTTCTTATAGTGAAAACTTGAAAGATGCAAAACATGAACAAAATTTTCATAACCTCTCTTTAATGCAATCCTGCATAAGCATTTTCATATTGCGAAGAATGATACCTGTACTTCTGTACAACTTTTGTCATAAATATATTTTCCTTCAACTCAAAGCCAAAATCATAATATTCATGAACAGGTTTAATCGCACACATAATCAAGCAGCATTTTGTTTATTATTTTCCAAATTCTCATTTATAGAATCCATAGAGTAATATAATGTGCCTCCTATCTTCGTAAACTCAATAGTTCCATTCTGTCGTAAATTTTGGAGAGTTCCCGCAGAGCACTCCAGCACCTTCCTTGCTTCAGTTGATTTCACCCACTTTTTAGGTTGTGGAATTTCACCTTTTATGAGGACTTTCACCTCATCAATCACCTCCCTCTTCCAAAGTTCGAGATCTTCACGTGTTGCTAAGTTCATGTAGTAAATATTTAGTTTTTAATATACTAATTATCATGATTATAAAGAACATTAGTTTGATTATTTCCTAATCAAAAAATCAACTAAATACTATCTTTGAACAATAATTTCCCTAAGCACACAGAAAACATGCAAACAACAAGCACAAAACAAAAATGGCTAGACAAAGGGTATATAGAAAAACACTTAATATTATTGTACTTACAAAGCCATCCCCGCTTTTCTCAATCCATCCATCATGTGCTCAACCAAGTCTTCTTCTTTTATAAAAAGACTCATTATGTATTGTGCTTTATCAATAAAATCAGGCTTTCCTCGCATTAATTCCGCTATTTCAGGTCTAGCCTCGTCTTTCATGTTTAATTGACCCAGGGCAGCAATTCTATGCATATGAATTGGAGACCAAAAAGGACCAGCAGGCATACTATGTTTTTTCGTTTCAATTAAAGCTTGCTTATATTCCTTTCTGCGGTAATAGTCAAGCGAGAGAATGCCATAAAAGTATATTGGAAAATTGACATTCTCATTCATTAATTTTTTAATAATGACGATACCTTTTTCCCAATTACCGTAAAGTGCAGAAAAAACGGCTAAGGTTCCTAATCGTAATACTCCTTTTGGATTCGATTTCATGCATTTTTCAAAAGCATGATAAAACGCTTCTTTATTACACAGAGTAAAGTGCTTTAATACCATTGCGGTTTGTACAATATCCTTATTAGGATCGAATTTATAAGCTTGGTCAGCTAATTCACAAAAAAGTTGAAAGGAGTTTTCATAAAGAGGAGAGTCTAATAAGTAACTATTGAAATGCATAGTGGCTAAGCATGCAGCTAAAATTCCTGAGTGAGGATCGCTATTTAAAGCGTTGCTTAAGGCTGTAAAAGCATTAATAGCCGATTCTTCTGAAAGCTCTTGATTGTAATTGTAGTATTGTAAAATAGCCTGATACGTCTCGATTTTATCGACTTGAATTTGGTTTGTATTTAAGGTGAGTTTATTACAGATAACACCCAATTCGCCTCCAATATTCAGAGCCACTTCATGAGCAATATTTTCCTGAATCTTATGAATGTTGTTTATATCAAACTCTTTTTTATAACTATGTGCCCAAATTTGCTCACCGCCTATAACATTTGTAACTTTTATGAGTGCTTTTACTATTTTTTCATCAAAGTATATAGAACCATTCAATAAAAATTGAATGTTATTTTCTTTAATAAAATTATCGGTGTTGGCATTCGTAAATACGTTGTTTGATTTGTGCCTGAAATCATATATAATTAAATCTTCATAATTTGTAAGTTCTACTGATAGTTCTTCAGCAAATCCTTGAACAAAGTAGTCTTTATTCGAATCTCCGGTTTGGTTTATAAAAGGCAAAATGGCTATGGATGGAACCATTATTGGATTTTCCCTTTTTGTACTGATGGTTTGGGTTGTTTGTGTGTTTTTTGATGAAAATTTAGGAGCATAACTACCTTTAGGAATTTCTATAATAATTTCATCATTTATCCCTTCATTACTATAATAATGACTAAGAACCCGCCTTAATCGTCCTGCATTTATTCGAACCAAAGCATCTTGGTCAGCATCAAAATCACAATCTTTATTAAAAACAGCTAAGCCAATAGTATAACCTTTAATCTTGTTCTCCCTTCCTTCAAGGGTCTCCATTATAATGTAATTCAGTAATTTACATAAAACCAGTTTGCTTTTAAACTCATAACTTTCGCTAACCTTTTGAAGCTGAATTTTTATTTGTTCAGGAGAAATATCACTTGAAATTATGATATCTATAAGAGGTTTATTTATCACTTGACGAACTTTGAGTTTTACCGTTACATTTTATTGTAACGGAGGTTATTGCACAGTATGGATTAATTTTGTTACAAAGTTAATACATATTGATTTAAAAACCATATTATGATTGATAATCTTTCAATTATGCTTAGCCTTTTCCCTAAATATAAAGAAGAGGTAAAATCTCTCTTTATAAAGGATAAATATTTTATGGCTTTGGTTAACGATTATTTGCTTTGTAAAAAGGAAGTTAAAATGCTTACTGACTCTAATAAGGAAGAACAAGCCATGGCTTATATAGACACCATAAATGAATTAGAACAGGATCTGCTTGCAACATTAGAGAGGCAAAAATTGATTAAATAGTTGCGCTGATTTAGAGGTTTTGTGATAAATGCGATTCTAAATTGCAAAACTGCAGAAGGTTTAAACCTGCGCGTATTTAAATAAAACAAAATATTAAATCAAGTAAAAAAAAATTTAAATAATTAAAATTAAGTCATATGAGAAAATTATCAATTTTAATGATTATTGTCGCTTTACCATTTATTTTAATGGCACAGAAGGACAGCCCGCCAAATATCTTAGTTATTTGGGGAGATGACATAGGTCAATCAAACATTAGTGCCTACACAATGGGGCTAGTTGGTTATCAAACACCCAATATTGACAGAGTTGCCAATGAAGGCATGATTTTTACTGATTATTACTCGGAGCAAAGTTGTACTGCAGGCCGATCTTCATTTATTTTAGGTCAAAGTGTACTTAGAACAGGTTTAAGTAAAGTTGGTTTGCCTGGTGCTAAAGCAGGAATTAACGAAGCAGACCCAACGATGGCTGAGTTATTAAAACCATTAGGTTATAGAACGGGTCAGTTTGGGAAAAACCATTTAGGAGATAGAGATGAGCATCTTCCAACCAATCATGGATTTGATGAGTTTTTTGGGAATCTATATCACTTAAATGCAGAGGAAGAACCAGAATTACCTGATTATCCAGATCCTGAAAAATATCCAAATTTTCGCAAGAAGTATGGACCTAGAGGTGTTATTCATTCAACTGCCGATGGTAAAATTGAAGATACAGGACCTTTAACAAAAAAGAGAATGGAAACAATAGATGATGAATCTATTGCAGCAGCTAAGAAATTTATTAAAGAAGCAGTTGAATCAGGCGAACCATTTTTTGTTTGGTGGAATGGAACACGTATGCACTATAGAACACATGTTAAAGATTCTCTAAGAGGAATTTCGGGACTAAATGAGTATGCTGATGGAATGATAGAACATGATATGCATGTTGGTGAATTATTAGATCTAATAGATGAATTAGGAATAGCTGATAATACTATTGTGCAATATGGGACAGACAATGGCCCTCACAAAAACACATGGCCAGATGCAGCTTTAAGTCCTTTTAGAGGAGAGAAAAACACAAACTGGGAAGGTGCTTTTAGAACGCCATCAATGGTTCGTTGGCCAAATCATATTAAAGCAGGTTCTGTTTCTAATGAGCTTATTTCAGGAATGGATTGGTTACCTACTTTCCTTGCAGCAGCAGGAAACGAAAATGTAAAAGAAGAATTACTAAAAGGTAAAAAAATAGGTGATAAAACATATAAAGTTCATTTAGATGGATACAATATGTTACCATATCTTACAGGTAAAGAAGAAAAAGGAGCACGTACTGAATATTTCTATTTCTCTGATGACGGAGACTTGCTGTCTTTTCGTTATGATAATTGGAAAGTCAACTTTATGGAACAACGGGTTCCTGGAACAATGTTAGTATGGGGAGAACCATTTGTTAGCTTAAGAGTGCCACATCTTTATAATTTACGTTATGACCCTTATGAGTTTGCTCCAGTTACTTCAAATACGTACTATGACTGGTGTCAGGATCATGCCTTTATAATGGTACCGGCACAAGATATTGTAGCTAATTTCTTAATGACATTTAAAGAATTTCCACCTAGAATGAAAGCAGCAAGTTTCAATCTAGACAAAGTAATGGAAACGTTATCTGAACCTATGGGTAACTAATAACGATAAAACAATTGCGCTGGTTTATGTGTTTTGTGATAAATGCAATTCCAAATTGCAAAACAGCATAACGTTTAAACCAGCGCTTATTTAAATAAAAAAGAAGTAATAATGAAAATTCTTACAATTACCAGTTTAATTTTAATAGCTCTGATTTTCACTTCTTGTGGAAACTCTGCTAAAAAAGAAGAAACCTCTACCAAAACCACTGAGCAGGCGGCGGACACTCCGTCAGTTGAATATCTGCATGCCTTTAAAGCAGTATTCAATGCAAAATATTTAAAAAAAGTGGCCAGTGATGCAGGTGGTACAAATAAGTTCATCCATACTACTGTATTGCCAACAGAAGGCACCGATAATATGGTGACTCCAGCCCTTGATCATCTTTACTCGAAAGCCGTGCTTGACCTGTCTCACGGCCCTGTTTATTTCCACGCTCCTGCACTTGATACGAGTCGTTACTACTCTATAAGTGTCACAGATCAGGAACATTATATGATCTATGAAAAAATTCGCCCAACAGGAGTATATGCTTTTGTTCGCACTGGTTATAAAGGCCCTATTAATGACAATGTAACAGTAGTTGAATGCCCTGGAGACCACCCGCATTTATTTTCTCGTATTCAAGTGTTTGATGAGGCTGATTTGCCTAACGTAATAGCGATGCAGAATGAGCTCAAAATAGATGGGGAAGTGGGCAAAATTGAATTTACGAATCCAGTGCAATTTACATTAGATACACATACAGTGCATGCTGAAAATAAAGGCTTGTTAGCAAAGGCTTTGAACTATTCGGAGGAAGATCATGCCTTTATGACCCAATGGGTAACTAAAATAGCACAAACCGGTTATACGCCAGATAATATTGGGCTCTTTGATGCCATTGATAAAGGTAGCAAAGATCCTGTTTTTCGTGCTGTTGGCATGTTCGGCCATTTAGGCGTGACCGGTGACCATGCCCTATACGACGTAACCACAACAGACTGTGATGGCGCTCCTTTGCATAGCAGAAGTGTAAACGTTTTTACTATTCCCTATAAAAATCCGGGTGTTGGTGAGTTTTGGTCAATTACACGTTACAGCATCATAACAAAAAACACCTACCCAAACACGAATGATGTATTTAATGAACACAACACTAAGCCGGATTCTAATGGCAATGTAACGGTTACTTTCAGTTCTGAAGATCCTAAAGATGGTACCTACTGGATGCCTGTAAATGCTGATGAAGGATACTATATGATCACGCGTTATTATGTGCCGGATTATGACAAGCTAGTTAAATTAAAAGCTATATGTGAATAGCCCTGAAATTCGCCATTGTTGATGGCACATGGGAATTCCCTACGCTTCAAGAACTAGATTAGAACCTTTAAATAAGAATATGACAGAAAAACTTAAATCAAGGAAGTAAATCTAATACTAAATAAAAAAAGGAGTAAAAATGAAAAACTTAACAATTACCAGTTTAGTTTTAATAGCGCTGATTTTCACATCTTGTGGAAACTCCGCTAAAAAAGACAACACAAGTAAAAAAGAAAGCACCATTGGGGAAGTATTACCATTCCCAGAACCATCCTCAGCGAGTGTGGCAGGAAAGACCTTGGCCGATTCAAAACATCAATGGCGTGTTGCCGAGAACCATCTTCCTAAAGATGCTCCCAACATCGTTATTTTTATGAACGATGATGCAGGTTTTGCCCACCCAGAAGTTTTTGGAGGTCCTGTACATATGCCAACGATGGCTCGACTGGCGGAATCAGGTATCAGCTACAATGCCTTTCATACTACAGCTATATGTTCTCCCACACGGGCTTCTTTGTTGACTGGGCGAAACCACCACCGTGTGGGTGCAGGTCAGATCGCTGAGCTTGCTTCAGATTTTGACGGTTACATAGGCAAGATACACAAATCAACAGCAACCTTTCCTCAGGTACTCCATGATTATGGGTATAACACCGCTGCCTTTGGTAAGTGGCATAATACACCAATAACAGATATGACCAAACTTGGACCCTTTGATCGTTATCCGACAGGACTTGGGTTTGACTACTTTTATGGATTTATAGCTGGGGAAACTTCACAGTATGAACCAGCACTGTTTGAAAATACGAACCCTATAGAAGCACCTCACGATCCAACATATCATTTGACTGAAGATTTAGCCGAAAAAGCTATTGAATGGATACGAACCAGTAAAACACTCAATCCTGATAAACCTTTCTTTGTGTACTTTACTCCCGGAGCAGTGCATGGCCCCCACCAAATTTTCAAAGAGTGGGCAGACAAATATGATGGAAAATTTGATGAAGGTTGGGAAGTACTGAGAACCATGACCTTTGCAAAGCAAAAAGAATTGGGATGGATACCTCAGGATGCGGTACTTAACCCACTGGCCGAAACCATGCAGAAATGGTCTGATGTTCCAGAATCTCAACGTGAGTTCCAAACACGATTGATGGAAATATTTGCCGGATTTCTTGAGCATACCGATGTACAGTATGGAAAGATTGTAGATGAATTGGAGCGTCAAGGAGAATTAGACAATACCCTTATTATCTACATTAACTCAGACAATGGTCCATCATCAGAAGGTATGAACGGAACAATAGCTGAAATGCTATCTCTAACTGGGATGCCCTCTACTGTTGATCAGCAGATTGATGTACTGAACAAAGACTATGGTGGGCTAGATGCATTAGGCGGACCAAAACTTGATGCTATGTATCACCACGGATGGGCTTATGCAGGTGCATCTCCATTCCAAGGTACCAAACTAGTTGCTTCACATTTAGGCGGCACCAGAACACCGATGGTTATCTCTTGGCCTGATAAAATAAAGCATGATGGCAAGGTTCGTTCTCAGTTTCATCATGTCAATGATATTGCCGCTACACTATACGAGATCCTCGATATAACAGCGCCTAAGACAGTCAATGGTATAGAGCAACTGCCACTTGATGGTGTCTCGTTGGCTTATACATTTGACAAGCCAGATGCAAAAGCTGCGGATAAAACACAGTATTTTGAAGTGATGGGTGGTTACGGTATTTACCATGATGGTTGGTTTGCAGGAGTCCCTGGACCTAGAAAACCTTGGGTATTAGATATGAGTGCTCTTGATACCTGGGATCCTAACGAAGATGTATGGGAACTGTATAATCTCAGCAATGACTATTCTCAATCGAAAGATCTCGCTAAAGAGAACCCGAAGAAATTAGCTGAATTAAAAGAATTGTTTGATAAAGAAGCTACAGATAATAATGTATATCCTATTGGCGGAGCTTTTTACTCATTCTACTATCACAACGAAGATTTGCCTACTTCACCATTAAAGGAATGGACATTGTATGAGGGGCAAGATCGAATTCCTGAACCAATGGCACCCAAATTCTCTAGTGGGCGTTCTACGCTAGCCGTGATTGATGCAGAGATCCAAAAAGATGCCGAAGGGGTGCTTTTTGCCGTTGGTGGTATTTCATCAGGTTTTACCGTTTATATGGACAAGGGCTTCTTGAAAACAGAATACAATGCCATGACATTGAATCGTTATAAGGTTACTTCTAAAACGGCTATCCCAACGGGCAAAGTAAAAATCGAAGTAGAAACCAAATATGACACTAAAGAGCGTTTGGCGCCTGCAACAATTACGTTAACGGTTAACGGAAAAGAAGTGGCTCAAGGGCGTATTGGAAGATCAGTTCCAGGCGGACACACTGGTTATGAAACCTTTGATGTTGGTACAGATTTAGGCTCACCAGTAGCACTGGATTATTATGACAGAGCACCATTTAAGTTTAATGGAAAAATTGAGAAAATATATATTAAATATATTGATTAGAAAGAATTTATGTGCCAGTGTTAACATGACACTGGCACATCATTTTAAAAAATATATATAACAATAAAAATTTTGTAAAAAACAGTGATGGCTCATTTGATTTGTATTTTGGTCCCGAAGCACCAAAAGAAAAAGAAAACAACTGGATCCAGTCTAATAAAGGAGAATTTTTCTTTGTCTATATTAGATTGTATGGCCCAGAAGAAGGTTTCTTCGACCAAACGTATCCAATGAATAAAATAAAGTTAACTAATTAGTATTAATTTATTTAAAAAATATAGAATGATGAAAAAAAATCGTATCACTTTCGTTATTTGTGCAATCTTATTGTTTAGCAATTCGTTTGCTCAGGAAAAACAAGAAGTGGAGAGTGTAAAAACCGACTTAGCTTCGCAATTAACTTACCAAAGAGGTATTGAAGCTGCTATTTGGGCAATGCCTGCGGTAAGTATGGAATTCTTTTGGAACAGTGCATTTCGTGATTTCGGAATGGATTATAACGATGTGTTGGCCATGTCAAAAACAGCAGAACCAAAACATAAATTATTAACAGCCAATGATGTGACTCCCTATTTATCATTTGCTTTAAATTTAAAACAAGACGGCCCTGTAGTTGTTGAAATTCCTGCCGCAGGAGAAAAAGCTGTTCTCTATGGCAACGTTGTTTCGGCTTGGCAATATGAAATTGCTGCTCCTGGTCCATCTGGTGACGATAAAGGCAAGGGAGGAAAATATTTGTTTTTACCTCCCAACTATTCAGGAGATATTCCAGAAGGTTATTTTGTGATAAATTCGCCATCTTATGTGGTAACATCCGCTTTTCGATCTATTCCGATTAATGATGGTACACAAACAGATGCCTATGAATACTCAAAGAGTATACGCATTTATCCATTGAGTGAAGCTGAGAATCCATCAGAAACACGCTATGTTGACGGTTCGCAGTTTGCTTATAATTCACTACCCCAATATGATCTATCTTATTATGAAAAACTGTCGAACTTTATAAATCGTGAGCCAATTAATGAGTATGATAAGGTAATGATGGGCATGTTGGATTACATAGGGATTAGAAAAGGTGAAAAGTTTAATCCAGATGCAAAAACAAAGGAGATACTAACAACTTCTATAGAAGCTGCCAAAGACATTATGGAAGATTGGTGGCAAACAAAAGCCTTTCAGCCCTTTTACGAAAACAGTGGTTGGAATTTAATGGTTGTTGATCCAGAGCGCACCAATTGGTTTACCTATGTTGGTGATAATGCTGTTTGGTTAGATGACCGTGCTGGCGGACTGTTTTATTGGGCCACATATGCACCAAGAGAATTAGGAAAAGGAACGTTCTATTTAATGGGGCTGAAAGATAGTAATGGTGAGCTTTTGAAGCCAGAATATAATTATAAGCTTACCGTCCAAAAGGAGATTCCAGCAGAGCAGTTTTGGTCTGTAATTGTTTACGATATAGAAACTAAAGCGTTCATATCTACAGAATCCAATCGTCCCGGTTTAAGTTCTTATGGACTAGAAGATATGATAAAAAATGACGACGGAACAGTGGATATATATTTTGGTGAAAATGCTCCTGAAGGCAAAGAATCTAATTGGATCTCAACAGGTGGCAAAGATTTCTTTGTTATTTTCAGATTCTATGGCCCTACCGAAGAGTTATACGACAAGACTTTTAGATTAAATGAAATTGAGATAACGAAGTAGCGTTAATTAATATAAAAAATTAGGACCATTTAAAAATGAAAAGAAAAATTTTAAACCTAAGCATTGTTGCTTGTTGCGCCTTGGCCATGTCTTGCACAACGACAACAGATAAAAAAGCTAATTCAGACCAACTGCCTTCAGAAAAGATAACGGTAAAATATGCTGCTGATGTTCCTGCATCATTACTTACGCCAGACAAGGTAGAAACTGAACTTCTAGGCGACCTCGAATTCTTCGATGGGATGCCCAGTGAAGCTACGGTTCAGAAAGCCTATGACTTTCTCGACTTGTCGCGAGCTGTACAGGCGTTTCATAATGGAATGCCGGCAGCCTCCATCTATGCCTTTCTGGAGGGACTCAAAAATGAGGGTTTGAAACCAGGTGACCTGGGAATAACCAAAAACTTACTGGATGCCCGAGGCCTACTACTGACAGCTCAATCAACTACCCCGTATGCTTTTTCCGAGGTTGACTTAAAAGATGGCCCGGTTGTCGTAGAAATTCCTGGACCTGTTCTAGGCATTCTGGACGACGCTTTTTTCCGTTACGTAGCAGACATTGGCCTGGCCGGTCCCGATCAGGGTAAGGGCGGAAAATATCTTATTGTTGGTCCAGACTATAAGGGAGATATCCCCGAAGGCTACTTTGTCTCAAAATCTACGACCTACCGTCATTGGTTGTTGTTGCGCATTTTTGTGAAAGACGGCGATTTGGAGGGTTCTGTCAAAGAGCTCACGGACGGATTCCGCTGCTATCCGCTTGCGCAAGCCGAGAATCCACCCAAGCAAAAAATAGTCGACTTATCTGGCGTCAAGTTCAATACGATTCATGCGAACGATGAGCACTTCTATGAAGAACTCAATGCGGTGATTCAATATGAACCTGCGGATGCATTTAATCCGGAATTGGTAGGTCTCTTTGCCTCAATTGGCATAAAGAAAGGACAACCTTTTGAACCGGATGCACGTATGAAGAAAATCCTGAAGGATGCAGCGGCAATCGGCAATGCTTCAGCACGAGCGATCGCCTTTAGACCACGCGAGAAAGAATTCTATTTCTATCCGGATCGCCAATGGTACACCTCCTTTAGAGGTGGCCATGACTTCATGAACAACGGAGAAATGGTTCTCGATGATCGTATTATGATGCACTTTATGGCTACCGGTATTACACCTGCCATGGTCACGCCGAAAGTAGGAACAGGATCGTCCTATGCGTTTACTCCCCATGACTCGAAGGGTGACTACCTCGATGGCGGAAAAACGTATAAAGTAACTTTGCCCGCGCCGATTCCAGTTAATAACTTCTGGTCATTCATGGTGTATTCCGGCCAACATCGTTCCATGCTCGAGACCGATCAAAGATTAGCTGGTCTCGATAGTAACAGCCCATCCATTAAGCCAAACGATAATGACTCTTATACCGTTTGGTTCGGACCAGAACCACCAAAAGGCCACGAGGAAAATTGGATTCAAACGATGCCAGGGAAGAGCTACAGTGTCCTACTCCGACTCTATGGCCCACTGGAACCTTGGTTCGAAAAAACATGGAAACCGGGTGACTTTGAGTTAGTGGAATAATATATCGAATAAATGCGCTGGTTTAGAAGTTTTGTGATAAATACAATTGCGAAACAGCAGAACGTTTAAACCAGTGCATATTTAAATCTCAAATTTACAGGAAGATGAAAAAAACGTATCACAAATTACAACTATTTACAGCAATACTGCTATCAGTTTTTATGTTGAGTTGTACGCAGCAATCAACAAAAGAGCAACAAGCTGTAACATCCTTATCATTAGAAATTGAAGAAATTCATGAAGGGATTTTAGAAGGTTATTTATCGGAAGATGAAATCCCTAATAGTTTATTATTAGTGCCTCAGCCACCGCAGGAAGGTTCAGCAGCTTTCGAATTAGATCAGGAAATTGCAGCAAATTATGTAGCCCTCAAAGATGAAGATAGAAAAACACAGGCCGCTAATGACGCCGTTTTGTCTTTCCCTGAAGCTACTGAAGCATTTAATATGGTATTGGATATAAAAATATCGGAAGAAAATACGCCGAATTTATATATGATACTTCGCAGAACTCTAGCAGATGCCGGATTGTCAACTTATGCTGCAAAAAATCACTACCAGCGCCATAGGCCTTTTATGGTTAACAACACACCAACTTGCACTCCTGACGAAGAAGAGGCTTTACGAAAAGATGGTTCCTATCCTTCAGGACATACATCTATTGGTTGGGCATGGGCTCTTATTTTAACTGAAGTTTTTCCTGATCAAGCCGATGTTATTCTGGAAAGAGGGAAAGAATTTGGCATTAGCCGTAATGTTTGTAATGTGCACTGGCACAGTGATGTCGTTTACGGTAGAATGATGGGTGCAGCTGCTGTGGCAAAACTGCATGCCAACGCTCAATTTGTAATTGATTTAGAAGCTGCTAAAGCAGAAGTTAAAGCTATAAATAATAATTAAATAGTAAACTAAATATATTAAAATGAGATTAAATCTTATAATAATTGGGCTTATCGTGGCTCTTTCATCTTGCAATCAAAAACAAGAAACACTAACACCTGAACAGGCAAAACAAATTGCCAAAGAAGCATACATATATGGTCTTCCGATGGTACTGAATTACAAAACTATGAATATGTATGCCTTGGATGAGAAATCACCAGAATACAAAGGCAAATTCAACGAAAAAAGCTGCGAAGCACGCTTATATACTCCAGAAGACAAAGCAATTGTCACACCAAATTCAGATACTCCTTACTGCATGTTTTGGGTTGATTTAAGAGATGAACCTCAAGTGATATCAGTACCCGAAATGGAAGCCGAACGATTTTACCATTTCCAACTCATTGATTTATATACCCATAATTTTGCTTATCTGGGCACATTAACTACAGGCAATAAAGCTGGAAAGTATTTAATTGCAACACAAGACTGGAAAGGTGAAAAACCTGAAGGAGTTGAAAAAGTAATTTACTGTGAAACCGATTTATTTTTTGTGGTAGTTCGAACACAATTAATGAATGAAAACGACCTCAAAAATGTTGCGAATATTCAAGCGTCATACCAGTTACAGGCATTAAGTAACTACCTAGGTAAAGATAAACCCAAAGTAGTTAGAACGGATAATTTTCCAACTTGGAATGAAGGCGACCAATTTACAGCTGCTGCATTCAACTATTTAAATGTGATGTTGAATTTAACAGAGCCTGTGGCATCGGAAATAGAATTGAGAAACAAATTTGCCAAATTAGGCATTGGTACTGAAAAAGGATTTGACCTAAATAGTTTTGATGAGGAGACTCAAAAAGCCATTGAAGAAGGTGTAAAAGAAGGTTTTGGCGAAATTGAAAAATTTATCGAAAAAGAATCAACAGATCCTTTAGCTAGTGCAAAAATATACGGAACACGTGATTTTCTTACTGAAAGTGCTAAGGAAAATTATGCAATGAATGATTTTTATATTCCTCGTGCAGTAGCTGCTCATTTGGGTTTATATGGTAATTCAGGGGCTGAAGCTATTTACCCAAGTTATATGATGGAAAGCCCAGGTGTTCCGTTTAATGCCGCTGAAAACAAATACAGCCTTACTTTCAAAAAAGATGAATTACCCCCGGTAAATGCTTTTTGGTCCTTGAGTATGTACGATGGTAAAACACAGCTTTTTATTCATAATAGCTTAGATCGGTATTTATTAAACTCCAACAATATGGAGGGATATGTATATAACGAAGACGGCTCTCTAAGCCTCTACATACAGAAAGATTCTCCAGGTACAGCATTAGAATCTAACTGGCTGCCTGCACCTGATGGCCCATTTTATTGCATTCTGAGATTATACGGTCCTAAGCAAGAAGCATTATTGAGAGAATGGGTTAATCCACAATTAGTAAATAATAACTAAAAAACATTTTTCATGAAAAAGAACGTAATAATTATTTTAGCGTTGATGATGGGTGTTCTTTCATCCTGCAATCAAAAACAAGAAACACTATCGCCCAAAGAGACCAAACAAATTGCCGAAGAAGCATATATCTATGCTTATCCGATGATAGAGCATTATAAAATGATGTTTGTTACAGCAATGTACAAAGAATCAGGGGCTTACAATGGTCCTTTAAATCTATTTGTACATAATTCTACCTTATTAGGACCAGAATACACAGCAATAGTTCGTCCTAATAATGACACATATTACTCCAACTTATGGTTAAATTTGAAAAGTGAACCTATGGTGTTAACAGTTCCTGCAATTGTTGATGACCGATATTATTCATTCCAAATAATTGATAAGTACACCCATAATATTGATTACGTTGGTACAAGAGCCACCGGATTTGATGCTGGAGCTTATATGTTTGTTGGTCCCGATTGGGAGGGAGAAACGCCGCAAGAAATTAATAAAGTAATTAGAAGTGAAGGCAATTATCTTGCTGCTTTGGGTCGAACTCAGGTGTTTGGTCCCGATGATGTGGATAATGCAAAAGCTGTTCTTGCGAAATATAAGGTTGAACCTTTAAGTGCATATTTGGGTAAAGAATCTACTGTTGATACAGAAGCTCCAAATTATCCTGCTTTCAATCCTGAAAAGGCAAAAGGCATAGAGTTTATAACTTACCTGAACGTACTGATGACAGATGGAGGCATTCACGAAAGTGAAAAAGAGTTATTCGCGACGTTTGCGAAAATTGGGATTGCTCCAGGAAAGGCATTTGACCCTTCCACTTTGGATCCTGCTATTGCCAATGCAATAAAAGAAGGTATTGCATCGGCCGAAGAAAAAATTGTAGCCGAAGCAGGTAATCTTGGTGAACGCAAAAATGGCTGGCAAATGGTATCCGGTGCTTTTGGAAACAGGGAGGCTATGCAGGGGAAATATCTTACCCGCGCAGCAGCTGCCTATTTTGGTCTATATGGCAATTCATTAGAAGAGGCTTATTATCCGGAGACTTCTTTAGATAATGCGAATCAAGCTCTGGATGGTTCAAAATACAAGTATGTATTGCATTTCGATAAAAACGAATTGCCACCCGTAAAAGCATTTTGGTCCTTATCTATGTACAAATTACCCGAGCAATTGTTTATTGAAAATGAAATAAACAGATATGTAATTAGCAGTGACACTAAAGGCTTAAAATACAATGAAGACGGATCGTTGAATGTGTACATTCAAAAGGAGAATCCAGGAGAAGATAAAGTTTCTAACTGGTTGCCAGCTTACGATGGACTGTTTTCATTACAAGCTCGCTTGTACTGGGTTAAGCCTAAAAATTTAGACCCTCTTTATGTAATGCCTGCTGTAGAGAAAGTGAATTAAGACCTTTTTGCTTAAAAATAATAAAGGAAATTATTAAAATAAAACAGAGTGTTCGAAAAATTCGATATAAACTTAAATTATATAAAATGTCAAAATCAATATTTATCTTATTTGCGTTATCGATTTTATTAAATATAAATTCTTACGCACAAGAAAAATCCCGTTATATGGGAGGTGAAGTAGAACTTATAACTGCGCCTAATGGTGCAATTGTAAATAGCGAAGTGTTAAAAATCGCCTCGCAAATCGTATATAATGAACCAACCATTGATAAAGTTGCTGAAGGTGTTTGGTGTATTGGTGGGTATTCGCTGGCAAATTGTACTGTAATCGAAACCGAAGAGGGTCTTATAATATACGATACTGGCGATACCAAGGAAGAGGCTGAACATATAAGAGAAGCCATTAAAACAATTAGTGATAAACCTATCAAGGCAATTATTTACAGTCATTCGCATTATGCTATGGGTGGTGGTGCTTTGGTCGATAATCCTGAAGATGTGATTATTATTGGGCATCCTAAACTCAATGAAACGGTTGAAAATAGCTTTCGTGGTGGTGGTGCCCCATCTGTAATACCTGAAGTAGGACCCATTTTAACTGCACGTATCATATCACAGTTTGGTAACTTCTTGCCTGAAGAAGGACCCGATGCTGCTGTTGCACCTAAGTTAGAAATAGGCAAACCAATTGCCTTTTTACCTGCAAATAGAACAGTTGAAGATGGCGAAACAGTAGAAGTGTTGGGCTTAAAAATGCAATTTTTTACAGAATTTATTTCCGATGATTATAACCTTACTGTTTATGTGCCCGAAAAAGATATGGTGATGAACAACTTCTTTTGGCCGGGCACCCCAAACCTATATACGCTTAGAGGTGCTGAATATAGGTCGCCATTGATTTGGCGCGATGGGATAAAACTCATCAGAAATCTACAACCTGAAATACTGTGTAGTACGCACGCAAGAGCTGTTAAAGGAAAAGAACTTATTACGGCAAAATTAACTGCTTATATGGATATGATCAGCATCACTTACGATCAAACCCTCAGAGGAATTATGATGGGCATGGGACCAGATGAGCTTAGGCATTTTGTGCAATTTCCTGAATATTTGAACGAAACTCCTGAAAATTTCCAGGGTTATGGAGAGTCTGTTCATTTTCCAGAAGCTATCTATCAATACGTAATAGGATGGTTTGATTGGGATGCGACCAAATTATTTAAAATTGCACCTATTGATGCAGCAGAAAGAACTGTTGCATTAATGGGAGGTAAGAAAAAAGTTATTAAAGCAACACGAGATGCTTTTAAAAAGCAAGAGTTTGCATGGGCTGCAGAACTTGTTCAGAATGTATACCTGTTAGATCCAATGAACGAAGAAGTCCGTCAGCTTAAGGCTGATATTCTTAGACAGCTCGGATACCGAACTACCGGTTCCATTTCTAGAGGCTTTTTGCTTACCGAAGCTTTAGCACTTGAGGGTAAATTAGTTTCACCACTAACGGTAATGCCTTCTCAGAAAATCATTGAATCATCCCCACAAACATTTGTAGATTTCTATAGAATTAAAATTGATGTAGAAAAAAGTAAGGATGCAGACAAAGTTATTCAGTTTATTTTTACTGATAAAGATAAGAAACCAGTAGCATTGCATGTAGAAAAGGTGTTGTTGAATACATTCCTATTCCTTCAGAATATCTTAGAAAACCTGATTATATGATCGAGATGGATTCTAAAACTTGGGCTTCAATTTATCTTGGAGAAACAGATATCTCAAAAGAATTAAAATCAGATAATATTAAGTTAACAAAAGGAGATGAAATTGAACTTGTTTCCATATTTAATATGTTCGATAAATTTGATTCATCTAAAAACTTTAAAGTTACACCTATATAAACATAATTAATTATGAGAAAAATATTAATAACAGTACTAATTGTCGTTTGTATAGTTGGAATGCTAAATGCCCAACAATCGGCAGAAGAACTATCGAAACAAGCAGCCAATCCGGTGGCAGACCTAATGAGTTTCCCGTTTCAGAATAACCTGAATATGAATCAAGGGCCATTCGACCGAAATACGAACATTTTAAACATTCAACCCGTAATTCCTCTTTTAGGGGGTAAAGTAATTACTCGGACAGTTATGCCGATTGTCAATATCCCAGACTATGGTAATGAAACTGGAAAACTCACTTCGGGACTGGCAGATATGGTATTTACTGCATTTTATGTTCCTGAAAGCAAAGGCTTGACGTGGGGATTTGGACCTGTTTTTGAATTGCCAACAGGAGGAAGTAACCGTGGTACTCAAAAATGGAGTGCCGGGCCGTCAATTCTGGTAATGGCTCAACCGGGAGAATGGACTGTTGGAGCTTTAATGAATAACGTCTGGTCGTTTGCCGGAAATTCTGATAGAGATGATGTAAACCACATGTTGATAAATTTATTTGTTGTGCGCCAGTTGGGTAATGGTTGGTATGTTAATAGTGCGCCAATTCTCACAGCCGACTGGACAGCTGAATCTGGTGATCAATGGATAGTACCTGTAGGTGCAGGTGGTGGAAAAGTAATATTGCTTGGTGGGAAACTACCTCTTAATGTACAAACCGGATTATACTATAATGTAGTGCGACCAGATAATGGCCCCGAAATGCAATGGCGGGTACAGGTACAGATTTTACTACCAAAAAGCCTTTTTAAAGGAAAAAAATAATCCAGATTGAAGAATCGTTTAAATATTTGTCAGCTTTATAAATAATAACATTTTAAAAAGAGAATTTATGAAAACAATCTTGAAAATCGGCAGCTTTAAATCGAATTTCCTATTCTTGATATTTGTTTTTATTGCAAACTTAATGCTCTCCCAAATTCATGCCCAGAATGTGACATTGCCTGATAGTGTAAATAGTATTGCGCAGGAAGAGCAAGGGCAGAAACAAAAAAAGGATAAAAAAAGAAAGGATGAATTCAAGGTATTTGGCGGCATAAACTTTAATCTGTTGAGCATGGACTCAGAATTATTAAAGCCAACAATGGCTGCCGGATGGCTTCTGGGTGCTTCCTATAAACGGGGGAGGTTTTTTTATTGGCAGATAGGCGCAACTTATAACAATTCGGTTTATAATTTGATGGACACTACGCTGATCCCTGGTTCACTTCTTAACGGGGTCTTCAGCGTAAGGAATATTGATGTCCCGATTACGTTTGGTATTAACTTCCTGACTTTTGTCAACCGGATTGTGGGTCTCCGGGTATATGTAAGCGCCGTACCGTCATTCACTTTAGGCGTAGGAGATAATAAATTGGGCATTTCCATGGATCACATCAACGCTTTCAATTTATATGGTCAGGCCGGTGTAGGTGTAGATGTGGCATTTTTATTTGTAGAGGCAGGTTATAATTATGGATTTATCGATCTGTTTAAAAATGATGTCAAATCCAACCCAAATCAAATATTTATCAATCTTGGATTTCGGTTTTAATAAAATAAATTTTTTCGCCCAAAACGATGGTCAAAAAAATATCCTACTTTCACTGCTTTTGCTTTTTTCCGGATATTTGCTTTATGCACAGAATGTAGAGGATAAAAGTATGGCAGAACAAATATGACTTGATTATAATCCTGTTTATTCTCTTTCAGAGCAAGTAGATCTTTATGGGGAATTGGGGGCAAGAACCGTGAATGGTCTCGCTATGTTATAGGGACTTCTGTTCGATATAAACGACCGAAATAGATATTTAATAAACTCTATTACAAAGAGGAACTTCATTTTGGAATCAAGTTCTACTTCACAGCAAACAAAAATTTTCCTAACCTGCTTGAAATTCGACCATTTCAGGGTTACAAGCTATATTGGCCCAACCACCCTAGGATTGTGTTACAGCATTATGTGCGTTTGGAGGAACGCTTTGATATCGAATTCAAATGGATTAATACCTTTGGTTTAAAGGTACGTTACAGGGCTAAACTGACACTTAAATTTAAAGGAGATTGGCTATCTTTTAACGACGGCTTGTATTTACCGGTGAGTATGGAAGTGTTTTGGAACCTGAAAGGGGCATAACAATTCAATGATGTTGTGCGAATTACTCCTGGTATTGGTTATGAATTTTCTTCCACATGGAAAGCTGAACTTGATTTATCGTACCATTATACCAAAAATACTATTGAAGATAACTTCGCCACCAATAATATTGTATTTCGATTGAGATTATATCATAAATTGCACTAACATTTAAATATCAAATGAGGGCATTATCCAAATCGATAATTATTATTTCTTGTTTCATAGCACTGATTTTGGTCCCGAATGGCAATGGCGGGTACAGGCACAGTTTTTACTGCCTACCAGCATTTTTAAAGGGGGAAAGTAATATGTATTATTTTTAATAAGCACCTGAGATAATAATAAACAACGAAACGCCAACATGCGCTTATACTGCATACCGCAATTATTTGTAAATGTAAAGCTTACGTGTATTGGTTTAATATATTTGTAAGCAGAAAAGTCTGTGGTATTAATGCGGTACGCAGCATAGCGCCAGCCGTATGCATTTTTTAATAAGATATCTTGCATTTTTAACTGTTTAATGAAAAATAAAAAAATGAGTAATCAGAATATTTCAGGCTAGTAAATAAATATTAGTTGTATAAAATAATTAACTTCGCAATTAAATTATAATTTAAGGAGATTTAAAAATGAAAACAAAAAAATTATTAATCATTGACGATGATAAGGATTTTCGCACTCAAATTCGTATTTTTTTGGAAAGCCATAATTACAGTATAGTAGAAGCTGCATCTGGAAAAGATGGGTTAGAAAAGCTTGCGAAAGAAAACCCGGATTTAATTGTATTAGACATCATGATGGAAACAGATTCAGAAGGTTATGAATTGAACGAATTAATTAAATACGACAATCATTATAAAGAGTACAAAAACATTCCCATTTTGATGGTTTCGTCTATTCAGAAGGACCCTCATGAAAGTTTTCCACGTTCTGAATATGCTGATCTTATTACGCCTGATAAGTATATGACAAAACCAATTGATTATAATAAGTTTTTACAATTGGTTAAAGAACTCTTAAATAGATAATCAGAAAGTATGAGATTTTAAAAGGGGGTATTATGTCATTACGAAAAAACCTCATTGTTCTTGTTGCCAGTACAGCTATTATCATATTATTGGCTTTATCCATTCTACAAATCCATTGGGCTAATACCATTGTGATTGAACAGGCAGTAAATAGGGTGAAACAAAACATTAATACTGCATGGCAAGTATTAGATGACCAACAAGATAAAATTACAATTATTGCTGAACTATTGGCGAATAGTCAGGAAGTTAGCCAATTTGAAAATAAGTCAGTGTTGCAAAAGAAAAAATTCCTTAGCAATGTAAAAGAACAATGGAAGCTGGACCTTTTAGTAGTTTTTGATGAGAACGGTAAAAGTTTGTCAAATATAGTAGAACCTGCCAGTGAGTTTATCATTAAACATTATGCCGCCCTACTACTTAAGGAACCATTATCCGGATATGTGAATGTCCCTGCTAAAGTACTTGAACAGGAACAAGAAAACCTTAGGGGAGATTGTTCTATTGGAGGGAAAATAGTTGATGGACTTTTCATTATTACCATCGTTCCTCGAATGGATTCTGCAGGAAAACCCAACGGTATCATGCTTGCTGGAATACGGATGAATAACTCAACAGCACTACTTGATAAAATTCAAAATAATCTTTTCAAAGATGAACTATATAAAGGTAACCGTATCGGTACGGCAACAATTTTCTCTGGCCCCCTAAGAGTTGCAACAACAGTACTTTTAGATAATGGAGAACGTGCGATAGGTACATTGGTTTCTCAGGAAGTGGAAAATCAGGTATTGAACAATGGAATTTCCTGGACAGGACGCGCTGAAGTTGTTGATAAATGGTATCTGTCAAGTTACGAACCAATTTGTGATCCTTTAGGAAAAATAATAGGAATGCTCTATATTGGAGAGCTTGAACAAATTTATATTGATCAGAAATACAATTCTTTGTTTACTGGTGTGGGCGTAATTTTTTGCATTATACTATTTTCTTTTTTTATCAGTGTCCTATTAATCCGCCACACCCGTAGACTTGAGTTTGAGAAGAAAAAGGTGCGATTTGAATTTATCCGTGTTCTTGGGCATGAATTAAAATCACCAATTAATGCAGTTGAAGGCTATCTTCAGCTTATGGATCAAGGAATAGCCGGAAAGCTACCAGAAGCTTATGACAAAATGATTGATCGGTCACTAATTCGTATTGGGTTTATGCGAAAACTCATCACTGATTTATTAGATTTGACCCGATTCGAATCTGGACAAAAAACACGGGAACTTACAAATGTAGATGTTTATGAAGTAGCACGTGAGTCCATCGAAACAATGACTTCATCAGCTGAAGAGCGAAATATTTGTATTAAATTACTCACTAATCAACCAGTTCATATGATTGCTGATCGTAGTGAAATAGAAATTATTTTCAACAATCTGATATCAAATGCCGTTAAGTATAATCGTGATGGTGGTCATGTCGATGTCGAAATTAAAGCTATCAACGGAAAAGTTCAGATAAGTGTTAAAGATACAGGAATTGGTATGACAGATGAAGAGGTGAAGAAAATATTTAGCGAATTCGTACGCATTAAAAATACTAAAACCATTAATATCCTTGGAAGCGGTCTTGGATTATCAATAGTTAAAAAAATTGCAAAACTGTACAGTGGTGAAACGCATGTGGTCAGTGAATCTGATGTGGGAAGTACGTTTACTGTAATTTTAAAAGTAAATTAGAATTTACAGTATTTAGAATCAAAGATTAATGATCTCCTTTAATGTATTAGCAGAATGTTTAAACTGTTCCTGTTCAAGTACCGACAAAAGGTATTTATCGGTGCAGGCGAAATGACTGTTCAAGAAGCTTTTGAAGCATATAATTGCAATAGTTTAAAGGGATTTTAACAACGGTAATAATAAACTGATCATAGTTACAAAAGCCTTAAATTTTTGCATAGATGAAAAAATTCCAATCTATTATCATCACATAAATAAGAATTATATCAACTTTGTATATCTAAAAGTAAAGTATTATGGAACCTGAATTTTTTGATTCAACCTGGTTTATTTATGGCCTGTTACCCTTATTGATCTTTCTTGCAAGGATAATAGATGTTACCATGGATACCCTACGTATTGTTTTTGTTTCAAAAGGAAACAAAATAGTAGCACCCATCCTTGGTTTTTTTGAGATGTTAATCTGGCTTATTGCCATAACCCGGATTATGGAGAACCTGGATAATTTTACAACTTACATCGCCTATGCTTCAGGGTTCGCAGTGGGCAATTATGTTGGGTTATTGCTTGAAGAAAAGCTGGCAATCGGCACACAACTTATCCGTATTATCACAGCAAAAGATGCCACCGTTCTGATAGAAAACCTTAGGGATAAAGGGTTCGGTGTTACAGCAATTGATGCTGAAGGTAAAGATGGGCTTGTACATATTATCTTCCTTATTTCCCGCAGGCAGGTTGTGCCTCAAATTATTGGTATGGTAAACCACTGCAATCCTAAAGCATTTTATTCAATTGAGGATGTTCGAACCGTTAATATTACAAATGGTAGTTATATCACGGGTATAAAAAAGAGTGGTTCTTTAAGATGGATGCGGAAAGGGCGGTAAAAATAAAACTGTTTTATCCTCTCTAATATTCACTTGGACAGACCTGCCTAAATCTGTCCATTTTTAAAAAGTTAGGTGGAAAAAAGGTAGCTTAACCTGCGGGAATGCCTGTATATGTAATATTCAGTATTATACCCCAATTATTCTTTCCTGTCAACATAAAACTATCATTTATATCAATTTCAGAATTAATTGATATCACTTCTCAAATTGACTTTTAAATATATGATTATCAGGTAGTAGAATGAGTAATGATTAATTTTGACAATGTAATTATCAAATAAATAGCTTAACAATTTAACTGTGAAATTAAGGAGAAAAGAATATGAAAAAAGTAACAAATAAACCTACATAATAAATTGATCAAGTAAAAAAACTCTTGATGGGATTGATAGGATAGGCAATCAACTCATCCGGAGATTTAAAAAGATTAGAAATGAAGATGATGAAATGTTGATTACTGCAAATACTCAGGTTGAGGAACTGATGGATCTATATCCGGAAACAATTACATACTTTATCATAAATAAAGTAAGTCTAATCTCTTGTGCCGGTGCCTACCCAACAACACTTGGTGAAATGATGTCTGCCAAAAAGGTTAAGAATATTGCAGAATTTATTGATGAGTTGAATGATCTTGTCAAACAAAAAAAACAAAAAGTTAAACGGCTTATAAATAAAAAATTAAGCGCATGATCACATCAAAAAGCACAATTAGGGTAAGATACGATGAAGTAGATCAAATGTGATATGTATATCATGGAAACTATGCAAAATATTACCATGTGGCCAGAACTGATCTGTTGCACAAACTCGGTGTCTCCGATAAAGAGCTTGAAAACTAAGGCCTTATTCTTCCTGTTATTGAAATGAGATCTAAGTTTATTAAACTGGTATTTTATGATGATACCATCATGATTCGCATTTCGCTGATTGAAAAGCCCAGGAGCAGAATGAAGTTTTCGTATAAAATTTTCAACCAGAATAATGAAATTGTAAATGAAGCATCTACCACATTGGTTTTAATGGATGAAAAAACCCGCCGACCGATCAGGATACCGGATACAATTTCAAATAAATATGATTTATTTACTCAACTAATAAAACAATAGAATGAACACAAAAAATTTAGGATTTAATTCAAAATTAATTCACACAGGTGATTTTGAGGATGCTTACGGAAGTGCCGTTACACCCATTTATCAAACCTCAACTTTCTCATTTAAAAATTCGCAGCAAGGGTACGGTAAAGTGAAAACACATTCAAATTCAAGAATAATCAAATTAATATGAAGAATTTATTATCCATTTCAACAATCGTATTAATAGTACTTTCAGTTTTCTCAGCAAGATATGCAGGTGATGAATGTGATTTTAATAAAAATATGAATCGTGTTTTGGACGAGCTAAAAGGTAAAGATGACAGAAGTGCGCATTTCAGAACAATAATTTCGTTGATAATAAACGGAAAAGAAAAAACTTTTGAAAGAATTGTAAATGGACAAATTTTAGAAAGAAAAAAAGGAAAAGACGGTTTTGGTTACGATCCAATTTTCTTACCGTATGGTTATGACCATACGTTTGCAGAAATGTCACTTGAAGAAAAAAATATTATCAGTCACCGTGTACGCGCTACTAAACGGCTGGTTGAACATTTAAATGAGTTGAAAAAATAAATTTATAAAATTTCTTTAATCTTAATTTTCAGGTAAAAACGTTTTGCTTATATCAGGATGCTTATACCAACTTCTATTAACAGTACCACCTGATTCTGCCCATTCCTGAAATTGCGGATAAGCATCTAAAATTTCTGTTTTTTCATTCGGCACTCTGAAATCTACTGTTTCTATCTCCAAACCCCATGGCAAATTAGTTGCAGTTTTGTAAAAACCAGAAACCATTGAAAACTTATTACCAACTGTCCAATCCCATGAAATTAAGGATGCATCTTGTTGTGTTCCAAACAAAGTCATATCAGCAACTGTTGTTGGTGGGTGTCCGTACATGTGAACTTCATGAGGTCTATTCATATAAATATAAACCTGAACCCATAATGAATTTCCTCCAAGTGAGTGATTCCAAGTATATTCAAAATCCACAGTCTCACCGAGGCTTTCAACAATATTACCATCAAAAAGTTTAACTGCATTAGTTACATCAGGATCAGTTATAACATTTTGCATTTCAGTAAAAGTAACTGTTTCTGCCGGCATATATTCCAATTTAGAATAACCCGAAGATGGTCTCATACATTCCATTCCAACTCCTCTTGGAATTCCACCACCTATCCAATAAACATCAGAAACCACTTTTCCTCCAACAAGATTGTTACTGCTATTTTTATAAGCATGAAGTTTTGTTTTTAAAATGACATCATTAAAATCATAGTCTCCCATACCTGGCCAAAGATCTTCAAATAGATGAAAATAATAATTACTTCCGGAAGGATAAATTATCAGATAAGCTTTGTCAGGATCATTAGGAAAATCATCACTTTCATCAATTACACCATCACCATCAGAATCTTCAGGATCGGAAGTCCTAAAATATTCCGCTCCATTATTTTCTCCTGAATAATTCCCACTTGTAGCTGAATTCAATACTGCTGTTCCTGAGCCTTCGTCAAATTTCCATAAACCAACAAGATTTGCTTCGCTTCCATCAGGAATATTTTGATAATATGTCATCACTTCAGTTTCGTTAAGTTGTTTATTCCAAATACAAACATTATCAATTAAACCTTTATAATAAGCACTTGGAGTATTGTCTCCCCATTCACCTATTGATGTTATTATTGCGTTTGAATTCCAATCAATATTACTTGAGCTTTTTCCAGCATAAACTCCATCAATATATATTTCCCGGCTATTACTCGAAACAAATACTCCGGTAATTTGATGCCATGTATCATCAGCCAAATTCTGATTAAAACTTTTTACTCTTTCGCTACCACCATTTCTTGCTACAATAACAGCTTTATATTTGTTTGAATACTTTCGGATACATAAACCATAATATTTGCTTGCATAATTTGGGTCGGCAATATTCACTAAAGCCATATCTTCGACACTTGAACTGGGTAGAGGAGTTTTAATCCAAACACTAAAAGTAAAAGGAAAGCCCTTTACTATTCCTCCATTATTATCATTTTCTATTCCTACATAATTATTATTCCCATTAAAATTAAGAGCATACTCAGCTGATTTAAAAACTTCGGATTTATATCCATTATTAATAAAAAAATCAACACTTGCCGCATCAGCCAGTATATATTCACTTAGAAAAGTAATAGGAGAGTATAATCTCAAAGTATCAGTTTCATAGGGTAATCTATAAGCAAATTCAACTTTATTGTCCTCAATGGTTTTACTATCAATTTTATTTCCATCCAGATCATATAAACTCAAAGGTTGACCATCACCGAAACCAATTATATTTACTGTAAGTTGATTTGTTGCTAATGATGACCAGTCAAAATTTTGAGGAATTTCAAGGTCCGACATTTTTTTGTCGATAACAGCAGGATTTTTTTTACATGAAGAAATAACAATTAAAATAATCAATAGGGAAAAAATAGTCTTTGAAGTTTTCATCTTTTACTTTTTTAATACTAACTGCAGAAATCATTCCACAAAAATATGATTTTTAATTCACTGAGTTTATTGATACTATGATTTATTGCAAATATATTATTTTCCCAAATGGGGAAAATTTAGATATATTTGGGAATTAATATCTCTCTATTAAGTCAATAATGTTGATGAAATTTTAAATCAAATTTTAAAATCTTAAATAGTTAGAATAAGACTTTTTGTACAAACATTAATTTAAAGCTTCTTCAATAGCCATTCCAAACAATTGGTGGAGGGAAATACTCTCCCCTCTAAAAAACTCCCTCTTTAATTTTTACATTCAGTGCATCATTAAACTTAATTTCAATATCATCCTGTTTAACCCGGATTATGCATTAGAACTTCGTTATGAGAGTTACAAGTACAATAAAATATAAGGTTTTGAAATAAAAGCATAGCACCGCTATGGTGAGTCTTCAAAATCTAATGGAGTGGTATATTTTGCAGTAATTGTAACTCGGAATAGATTTTCTAACGCATATTCCGGGTTTAAGCACCCCATTCGACGACAATACAACTGGATATCTCAAATCAAATTTTTTAAGAGCCGCTACAAGAGCATAATAATCAAACTCATTTCTTACAACACATTCCGTTAATCTGCCATAATTCCAAAAAAGCACATAATACAAATCCAAACCATAATCATCATAATGAAGTAATTTGATCTCCCCCAAGATCTCCCCAAAAAAACTGGACACATCCAAATTATAGAAATTGGATAAAAAAGCCCTCTCACAACTCAGCCAAGTAATGAAGCGCTAGTCATTCTTTTCCCCCATTCGTTGATAAAATCCCCCGAAACATTGATTTCTTTTGGTAAGTGCTACTTTATGATGTGTCTTTGTAATCGAAATAGATGAAATAACGTTTTCATTGACAAAAAAAGTAATCATGTTAAGCACAAAATCATTTGAAAGCATTGGCCTCCAGGAAATGGACAAGGTAAAATTAATGAACAGAACCGATCACAAATATTGGTTCTCATTAACGGAACTATCGGCAGTACTTGAATCGATTAATAAACAATATTACATATTGCAAATTGATGGTAAAGATCATATGCCTTATTCAACAACATATTTTGATACTATCAAAGATGAAATGTTTATAGCTCATCATAATGGTAAATTAAACAGATATAAAATTCGTAAGAGAAAATATCTGATTTCGGGAATAGGGTTTCTTGAAATCAAGTTTAAAAATAATAAAGGGAGAACAATTAAGAAGAGAATTCGAACTGATGGTCCAAGTGATCAATTTACTGAAAAGGAAATTCAGTTTATTCAAACAAATACACCTTATTCAGCTGAGGAGCTACAATTATCATTACTAAATAATTTCACTAGGCTAACCCTTGTTAATAAGAATTTTAAAGAGCGTTGTACAATTGATATTGATCTTAAATATAAAAATGAAAACAAGGATGTAAATTTAGGCAACCTGGTCATTGTTGAAGTTAAATCTGAAGGAAATTCAAATATATCAGCACTAGAATTAGCCTTGAGAGACAATCGTTTAAAAGCTGCCGGATTTAGTAAATATTGTGTGGGACGTACCATAACCGATAGCGGTCTTAAACGAAATGAATTTAAAAGGAAGATCAGAAGAATTGAAAAAGTAATTAATACTAAAGATAAACTTTACTAAAAAAACTAGTAAGATGATAGAATTAACAGTAATGATAGATACAATTAAATCAGCGTCTGATGTAATACCTGATGTGATTGCATGGGAAGATCAATTACGATTTTTAGGAATAAAGCTTGTTAATATGGGCGATTTTATGGAGTTACTTGTAAGATTCATTTTAAACACAACCCTTATATTCATTGTAGTGCAATTCATGTATGCCAGGAATAGCAAGAGAAAAGATTTTTACTTTAGTTATCTGGCAATTGGAGTAATAATATTTTTTCTGAGCACATTGTTAAATAGTGTAAAACTGGAATTAGGATTTGCTCTTGGCCTATTTGCAATTTTTGGAATTATAAGATACAGAACCGATGCAATTCCAATAAAAGAAATGACCTACTTGTTTGTTATCATTGGGATCTCAGTTATAAATGCTCTTTCCAGTAAAAAAGTAAGCTACGCAGAGCTATTGTTTACAAATGCAGCTATTGTTTTTGGACTTTATATTCTTGAAAAAAGACTAATGCTCAAACAAGAAGGATCCATAAAACTTATTTATGAGAAAATAGAAAACATCCACACAAAAAGCGAAAGTGTATTATTGGATGATTTGAAGGAGAGAACTGGCATTGACATAAGTCGATACGAAATTATAAAAATTGATTTCTTAAGAGATGTGGCAGAAATCAGACTCTACTTTATTGTAAACGGGAAAAAATAACCAGTAGGAATCATGAAGAAAATTAAAAACAGAAATATAATATTTGTTTTGATGTTGCTATTGGGTACACCAATAATAGCACAGGAAACTGATACTGATACTGAAGTTGAAAATGATTTCGAATACCGTACATCATTTAAATTTAGCTATAAGCCTATTAAAAAACTTAAAATTAACTTCACTCCGGAAGTTAGATTTAAGGATGATTTTTCAGTCGACAGATACTTGCTGGAAACAGAGTTAGTATATAAACCATTTAAACATTTCTTTATAGGCGGAAATTATCGGTTTATAGTTAATCCCAGAAACCAAAAAACTACTGAGTATCTTAATCGTTTTGGTGTTACAACAACCTATAAAAGGAAATTTGATCGATTCGAACCGGCAGTTAGGCTCAGTTATACAAACTACGCCGATGATGATGACGTGGATGATAACTTCTTAAGGTATAAAGCAGCACTTGGATATGATATCAAAAGTTGTAAGTTAACTCCAACTATAAGTGCTGAATTATTTCACCAGTTGGCAGATAATGAAATGTATAAAGTCAGATATAAACTTGCAGTGGATTATAAAATATTTAAAAACAACTACGTAGGTGCTAGTTACAGGCTTGATTATTATCTAAAGAAATATGAAAACAATCACATATTCAGCATTGGCTATAAACTTAAATTTTAGAAAAGATGAATATAAATAGAATAGCATATATAATTATATCGGCACTTCTGATAATGAATTTTGGATGCCGCAAAGTTGATCTGGAAGAAAACATCGAAGTAGATCTTTCTGAATACCCTGATTGGACCGAAGAAACACATAGTAATATCAAAGATCCAAATTATGCAGTAGTTTTTGAACAAAATACTGTATTAAGATTTGATATCGTGATTAGTAGTAGTGACTGGTCGTCGATGCAATCTGATTTATCGAATAACCTGGGATCTGGTGGTGGCCCAGGTGGCCCAGGTGGTGGTGGACTAACATCTGTTGATTTCGATCCTATTTGGGTTCCATGTTCTTTTAATTTTAATGATAAGGAATGGTATAATGTAGGTATTCGTTATAAAGGAAACTCGAGCCTTAGCTCTGCTTATCAGTCAGGTAATAATAAGCTTTCGTTTAAACTTGACTTTGATGAGTTTGAAGATGACTATCCTTCATTAACTAATCAGCGCTTTTATGGATTTAAACAATTGAACCTGAATAATAACTATGATGATCCGTCATTAATGCGTGATAAAGTTGCTAGTGATTTGTTTCGAGACTTTGGCATTACAAGTGCTCAAAACACTTTCTGTGTTATATATGTCGATCATGGCACCGGCCCTCAGTATTTTGGTGTTTACACCTTGGTTGAAGAGGTTGATGATACAGTGTTGGAAAGTCAGTTTTCCGATGACTCAGGAAATCTGTATAAACCCGATGGTGATGCAGCAAGTTTTGCTCAGGGTACTTATGATGAGTCGGAATTGGAAAAGAAAAACAATGAGGATATGGATGATTATTCAGATGTGGAATCATTATATAATATTATTAACAGCTCCGACAGAACAACAAATCCTGAGCAATGGAAATCTGATTTGGAGAATGTATTGAATGTTGATGTATTTATGAAATGGCTTGCAGCTAATACAGCAATGCAAAACTGGGATACATATGGGCGAATGACCCATAATTACTTATTGTATAATAATCCTGACAATAATACATTATCATGGATACCCTGGGATAACAACGAAGCTTTGCAGGAAGGAAAAAATGGAGGAGCTTTGAGTTTATCAATGGATGAAGTGGGTAATAATTGGCCCTTAATAAGATATTTGATGGATATAGATGAGTATGAACAAGTTTATAAAGCGTATGCCTTACAATTCATTAATGAGGTATTCATTCCTGAAACAATGGTAACTACTTATAGTGATTATTATGAACTGCTTAAGGATTACGCTTACGCTGAAGAATCAGGTTATACATTTATCTATAATGATTCAGACTTTGATCAGGCTGTAGGGGAACTAAAAACTCATGTTCAATCCCGAAATAACGCAGTAATATCCTATACGAATTAAGAAACTTATACCAACCTAAGTTTGCCAAATAGTTATTTTAACACAAAACCAGAAAGGACATAAAGAGGAATAAGGCTGTTTATACCAATGGTAATATTATATCATTATAATTGAAAGTCCCCTTTTTTATCG
>Ga0208902_1000018_pt1 | contig 146604 bp, 105 predicted proteins | sample AntAceMetag02UKH_FD_184767 | JGI IMG/M metagenome (GOLD analysis project Ga0208902, IMG submission 184767) | Saline lake microbial communities from Ace Lake, Antarctica - Antarctic Ace Lake Metagenome 02UKH (SPAdes) (version 2) | ecosystem: Environmental > Aquatic > Non-marine Saline and...
TTGGTATAAATATTAAAACTATATATTTTTGGGTGTATTATCTTCATCATACCAACTGGCATACATATTATAGTTAGTTGATATACGGTTAATCTCACCTTCAATTAATTCAGTGTCGACTGATTTTATAAGCTTTGCCGGAACACCTGCATATACACTTCCCGATTTGACGATAGTATTTTTTGATACTACTGCTCCTGCAGCAATAACAGAGTTGCTTTCAACCACCACATCATCCATTAATATTGCCCCCATACCCACAAGAACATTGTCGTTAATGGTGCAACCATGTATGATTGCCGAGTGTGCAATGGAAACATTGTTGCCTATACTTACAGGTGCTTTTTGATAGGTACAATGTATTACGACATTATCCTGGATATTTACATTGTTCCCAATTCTTACGGAGTGAACATCACCACGTACAACCGCATTAAACCAAATGCTGCAATCGTTACCTATAATTACATCACCAGTTAACGTTGCATTCTCAGCTATAAAGCATTTCTTTCCCCACTTGGGTGTTATTCCTTTTACTGATTTTATTAGTGCCATGGTTTTATTTTATATATTAATGTTTTGACAGAACGAATGTGTGAAGGAGCGAAAGTGCGGGGGGGCGAAGTTGTGGAGCATATTAAAAAGACCATTTCCCTGGATTGCTAATCATTTTAACCATCATTGCAATTATATGATCGTACTTGTCAGTTAAATTATTGTGTGTCTGAAGATCAATGTATTCACAGGCTAATGCATATTCAATCCAAACTTGTGTTTCTGCTGCTTCTCCTTCTGAATCACTTAGCTTTGCCACAAAGGCTTTGGGATATCTACGCTTGCGAAATGCTTCAGCTAGATTACCAGATACGGATCTTGATGATCTGCGTATCTGATCAGTAAGAGAGTATTTTTCATCTTTTGGAAATGCTTTGGTCATTTCAAAAACCTCCATTCCCGCTATAAAAGAAAGTTGATATACCTTTAAATCCTTGTGTGTTCTAATTTTATCCATAACATAAATTTATTACAACAATTATTTCACCGCTTCTCTTTCTCACGTTCTCAGCCATCTCGCCTTTTTTTCGCCCCCTCGCCCTTTCGCTCCTTCACTTCTTCGCCTAATCTCTCTTTCATTTCTTCGCTCCCTCACCTCATGCCGGATAATCAATATTATAATGTAACCCAATACTTTCCTTCCTCCTCATTGCCAACCTAATTATTAGATATGCTACATTAATCATGTTCCTTAATTCACAAATTGGTTCAGATACTATTGATTTATCAAATAGATCTTCAGTTTCTTTGTGGATAATATTTAATCTGTCAAGTGCCCTTTTAAGACGTAGGTTCGATCGAACAATGCCAACATAATTACTCATTATAGATTGAAGCTCTTTTTTCGATTGTGTAACAAGTATCATTTCTTCGTTAAGAACAGTACCGTCATCATTCCAATCTGGAATTTTACTTTCAAAATTAATATTAGATATATTAGAAGATGCTTTTTTTGCAGCTCTGTGTGAGAATACAGCCGATTCTAACAATGAGTTGGATGCAAGCCTGTTAGCTCCATGTAGACCAGTGTTTGCAACTTCTCCTGAGGCAAAAAGGTTTTTAATACTTGTTTTTCCATTTTTATCGGTAACAATGCCGCCGCATGAATAATGTGCCGCTGGTACAACAGGTATCATATCTTTGGTAATATCAATACCAATACTTAAGCATTTTGCGTAGATAGTGGGGAAATGGTTTATGATCTCATTTTTACTTATTTTTCTGGTATCGAGATATACAAATTCATCACCACTTATTTTCAGTTCATTATCAATGGCGCGTGCGACAATATCACGAGGAGCAAGTGAACCCCTATTGTCATATTTGTGCATGAATGAACTACTTCTTTTGTTTAGGAGTTCAGCACCAGCACCACGCATAGCCTCTGTAATTAAAAATGAAGGTTTTTCACCAGGGTTATATAATGATGTAGGATGAAATTGAACAAATTCGAGGTGGTTAATTTGAGCTTTAGCCCTATATGCCATTGCAACACCATCACCAGTAGATAAGGTAGGGTTTGTAGTAGTTTGATAAATATTACCAATACCGCCTGTTGCTAACATGGTCGTTTTTGCTAGTAATGTGTTTATTTTTCCGGTATCTTTATTAAGTGCATATGCACCAAAACAAGCAATGTCCTTTCCATTTCTTTTTACTAATTTTCCTAGATGATGTTGAGTAATAAGGTCAATTGCCAAATGATTCTCAAGAATGGTAATATTATCATGATTTCTGACTTTCTTGCTTAATGCTCTCTGAATTTCATTACCTGTATTATCTTTATGATGTAGAATTCTGTATTCTGAGTGACCGCCTTCTTTTGCAAGGCTGTATTTACCTGTAGTCTCTTTGTCAAACTGTGTTCCCCAATCTATTAACTCTTCTATTCTTTCTGTTGATTCATTTATGGCAATGTTTACAATATCTTTATTATTAAGTCCGGCACCAGCAATCATAGTGTCTTCAATATGTTTTTTATAATTATCTGGTGAGTACATAACAGCAGCAATACCACCTTGTGCATAGCTGGTTGCTGTTTCGTCCATATTTATTTTGGAAAGGATGCAAACACTTCCATAAGGAGCTACTTTTAAGGCATATATCAAACCTGCCATTCCGCTGCCAATTACTAGAAAATCAACTTTACTGGACATTATTTTTGTTTTTTGCAAATGTAGTTTAACTCATTAAATTATCGGTTGCAAAACAATGAAAAGCATATATGTTTTTTAATAAGGGCAGCTTACCAGGCTTTACGCTTGTAGTTCTTTTGTCTCTATTGTGTTTTTGTAAAGTTGTGCATGTTACGCTTGTTGCGTAATCCACCAACCAACAAAAACATCATAGGCACTTCAACAAGCTACCGCTGCAATCCTTGCTGCGGGTATACCATTAGTAATCTCCATTTGACCGAGACTCAACGGGTTTTTCCCAACCCGTCGAGTCGAAAAAAATTAATACGAATCAAAAATAAATGGATTAAAAAACCCGACGGGTCAGGCTGGTTAAAAACATTACAAAACCAGACGGTTGAAAATATGAAATATTCGGGAAAGTTTATAAAATTATAACCTAATCTGATTAATTACGGTTATCTCTTTATAAGACTAAACTTTCTAAGGATAAATATCGCAGGAATAGCTCCCACGCCAAGAAAAGCGGCAATCTCCAATGTCATATCAAGACCAATTATATCTCCAAGTATTCCTGTAAAGAGAACAGCAATTGCGTTGGTTACAAAATTAATTGTTGTAAAACCGGCATTCATCATGGCAGGTTGATTTGACCCTTGCTCAAGTATTAGTGCTAATAACACAGGAGAAGTTGCATAAAGCACAATACCTATGGGTATCAATAAAATCATCTGTAACGTAAACCCCGAAAATACAAATAACAACATTAATATGGGTGATGCAATAGCAAGTATTAGCAACGATTTAAACCTTCCTATCCTATCAGAAATACCACCCATAATAAAACTTCCGCCTGCAGCGGCAAACTGTAATACCGATAGTGCAACTGCTCCTGTAAAAAGGCTACTTCCCTTCATGCCCATGTATGTTGGCAGGAAAGTAGCCAGTGAACCTTTCATTAATGAGCGGAAAACCATATATACTGCAAGTGAAATAAAAAAGAATCGGTACTCTTTTATTGTGCTCCACCAGTTAATTGGTTTGTGACCATTGTTGGCATATTTTTGATATGGCTTATTATCTAGTATAAAAAACAAGGTAATACTTGCGGCTATTACTGGAAATATAAGCCTCCAGGTACCTTCCAGTCCCCAAAGTGATACAGCACTAACAATAAGTAATGGACCCAACATGCGGGCAGCTTCACCACCAAGCATATACCAGCTCATACCTTTTCCTACCTGACTTCCTGAAAAATATTTAATTATAACAGGAGCCGGAACATGAAATAATGCTGAACTCATACCCATTGTAAAAAGAAGTATTCCTAGTATTATAAGATTAGGAGCTACCCCAATTAAGCTACCACAAAATCCTGTTACTAATGGTGCTAGAATTATTATCCATCGCCAGGGTAGTTTATGAGCAACAGCGCCAACAAATAAACTTAAAAAAGATGGTAACCGCTGAACAAGAGACAGCACACTTGCTGATGCAAGTGACATGGCAAATTTTTCTATGATTATAGGAAGAAGAGGAGCTAAAAATGATGAGTAAACATCATGTACAAAATGCGCTGATGAAACAGAAAATACTTTTGAATTTTGGAATTTCGTGTTTTTGAACATTAAAGTTCTGTATTTGTAATAATTTTATTGATTTACGCAAAAGCGCAAAGCTGCAAAATTAGGGATTGTTATTGTATTGTACGTTGCGCTTTCGCGACTTTGCGAGAAATTAATTTGATAATTGCGTTTTATAATAACTCCTAATTAAATTCTCAATAATACTTCAATCGGATTTTTTGAGCCAAATAGCATTCTCTCAGGGTTTTCCAACATTTCTTTCACTTTTACCAGAAAACCAACTGATTCTCGACCATCAATAACTCTATGGTCGTATGATAAGGCTATGTACATCATAGGATGAATTTCTACTTTTCCGTTAACGGCAATTGGTTTTTCAATAATATTGTGCATACCTAAAATAGCGCTTTGCGGTGGGTTTAGTATTGGAGTCGACATCATCGAGCCAAATACACCTCCATTAGTTATGGTAAATGTTCCACCAGTCATTTCATCTAACGTGAGTTTATTATCACGAGCTTTAATTGCCATGTTTTTAATTTCTTGTTCAATTTGAGCAAGGTTCATACTTTCAGCATTGCGGAGTACCGGAACAACAAGTCCTTTAGGAGCACTTATGGCAATGCTTACATCTACATAGTCGAAGTTAACGATCTCATCGCCGTCAATTTGTGAATTTACCTGTGGAAAAGAAGCCATAGCTTCTGTTACTGCTTTTGTAAAGAATGACATAAATCCCAGATTTACATCATGCTGTTTGCTAAATGCTTCTTTATATTTCTTGCGAATCGCCATTATTGGTGTCATGTTCACTTCATTAAAAGTTGTGAGCATGGCGGTTTCATTTTTTACAGCAACAAGTCTCTGTGAAAGTTTTTTCCTCAACATACTCATTTTTGTCCGTTTACTATCACGACCACCTTTCCATGTTGCAGAGGTTGGAGTTTCACTTACTCCCGGCTTTTTTCCTCCTTCGTTAATATAAAACTCTACATCTTTTTTACTGATGCGATGTTGCTTGAAAAATTCAATTAATTCGCCATCACTAATTTTATTATTTGTCATTAATTTGCGGGCTAATGGTGAAATGTTAAGACCTTCAACCGAACTATCTAGTTCTTTAACAATTTTATCTTTAGTATTAACTTTCTTAGAATCAGTAGGTTGTTCTTTTTCAGGTTCATTAATTTCAATTGACTTTTGCACAATATTTCCCTTTACTGATGTGTCAACTTCAGCAATTATTGAATTTACTTCTACTGTTTCACCCTCTTCAACCAATATGTTAATTTTACCCGAAGCACCAGCAGCGACACTTAAAGTAGCTTTGTCAGAGTCTATTTCAACTATATCCTGATTTTCCTCAACGTGCTCACCATTTTTAACAAGCCATCCGGCAATTTGTACCTCTGTTATTGATTCTCCCGGACTTGGTACTTTTACTTCTATTTTCATATCTGCTCATTTATTTAACAACCCATTAATTTTTTTTCTCTGTCCTTTCAGGTGGGCTTTTGCTCATGAAAGGTCGAAAATAGTTGGCTTCAGTGTTTTCAACCTTTCAAGATAAAAAAACCTGAAAGGTTATTGTTTGTCATAAGAGTTATTTAAGCTTACGTAATCCTGAATGGTATTTGCTATCCATATTCTTAATATTAAGTTCCAGTAATTCTTTTTCAAAGGATTTCCATTTATTTCCAATGCAGGCCATTTTGCATTCATCATTAATATATGGACAATCACATAGTTCAAATGCTTTATCAATTATTTTTTGCTGTCGGATTACATGGAATTTATTAGAACCTGTTGCAGGGCTACCGCTGGCAGGTCGCGAGATTACTTTAATATTTATAACAGAAATCAATGTGTTATGAATAAATTCCCATGCACCCATATTTGCCGGTTCTTCCTGTACCCACAGATAGGTGTTAGCATTTTTATAATGAGCAAGTATATCTTTTAATTGATCTAATGGGAAAGGATAAATTTGCTCAACCCGTATTATTGCTATGTTATCTGCGCCTTGTTTCTCCTTTTCAGCAAGAAGCTCATAATATATTTTACCTGTGCAAAGAGCTATCTTATTAACTCTTTCAGGTTGATTTATTTTATCGTCAATTATTTCTTTAAACCCACCATTAGTAAAGTCGTCTGATGTTGATACACATTTGGGGTGGCGTAATAAACTTTTTGGTGTAAAAATAATTAATGGCTTTCTAAATTTCCGATAAAGCTGTCGGCGCAAAATATGAAAAAAGTTAGCTGGTGTAGTACAATTTGCTATTTGCATATTATTATCGGCGCAAAGCAGTAAATATCTTTCCATACGTGCACTTGAATGTTCTGGTCCCTGACCTTCATATCCATGTGGAAGCAGAACAACGAGATCGTTCATAACATTCCATTTATCTTCAGCACTACTGATAAACTGGTCGAAAATCACTTGGGCTGTATTTGCAAAATCTCCAAACTGAGCTTCCCAAATTGTTAGCTTTTGTGGAGATGCAAGTGAGTAGCCATATTCAAAACCAAGTACACCATACTCTGATAAACTGGAATTGTAAATTTCGAAACGGGCTTGATTTGAGCTAATGTGTTGTAGCGGTAGATATTTTTCTTCTGAGTCTTCCAGACGTAGAACTGCATGCCTGTGTGAGAATGTTCCTCTTTCAACATCTTGTCCGCTAATTCTAACAGGAATACCAGCACTCACCAAGCTGCCATAAGCAAGCAGTTCACCCATTGCCCAGTCAAATTTGCCTCCGCCTTCAAGCATCTTTTTTCTCTGTTGTTGAAGCCTGACGCTTTTTCTGAAGAATTTCTTTTCCTTAGGTAAGAAAGTCAATTTATCTACAATATTAACTAGCTTATCAGATTTAATCGAAGTGTTGGGTGATTTTTTAAAATCATTGTCAGATGCCTTTATTATATCCTTCCATGTATCAGCAAGAAAGCTGTGAATAGTGGTTTTTTTTAAGTTTTTGCCTTCTGAATAATTCTTATCAAGTTTTGAGTTAAATGCTAATTCTTCGCTTTCACATTTGTCGTTGGTTGTAACACCTTGCTTTATGAGCTCTTGTTTATAGAGTTGGTAAGGATTAGGATGCTTTTCTATAGCCTTATACAGTATCGGTTGAGTAAAGCGAGGTTCATCACCTTCATTGTGACCATACCTTCTATAACACAAGATGTCAATGAAAACGTCTTTTTTGAACTTATTCCGAAATTCCAGTGCAGTTTGGATGCTGTATACAAGTGCTTCCGGATCGTCACCATTAACATGGAAAACAGGTGATAAAGTTGTTTTAGCGATATCTGTACAATAAGTGCTCGATCTTGCATCTAAATAATCAGTTGTAAACCCTATTTGATTATTGATTACCAAATGAATAGTTCCTCCGGTTGTATATCCTTTCAGATCTTGCATTTGAAGAACTTCATAAACAACACCCTGCCCGGCTACCGATGCATCCCCATGTATTAATATAGGTGCTATCAGGTTTGAGTCACCATTATAAATCTCATCAATTTTTGCACGGGTAATTCCTTCAACTACCGGATCAACAGCTTCCAAATGTGAAGGGTTTGGGGCAAGAGTGAATTTAATTTGCTCACCCGAGCTGGTCTTTCTAACTATTGTATACCCCAGATGATATTTTACATCGCCAAGAAGCCCTTCATCGTCATATTCAACACCTTCAAATTCTGAGAAGACATCTTTAAATGGTTTTCTAAGTATGTTAACCAAAACATTTAATCTACCCCTGTGTGGCATACCAATAATGAATTCTTTTATGCCCATTTCCGATCCTCTCTCCATAATGGCATCAAGGGCGGGTATTAGGGATTCGGCACCTTCGAGGGAAAATCGCTTCTGTCCTGGGAATTTTTTTTGGAGAAATGATTCAAACATAACCGAACGACGTAGCTTTTCGAGTATATATAGTTTCTCTTTTTTTGAGTAACTAATACTATTTTTCGTGCTTTCAAAACGGCTTTGAAGCCAGGTAACCATATCTAAATCTCTAATAAACAGATATTCAACACCAATGGAGCTACAATAAGTTTCATCTAATACTGAAACAATGTCTTTTAGTTTTGCATTACCGATACCAATTTTGCGACCGGCTTCAAATGTTCTGTCCAGATCCTTTTCTGTTAATTTGTAGTTGTGGATATTAAGGTCTGGTTTATATTCTCTTCTTTTTCTAACAGGGTTGGTCTTTGTGAAAAGATGTCCTCTACGTCGGTAATCATTAATCAGGTTAATAACTTTGAATTCATCTGACCCTGCAATATTATCCTTTACAGAAGTATAGTTTTGAAATGCAAAATCCATTCCTTCAAAAAAGCTTCGCCATCCTTCTTCCAATTCTAAAGGCGATTCTTTGAATTTTCTGTACAGTTCTTCAATTAGGGCAGGATCTGAATTATTTATGAAGCTATATCTGTCCATTTTTGCTAGTTAAATAATGAGTATATAGTTATCAAAATTAAGATTTATAATTGAACTAATCTAATTTAGAATTATTAAAAATAGTGTTATTAGATAAAAAAAATCCCGACGACCAGTAGGTGTCGGGTTTTTTTATTTGTTGTGCCTGATTATTCAGGATGAATTGCTTCAACCGGACAAACATCTGCACATGCACCACAATCGGTACATAAATCCGGGTCAATTACATAGATATCTCCTTCGGTAATTGCTTCAACCGGACATTCATCGATACAAGTACCGCACGCAGTACAATCATCTGTGATTTTATAAGCCATAATGCAATAAATTTAATTTAATAATTAAGTTGCAAATATATAATTTTGTTTAATACACAATGATTTTAAACAAGTTTTTCGAACAAAATAGATTTTTTTTCTAGTTATTGATTCATGTTGGTTTCGAGTGTTAAATTAGTTATTCAATATCGCTAAATTTTAAATTTATTATTAATTTCTGATAAATATGTATCATATATATATCTATTTAGAATTTGTCTAATTATGATTTGTGAATAAGTGACATGTTAGGTATTAGAATAATGTTGATAACATTCAGAAAATTAGGCGCTAAGCAAATTTTAGTTTTATGTTAAATTATTGTTATTTATAAGTAAAAAAATAATAGTTAATAAAGCTTTGGTTTTTCAAATAAGACTACTTTTGTCCATTATTCTAAACTTATTGCACAGATGATATTAAAGAAAAATAAAGTGGTTGAATTGGAACATGCAGTCATCCGTTTTGCTGGTGATTCGGGAGATGGAATGCAGTTAACAGGTAATTTGTTCTCAGATTCGACAGCATTTGCAGGAAATGATTTTGCTACTTTTCCTGACTACCCATCAGAAATTAGAGCTCCTCAGGGAACTGTATCAGGAGTATCTGGTTTTCAAATACATTTTGGCCATACCGATATCCACACATCAGGCGATTTAGCTGATGTACTTATTGCGATGAATCCTGCTTCTCTAAAAGCAAATATGCGCTGGATTTCAAAGGATGCAATTATAATTGTTGATACCGATTCTTTTATTGATAAAAATTTCGCAAAAGCAGGTTATACTACTGATCCACTGGCTGATGAAACTTTAACCGGTCATCTGGTTGTAAAGGCACCACTCACAGCATTAACACGTGAGGCTGTAAAGGAACTAAATCTGGATAATAAAACTGCACAAAAATCTAAGAATATGTTTGCCCTTGGCATTGTGTTTTATATGTTTAATAGGGATTATAAAAAAACATTTTCTTTCTTTGAATCAAAATTTAAAAAGAATCCTTTAATTGTTGATGCAAATAAAAAGGTACTTGAGGCAGGATATAATTTTGGAGATACCATAGAGGCTTTCGCAAATACTTTTAAGGTTGAACCTGCTCCCCTTAAAAAAGGTGTTTATCGTAATGTTACCGGAAACCTGGCAACAGCATGGGGATTATTAGCAGCTTCTGAAAGAGCAGAACGAAATATATTCCTTGGTTCATATCCTATTACACCTGCTTCTGAAATATTACAGGAATTATCAAAACATAAAGAGTTTACAGCTATAGCATTTCAGGCAGAAGATGAGATTGCAGGAATTGTTTCAGCCATTGGTGCTAGTTTTGCAGGCGCTATGGCAGTTACATCAACATCAGGTCCTGGTCTTTCACTTAAAAGTGAAGCTATAGGGCTTGCTGTAATTACTGAATTACCAATAATTATTATTGATGTTCAACGTGGTGGGCCTTCAACTGGTTTGCCAACAAAATCGGAGCAAAGTGATTTAATGCAAGCGTTATACGGTCGTAACGGGGAAGCACCTGTCATTGTATTGGCCGCATCAAGCGCTTCTGATTGTTTTTACTCGGCATTCGAAGCCTCAAAATTGGCTCTTGAACATATGACTCCTGTTATACTGCTTACTGATGGTTCCATTGCAAATGGTTCTGAAGTATTTAAAATACCTAAGGTTGGTGATCTTCCTAGCATACATCCTCCTATAGTTGAGGCAAATGATGAATCTTATAAGCCTTACGCCAGAGATAATGAAAAATTAGCCAGAAGATGGGCCTTACCTGGAACCGAAGGATTAAGGCATAGAATTGGAGGACTTGAAAAAGAAGATATTTCAGGTAACGTTTCAATGGATCCCTTTAATCATGAACGTATGAGTCATCTTAGACAAGAAAAGGTGGAGAGGGTTGCAAATTATATTCCTGAACAGGAAGTAATTGGTGAAGCTGAGGGAGATGTTCTTGTTGTAAGTTGGGGTGGAACCTATGGCGTTATGCTAACAGCAATTGAAAAACTTATTTCGGAAGGAAAATCGGTTGGCTTGGCGCATTTTAAACATATTATGCCGCTTCCTAAAAATACAAAAGATCTATTCTCAAAATATAAGAGGATTGTTGTTTGTGAGATTAATATGGGACAATTTGTTAACTATCTGCGTATGCAGTTTCCTGAATTTAGGTATGAACAGTATAACAAAATTCAAGGTCTACCTTTTATGGTTACTGAGATAGAAGATAAGGTTAATGATTTTTTAAATGACTAATACAATGGAAAATATAGTAGATACAAAAAGCCTTACACTCACTAAAAAGGATTTTGAAAGTGATCAGATGGTAAAATGGTGTCCGGGATGTGGAGATCATGCTATTCTTAGAGCCATGGAAAATGTTTTTCCGGAACTTGGAATACCAAAAGAAGATTTCGTAGTAGTATCAGGTATTGGCTGTTCATCACGCTTTCCTTATTATATGAATACATACGGAATTCATGGAATTCATGGTAGAGCTGCCGCTTTAGCCACAGGTATTAAACTTACAAATCCAAGGCTTAGTGTTTGGATGATTTCTGGTGACGGCGATTCAATGGCTATTGGTGGTAACCATTTTATACATATTGCACGTCGTAATCCCGACATAAATTATTTAATGTTTAATAATAAAATTTATGGGCTTACAAAAGGGCAATATTCACCAACAACACCTCAGGGTTCAAAAACAAAAACATCACCACAAGGTGTGTTTGAACCTCCTTTTAATCCGGGAGAGCTAGTAATAGGTGCACAAGGAAAATTCTATGCAAGAGTTGTTGATACTAATCTTAAGCTGATGTCAAAGATATTTAAAGAGGCAGCAGAATTTAAAGGCGCTTCAATAATTGAGATTCTTGCAAACTGTGTTATTTTTCAAAATAAAGTACACTCGCTTATTACTAGTAAAGAGACTAAAAAAGATAATCAGCTTATTCTTGAAGAAGGTAAACCAATGTTATTCGGTAAGGAAAATCAAAAAGGAATTGTATTAAAAGGTACACATCTAAAAGCTGTTGAGATTGGTAAAAATGGTGTTACAATTGATGATATACTGGTGCACGATCCAAGAACTGCTGATACAGGAATCCATATGATGCTTGCAAGTATGGCACCACCTGAATTACCTGCTGCAATAGGTGTTATTAGGGCTGTTAAAACAGTTACCCTCGAAGAACAGATTTGGGGTGCTGTAAAGGATGTAAAAGAGTCATCATCATTTAATTCGGTTGATGATCTGCTAAATAGTGGTAATACTTGGGAGATTGATTAAATAATAAATGCTAATTTTGACCGTTTTTACATTATTACTGAATCCACATTGTATGAATAAAATAACAACTCCTTTTTTATTGATAATTAGCCTGTTTTTACTACATGGTTGTACTACTGATTTTGACATGTATTCTGAATATAAGGATGTTACAATCGTTTACGGTATGGCAGATATTAGTGATGACACAACATGGGTAAAAATTACTAAAGCTTATACAGGCCCCGGTAATGCATTGCTCATGGCTCAAAATCCTGATTCGAGTAATTACTCTTATAAATTAGATGTATCCTTAGTTGGAAAAAAGAATGGTAATGAGCTCAATCCAATGGTTTTGGATACTCTCACAATTCATAATAAGGCTATTACTTATACTACTATTAATCAAGAAGGGGATACTATTATTTTTAATCCTTTTTATTCACCTAATCAGTTAGTGTATTATGCAGTTGGTTCTCTTGATAAGGATGCAGAATATACTTTATATATTAATAAAAAAGATGGAGAATTAAGTGCCGCAACAAATATTGTTGACAATTTTCATATTAGCAAGCCAGTTAACCGTATAGTTTTCTCAACAACTTATGATGGTAGTATTGAATGGGTAAGTGCAAAAAATGGAAAACGTTATGAAGTATCATTAATGTTTAATTATTTGGAATTGTTACCGGGGGAATCAGATACTGTACGAAAGTCAATTTATTGGCCTCTTGGTGTCACTAATTCGAAAACAACTGATGGAAATGAAAATCTTGAAGAAAAATATAACGGTGCAAACTTTTATAGCTTACTGGTAAGCGAAACCGAGCCAATTCCAAATGTTCAAAGATGGGTTGATAATGTAGATATGACCATTGCATGTGGTTCACAAGTACTATCTACTTATTTAGATATTAATAATAGTGCGGGTAGTTTGTTAGAAGAAGTTCCTGTTTATTCAAATATTGACGGAGGATCAGGTATCTTTGCCTCGCGCCATACAATTACTAGATCTATCCTATTATCAACAGTTACTGAGAGAGAAATAGTTGAGAATTATAACCTTGGTTTTAAGTATAAAAATTAAGCAGATCAATTGAAAAGTGTTTATGTATTATTTGTTGGTTAAAGTTTAACACGCTTTATCAATTTGCTTACTTCTGTTTACCTATTTTAACCTTTTCTGCCTTTTTGTCATTTATCAACCCCTAGTAGCTATGGCATAGCAAGTAGATGTCATATTTGTTAATACTTTCCTTTTTGGCATAATCATTGACTAACAAATCATAGTTTAAAAAAATAAGAAAATAAAAAATAATAATATTATGGGAAAAATAATTGGAATAGACTTAGGAACAACCAACTCTTGTGTTGCTGTTATGGAAGGTAACGAGCCTGTTGTAATTCCTAATAGCGAAGGACGTCGTACAACTCCTTCTATTGTTGCATTTACCGAAAACGGTGAGCGCAAAGTAGGTGATCCTGCCAAACGACAGGCAATCACAAACCCAACAAAAACGATATCCTCAATTAAGCGTTTCATGGGAAACAGGTACAACGAAATGACTAAAGAGATTGAGCGTGTGCCATATACTGTTGTAAAAGGTGATAATGATACTCCCAGGGTAAAGATAGACGACCGTCTGTATACACCTCAGGAAATATCAGCAATGGTTCTTCAAAAAATGAAAAAAACTGCTGAAGATTATCTTGGACAAAAAGTTACAGAAGCTGTTATTACAGTTCCTGCATATTTTGATGATTCTGAACGTCAGGCTACTAAAGAAGCTGGTGAGATTGCCGGTTTAACAGTAAAGAGAATTATAAATGAGCCAACCGCTGCCGCTTTAGCATACGGACTTGATAAGAAAAAAGAAGATGCCAAAGTTGCTGTGTTCGACCTTGGTGGTGGTACTTTTGATATTTCAATCCTTGAATTAGGAGATGGAGTATTTGAAGTAAAATCAACTAATGGTAATACTCATCTTGGTGGAGATGATATTGATCAGGTTATTATCGACTGGTTAGCCGATGAATTTAAAAAAGATGAAGGTCTGAATCTTAAAAAAGACCCAATGGCATTACAGCGTTTAAAAGAAGCTGCTGAGAAAGCTAAAATTGAACTTTCAAGTAGTACTGAAACAGAAATAAATCTGCCATATATAATGCCTGTTGATGGCGTTCCAAAGCACCTTGTTAGAAAACTTACAAGGGCTAAATTTGAAATGTTAGCTGATAGCTTATTTCAAGAGACTATTAAACCTTGTACCGAAGCAATTAAAGATGCCGGCTTAAATGCTGCTGATATTGATGAAGTTATTCTTGTGGGAGGTTCAACCAGGATACCTGCAATTCAGGAGATTGTAAAGAGTATTTTTGGTAAAGAGCCTTCAAAAGGTGTAAATGCTGACGAGGTTGTTGCTCTTGGTGCTGCTATTCAGGGTGGTGTACTAACTGGTGAAGTTAAAGATGTACTCTTACTTGATGTTACACCACTAACCCTTGGTATTGAAACAATGGGAAGTGTAATGACTAAGTTAATTGAGGCTAATACTACAATTCCTACAAAGAAATCAGAAACATTTTCAACTGCAGCTGATAACCAGCCTTCTGTTGAAATACACATATTACAAGGTGAGCGCCCAATGGCAAACCAAAACAAAAGTATTGGTAAATTCCATTTAGATGGTATTCCACCTGCACCACGCGGTGTTCCTCAAATTGAAGTTACATTTGATATTGATTCAAATGGTATTCTGAATGTAAGTGCTAAAGATAAAGCAACAGGTAAATCGCAAAGCATTAGAATTGAAGCTTCTTCAGGATTATCTGACGAAGAAATCAAAAAAATGAAATCCGAAGCTGAAGCTAATGCAGATTCTGATAAAGCTGAACGCGAAAAAATTGATAAATTAAATGCTGCTGATGCTTTAATCTTTCAAACAGAAAAACAGCTGAAAGAATATGGTGACAAGGTTCCTGCTGACAAGAAATCAGAGATTGAAGGAGCACTTGAAGAGTTGAGGACTGCTCATAAAAGTCAGGATATTAACGCTATTGATGCGGCTATGAATAAGCTAAATACAATTTGGCAGTCAGCTAGTGAGGCAATGTATAAAGATACACAAGGACAACCAGGTGCAGCCCCTCAAGATGATGGTGGTGCTGAAAATAAAGGCGCTGGCTCAGGCGACGATGAAGTAACCGACGTTGACTTTGAAGAAGTTGACGATAAGGACGATAAATAATACATCACATTCTAAATAAATTTAAAAGGCACTTGTCAACAGACAGGTGCCTTTTTTTGTTAGTAACTTACTATGTTAAAACAACTATATTAGGAGTACTTTTGTCTAAATTGCAAGTCCTTTTATTTGAAAATAAATTTTAAAAATTAATTATAATACTTATGAAAAAATTTATATTTTTTACGGCTATTCTATACATTTTTATGTTTGGGATATCGAACATTGTCATTGGTCAAAATTTAGTAACCAACGGCGGTTTTGAATCATGGACTGCTGGGACACCAGATAGTTGGACTTATGAATCTGGTGTTACATTTGTACAAGAAACAACAACTGTTCATAGCGGAAGCTCAAGTGCGATGGTAACACTTTCAACCCAATCACAGGGTGATACTGATACTGAAAATTTAGAAGCTGCAGTTACTGCTGGTGATCCATATAATTGTAATGTTTGGGTTTACGATAATGATCCTGCAGGAAGAGTTACCATTGTTCTTTATTGGACGGGGGGACCAAGCAATACCTATTCTGGTGTGTATAGTACTGACCAAGCTGCCTGGCAAAATCTGGAATACAGTGGAACTGTTCCAACAGGTGCAACCGGAGTTAAGGTCGGATTTAGATTTTATGATGTAAGTGCTAGTTGGGATGGCGATGCTATTTTTTATGTTGATGATTATAATTTTGAAATAGCAACGAATAATTCAATTGATAAAGCATATACGATTAGTGAAACGGAATTAGATATTGAATATTTGTTAGATGTAACATCAGTTAATGCATCCGATTACTTGCTTACAGGATCTTCATCTATTACTTTCTCAGGGGCAACTATTGACGGTGCTGATTCAAAAATTGTTCACCTTACTGGCGCAGGAGTTAATATAACTGGAGATAATATTCTTGATAATATTCTTGATGCAGCAAATACTGATAATTATGACTTTTATGCTGGGATAATACCAATATTCTTTACTAACGATGCTAACCCTGCTGGTACTTTGGATAATACGCACTTTGGGACATTTTTAGGAATCGTTTCTGCTGATGATGAGAATAGCGGTGTGTGGGTAAGCGATGCAGCAGGAGCCTACAATGGAGTAATGATTTTTAATTATGATTTTGGTGACTTTGTTGATGTTGGAGATGAAATTATTTTTTCAGGTAAATATTCACCTTATAATAATTTATCAGAACTTGTGGATCCTTATTTGATATCAACTGTTTCAACAGGTAATACACCATATGGTCCTGATGTTGTTGATGGCTCTGCCATAGATGAAACAATAGCAGTTAACACTAACCCTGCTGAGCAGTGGGAAGGTCAGTTAGTAAAAATTGAAAGCTTTACTGTTGACTCATATGTTGACTATGACTACACATGTAGTTGGTCTGATGGTGCAACAACATACTACTTCCATGTTGGTGATAATGTTGATTATCATCTTGATGCTATTACTTTAAATGTTGGTGAAACTTATGGAAGTATAACTGGAGTTGTTGATTGGTATAACTCTGGCCCATATTATAGAATTAATCCAAGAGAACAGGTTGATGTTGTTGCTAACGTTCCACATATTGCAGGATCAATGCAAGGTTGGAATGCCGATGACCCTGCTTATGCTATGGTAATTAATGCTAACGGACTTTATGAATTAACAAAATCATTAGATGCCGGTACTCACGAATACAAATTGGTTGCTGATGGAAACTGGTATCCAGGAAATAATCAATCATTTACATTTACAGCAACAGAAAATGTAACATGGAAGGCGAATACTGCAAATCTTGTTACACATACACTTCCTTTAATATCTGGAAGCTTTTTATCAGAATTAGGTGGAACTGATTGGGATGCAACAGATTTAACGGGTGAAATGACAGACCCTGATGGTGATGATATATTTACTGTTGAATTAACTATTCCAGCTGGTAACTATGAAGGAAAAGTTACTCTTAATCATAACTGGGAGCAAAGTACAGGAGGTAATGTTCCATTTACAACTGATGGTGTTAATCCAACAACTTTTACTTACGATTTCCCAAATAATACTACTTCGATTTCAGGACCTCCACCACCAACTGCGACAATTACTTTCATTGTGGATGACGCTTTTAACATGAATTATGATGGATTCTTCTTAAAAGGTAGTTGGGATGTTAACGGACAATACGACCCATCATGGGGCGGTGGTGCTGAGCATTCTGCATTTTATGATGATGGAACACATGGTGATGTAACTGCCGGTGATCACATCTGGACTTGCCAACAAGATCTTGTTGTTGATGGTGGATCAAATACCTGGGAATGGGGTGTAAATGATACTGAAAATAATTGGATTGCTGGTAACTGGCAGTTTACAATTACTGATCAAACACCTCAAACACTTAGTTGGATAGTACCTGATGTGGTTGATCTTGTGATTAATGAAATTATGTATAATTCAACAAGTTATGATGAAGAATGGATTGAATTATATAATAACACAACTCAAACTATAGATCTTGAAAATTATAATATTTGTGATAACGATGCTTCACATACTCATATTATTATTCCTGCAGGATATAGTGTTGCAGCAGGAGGGTACTTCACTATATCAATAGCTACTAACGGAGCATTCCCTTTTACTCCCGATTATGATGGAACCGGTAATTTTTCATTAAATAATGGAGGTGATGACGTAAGAGTTTGGAATGATGCTTTTATACTTGTTGATATTGTCAGTTATGATGACAGTTCACCATGGCCTACGGAACCGGATGGTGATGGGCCTTCGTTATCGTTGTTAGAACCAGATTTGGATAACTCTCTTGCCGAGAGTTGGGATGCGAGTAGAGAAGATGGTGGCACTCCTGGTGCTGAAAACTTCCCTCCACTTCCTTATGTTACAATTACAGATCCAAATGGTGGCGAATTTATTACACAAGGCGAGGCATATGATATTACATGGATTTTTGATTTCTGGACCGGTGATATCGATATTAAACTTGTTAAAGAAGGTTATAGCCCGGTTGTAGTTGGGTCTGATATTGCTGTTGCGGATGGAGTCTGGACATGGAACGTGTCTTCTGCAATACAATTGGGTGATGATTATAAAATTATGATTGTTCCTGTAAATTCTGGTGATCCTGCGGATGAAAGCGATGATTATTTTTCAATTATAGAGCCTTATGTTGCTCCGATAATTGTTATTACTGAAATTATGTATAATCCTCCTGAGTCAAATACCGATTCTCTTGAATTTCTTGAATTATATAATAATGGAGATGAAACAGTAAATCTTGAAGGTTTTCATTTTACAGAAGGTATTGAATTTGTCTTCCCAAGTATTGATTTAGCTCCTGAAGGTTATTTGTTAGTAGCAGTTAATTCGTCAGCAATGATGAATACTTTTGGTGTTGATGCGCTTCAATGGACGGGAGGTGGTTTAAGTAATGGTGGTGAGGATATTGAATTACAAGACAGTTTTGATTTTGTAATAGATTCACTAACATATGATGATTATCTTCCATGGGATACTTTGGCTGATGGTAAGGGACCTTCACTTACACTTTGTAATCCTGATGTTGATAATTCTATAGCAGAAAATTGGACCCATTCAATCAATCTCGCTGCTATAAATGCAGATGGCGATTCGATATGGGCTACTCCGGGTTTTGGTTGTGTAGCAGAATTATTGCCAGGTTTTGAGGCTGACGTTACAAGTATTGAAGTTGGGGAAAGTGTATTGTTTACCGATCTTACCATCGGTGATCCAACAGAATGGATTTGGACCTTTGAAGGCGGTACTCCTAACACATATAACGGACAAACACCACCGGATATTTATTACTATGATGAAGGAACTTGGGATGTTACTTTATATGTTTCGGATGGAGCAAACAGCGCAGAAGTTACATATTCTGATTATATTGAAGTTGTTTATATCCCTGATCCCTTTGTAACTATAACTAATCCAAATGGTGGAGAATTTATTTCACAAGGCGAGGCATATGGTATTACATGGATTTTTGATTTCTGGACTGGTGATATTGATATTAAACTTGTTAAAGAAGGTGATACTCCTGTTTTACTTGGTTCTAATATTTCAGTTGAGGATGTGAGCTGGACTTGGGATGTGTCTCCTACACAACAACTTGGTGACGATTTTAAAATTATGATTGTACCGGTAGATCCTGACGATCCTTCGGATGAGAGTGATGATTATTTCTCTATTATTGAACCATATATTGTTCCGGAAATTGTTATTACTGAAATCATGTATAATCCACCTGAGTCAGGAACTGATTCGCTAGAATTTCTTGAATTATATAATAATGGAGTTGAAATAGTAAACCTCGAAGGTTTTTATTTCGCAGAAGGTATTGAATATATTTTCCCAAATATTGATTTAGCTCCTGATAACTACTTGCTAGTTTCAGTTAATTCGTTAGCAATGATGAATACTTTTGGTGTAGATGCAATGCAATGGACAGGTGGTGGATTAAGTAATAGCGGTGAGGATATTGAATTACGCGATAGTTTTGATAATGTAGTTGATTCGTTAACATATGATGATGCTCTCCCATGGGATCCTTTGGCTGATGGTAATGGACCTTCACTCACATTATGTAATCCAAATGTTGATAATTCTATACCGGAAAACTGGACTCACTCTGTTCATTTTGCTGCTTTAAATGCAGCAGGTGATTCAATATGGGCTACGCCTGGTTTTGGTTGCCAGGTTGATCTATTACCAGGGTTTGATGCAGATGCTACTAGTATTATTGTTGGGGATTATGTAATGTTTACAGACCTGACAATTGGAGATCCTATTGATTGGAAATGGACTTTTGAAGGAGGTACACCCGAAATAGTGTTTGGGCAAACTCCACCAGAGATTTACTACAATGAGGTGGGAATATGGGATGTTACTTTATTTGTTTCAGATGGAACTACAAATGCTGAAGTTACTTATGAAAATTATATTGAAGTAATTGAATTACCGGCTCCTACATATCTTGTAGCTGAGGTTGGACCATATGATGATGTGTTATTAACATGGACAGCACCATCTATAACTTTAAAATTACCTAATGGAGTAGCTGCCGAATTATTAGGTTATAATGTATATCGCGATGGTGATCAAATTAATGATGTAATTGTTGATGAAACTGAATATTACGATGCTTTACCACCAATTGGCTCTCACGTTTATTATGTAACAGCTCTTTATGATAGTGGTGAATCAGCTCCTTCAAATCTTGTTACAATTGTTGTAACCAATATTAATGAAGTAGAAGTAAATTTGGTAAATATTTATCCTAATCCTGCCGAAGACATGTTTACGGTTGAATATACAGGAGAAAATGCTTTAGATATATCTATTATAGATATTACAGGACATGTAGTATATTATAATACAGTGAATAAAACTTCGCAGACTAATATTTCAGGTCTTCATAGAGGCATGTATTTTGTTCGCTTATATGAAAACTTTTCAAATAAGTTAGTTATCAAAAAACTTATTGTTAAGTAGTTTGATAAATATTTTCAACAAATCAGATATGTGTATTTAAGTGTGCATGTCTGGTTTGTTATCTAATCTTTAAATAATTATTAATTAAAAACTTACACAAATGAAAAAAATTTACTTATTGAGTTTACTAATTTCGCTTTTAGCATCAGTGTCGCTAATTGGACAGAATATGATGACAAATGGCGATTTGGAATTATGGACAGATGGGGTTCCTGACAGTTGGAATCACGTTGAAAACATTACCCAGGAATCAGCAATTATACATGGTGGTACTTATTCTGCTAAACAAGAATCAGCCTCCGGTACGAAAGACTTTGGTCATGAAAATATTACAGGTATAGTTGAAGGTATTGATTATGATCTAAGTTATTATTATTTGGATAATGACGATCATGCAAGAATCAGGTTGTGGTCAAAATGGAAAGATGCTGCAGGTGGTACTATTGGAGATGCAATTAGTAACGATTATTCTGTTGATAATGCTGATTGGCAAGTTTACACAATTACAATTACTGCACCGGCAGGGGCTACTGAGTTTTATTTTGAAGTAAGAGCTTATAAAGAAGATAATGGAGATTTTGGCGGATTTGTTTATTACGATGATATTAGTTTTGAAGCTGGAGGTGCTGCAACAGCTGCTATTTCTAATGCTTATTCAATTAGTAATACTGCTGTAGAAGTTGAGTATAATATTGAAATGACTTCTGTTGTTGCAAGCGACTATTCTTTAACAGGAACTGAAACAATAACTTTCTCAAATGCAACTATTGATGGCACAAATGCAAGGCTCGTTCATCTTACAGATGCTTCTGTTAATATCGAAGGAGATGTAACTGTTGATAATATTGCTGATGCCGGAAATGTTACCGATTTTGACTTTTATGCTGGTATTATGCCCGTTGCTTTCGTTAATACTTTGAATCCGGATGGAACGATGAATAATGATAATATTGCTACTTTTCAAGGAGTTGTAAGTGCAAATGATGCATATAATAATGTATGGTTTAGTGATGCAGATGGAGCATATAATGGTGCTTTAGTTTATGATTATGATTTTGACGATTTAGTAGCTGTTGGTGATGAAATACTATTCTATGCAATTAGAGATGTATATAGTAATCTTTCAGAATTAGTAGATCCAGTACTAATTTCCATAATATCTTCAGGTAATTCACCTTACGGACCAACTGTTATTGATGGTTTGGATATTGATGAAAATATTACCGCAGAAACTAATCCAGGAGAAAAATGGGAGGGTCAACTAGTAACTATTAATGACTTTGTGGTTGATTCATATACTGATTATGATTATAGATGTAGCTGGTCAGATGGAACAACTACTTATTATTTTCATATAGGTGATAATGTGGATTACCAGCTTGGCAATATAAGTATTGTGGTAGGAGAAACTTATTCTGATATTACCGGAGTAATTGATTGGTATGGTGATGGATCTTATTATAGAGTTAATCCAAGAAATCAGGATGATGTTGTTGTAGATGTATCAAGTATTGATAATAATGGTATTGCAAGGCTTACTGTTTATCCTAACCCTGCTTCAAATAGAATATCTGTTAATTCAAATGAATCTGGCGTAATTAAAATTATGAGTATTTCAGGTAAGTTGATGATTGACAGTAAAATAATTACGGGAAAGAATTCAATTGATATTGAAACATTAAGTAGCGGATTATATATAGTTGAAACTATTAGTAATAGCGGAATAAAATCTATTGGCAAATTAACAGTTAGATAGATTAGATAATTTATTTATAATCATAAATCCTGTTAACTTTATTAGTTGACAGGATTTTTTTTTTGTAATTTTATACTTTAATATTCTTAACAAGAATATAAACATGCTTGAATAATGTTAAAAAAAATACTAATAATCATACTATTGATGATTGTGCAATTTGGTATTGCTCAAGATCTTGATGCAGTGCGTATTGAGGTTCCGTCGAATATAGATGTTGAGCAATTTCATGTTGAAACAATTGGTAATGATGGGATGTTAATTTTCTACGAAACTTTAGAAGTTAATAAGGAAAATAAACGAAAATGGTACTTTGGTTTATTTGATACAAGCCTGAAACAGATTTGGCTGAAGTTTGTCCCGCTTAATGATAAAATTGAGTTTATATCTTCTCAAAGTAATAATGGATATATATACTTTTTATTTAAGAATATTAATAGTGAGAAATTTGAATATGGCTACTATGAGATTATAACATATAATATAAAAAAGCAATCATTTGCCACAATAGCAGGATCAATACCTTTAAAGGCAGAGGTGGCTGGGTTTGATATTATTGGTAAGACTGCCTGTCTTGCTTTAAATTTGAAAAAGCATTTTACGGATCTCGTTTTTATTAATCTTAATAATGGGGATGTAAATCCGATCCACATTGATGAAGGTGTTCCAGGAATTATTGAAGCTATATATGCTGATAAGAATAATAGTAAATTTTATATTGCAATTAAGCAAAATAGAGATCGAAGGTATATTACTGATCAATTATTTACATATTCTGTAGATGGTAAGAAACTTTCAGAAATTGATATTAAAGGAAATGAAGCAATAAAGTATTTTAGAAAGTTTTCTTTTTTATCACAAAAAAATAATGAACTCTACATATTTGGTACGTATGATATCATAACAGGTCGTACATTATCTTTTAAAGATATTGAGGATGATTTGGAAGCAAAAAGTGTAGGCTTATTTTTTCTTAAAATAAAAGATGGCAAACAGGAAATATTAAAATATTATGACTTTATGGCCTTCAATAATATTGCAGGTGCAATAAGACTTCAGGATATTTCTACTATAAAATTACCCGAAGATACTACACAATATTCACGCGGTAAACAGTTTGTTTCTGCATCATTTATGCTTATTGAACCCCTATTAATTAAATCTTCAGATAATGAGTTTATATTGTCAGTTGAAGCTTACAGACCTTATTATAAAAAAGAAACCCGAATGGATTATGATTTTTATGGACGACCATATCCATATACATATAATATATTCAGTGGGTATGAATTTTATGATGTTATAATTGTTAGTTTTTCGTCAAATGGAGTTTTATTGTGGGATAATGATTTTGTTATAGAGGATATTTTAACATATTCTACTAATCGAAATTCAGTAGCTTTTAAGGATGATAATTATATAACTTCAGCATATATTAATAATGGTTATATTGTTGCGCAAACAATTGAGGGGCCGGTAGATATTGATAGATCGAAAATGAAAATCGGCACTAAATTTCCTCAGGATAGAATATCTCAAGATGAGAATAATCATATAGTAAATTGGTATGGTGATTATTTTTTAATTTATGGGTACCAAAAAATAAAAAATCGCACTTTGAGCGAACAATCTACCAGAGTTGTTTTCTATGTTAATAAAATTGCCTATCAATAATTATTGATTTAAGTAAACAAGCACAAATATGAAGAAGTTACTATTGATTGTAAGGTATATTAAATATTGGGTTAGAGCCAAGACCAGATATCGAATTCATTCACAATTTGTTTTCGATTTTATTAATAACATATTACGAGATAAGCAGGAATATAGAGAATATAGTGTTTTGTGGGAGCATAGGAATGAAGTTGCTGCAAGTAGAGATTCGATTGAAACAGTTGATTTTGGTGCAGCTTCAGGTAGTAAGACATATAGCACAAAAATATTATCGCTTGGGCAAATTGTTCGTACACGTTCTCATACCAAATCAAGATTACAGCTATTATATAGGATTACAAAGTATTACAAACCTGAGAATATACTGGAGTTAGGTACAGCAGCCGGAATTAGTACTGCTTATATTAAAAGCGGATATCCGGCTAGTAATATGATTACAATGGAAGGATGTGCAAACCTTGCAAATCGCGCCAGTGAATCATTTGCTAAATTAGGATTGAACAACATTGATATAAGTGTTGGAAATTTTGATTCAATATTAAATAAAGTGTTAAAGAAAATTGGTAAACTTGATTTTGTTTTCTTCGATGGTAATCACCGTAAAGAGCCTACTTTAAGGTATTTTGATTTATGTATTCCACTATCAAACGAAAATAGTATATTTGTTTTCGATGATATTCATTGGTCGGCAGGCATGGAAAGTGCGTGGGAGAGCATTAAGAGGGATAACCGTGTAAGTATAACTATTGACTTATTTTGGTTTGGTTTGGTATTTTTCAGAAAAGGTATTGAAAAGCAGGATTTTATTTTATATTATTGAGATTTACAAGGGAGTGATGGGAATTCAATAATATCATAAAACAACTTAAAATAAATAGTTTATATATGAAAAAAAGTGTAATTGATTTTAAAGATATATCCAGGTTTTTTCAGGTTGGTACTGAAACCGTTAAAGCATTACGTGAGGTAAATATAAATATTTATGAAAATGAATTTGTTGCAATAATGGGTCCTTCCGGTTCAGGTAAATCAACAATGATGAATATTCTTGGCTGTCTTGATACTCCTACAAAGGGTAGTTATCATCTTAACGGGCAAGATGTGAGCAAAATGACTGATAACGAACTGGCAGAGGTGAGGAATAGAGAAATTGGATTTATTTTTCAAACATTTAACTTGTTGCCACGCTCAACTGCACTTGAAAATGTTATGTTGCCCCTTGTTTATGCTGGTATAGGTAAATCAGAAAGAGTTAGAAGAGCCGAAGAGACCTTGGGAGATGTTCAATTAAGCGATAGAATGAGCCATAGGCCTAATGAACTAAGTGGTGGGCAGCGCCAGCGAGTAGCTGTTGCACGTGCATTAGTAAACAAGCCATCCATAGTACTTGCGGATGAGCCAACAGGGAACTTAGACTCAAAAACTTCACTGGAAATATTGGAATTGTTAGAAGAAATTCATAAGCTGGGTAATACTATTATTGTAGTAACTCATGAAGAAGATATTGCGCTACATGCACATCGAATTATTAGAATGTTAGATGGGTATATTTTTTCTGATGAAATAAATAAGGATATTAAAACAATCAAGGATTATAAATTTACAGAGGTTGAATAGGTTGTTTTTCTTTGGGAAAAGGTGTAAGGGGAATATGGTGTAAGGATAAATTCATTAAATAACTTTTAATTTATATCACTCCCATTAACTATTTCCCCTATTTCATCTATACCTGAATATTAACAATAAAATATGAAGATTTATACAAAAACGGGAGATAAGGGAACAACATCATTAATTGGTGGTACCCGCGTACCAAAATATGATTTAAGAATAGAAAGTTATGGTACTGTTGACGAATTAAGTGCATGGATTGGTTTAATACGTGATCAGGAAATTGATACTAAAATTGTAAATGATCTTATTGAAGTTCAAGATAGATTGTTTACTATCGAATCAATGCTTGCATGCGATACTTCTCCTTCAAAATTGCAAATTCCTGAAATATCAAATGATGATATTTTTTTTTTAGAGGATAAAATTGACACCATGACTAGTGAACTCCCCGGATTAAAATCATTTTTATTATCGGGGGGGAATACTATTGTTTCATACTGCCATATTGCCAGAACCATTTGCCGGAGGGCTGAACGACTTGTTATTCAGTTAGATGAGAAGTATAAGACCAGCCCTTTAGTGTTAACATACCTAAACAGACTTTCCGATTATTTGTTTGTTCTTTCCCGAAAAATAGGAAAAGATAATAATGTAAAAGAATTGCTTTGGAAACCACGTGGTTAATGGAATTATAACATTTTATTTTTTTATTTGGATTAGATCAAAAAAAAATTACTTTTGCAAAAAATTTTTATACAATGTATTGGACTTTAGAGCTAGCATCAAAACTTGAAGACGCACCTTGGCCGGCAACCAAAGATGAATTGATTGAGTGGGCGATACGCACAGGTACTGCCCCTGAAGTGATAGAAAATCTTAAAGAAGTTGAGGATGAGGGTGAAGCATATGATCGTATTGAAGATCTGTGGCCAGATTATCCAACTAAGGAAGACTTCTTTTTTAATGAAGATGAGTATTAATAGATAAATTACGATTTATAAAACGGGCTGCTATATCTGATATGGCAGCCCGTTTTTTTATTTATTATTAATTCGTTAATTTTAGCACCCAGTTTCCTGGTTCTGAAATTTCAAATTCAAATACTACATCAAGTTTAGCAGAATGAAATTTGTTATTTGTAACGTAAGTTATCTTCATAGTAACTGGATATTCCATATAATCAAAAACAAGTCTATCACCGATATTCTGATAAGAACCAAAAGATGAAGCAATTGAAAGGTTTTCAATTGTTGAATTAGTAGTTCCGTTCATGAATATTTCTAAGCTAAACTTATTATTATCACCCAATTTTAAAAAAGAATATTGTTGAATATTACGCGATTGAATTATGCTTGGTGGGGGAGGTATTGGACCCATATATATGTCATTCTTCCATATTCCAGTCTGTATGCTATCTTTTCCGTTGTATTTGAATTTATAGTTTCCTTTGCCAGTGCGCTTTCCAAATTCCCATTCACCACGATATTCGTTTCCGGAGGCCCATGTGTAAACTCCTAAGCCATTTGGATAGCCTTTACTAAAGCGTCCTTCATATGTATCTATACCATTTGCAATACCTTTGCCATTGGCTAATCCTTTTTTGCATTTACCATGATAAGATTCAGATATTGCAGGTACCAATACTTTGCATTTTTGCTGGCTGAAAAGTTGTGTGGGTGGAAATATCAGACATAAAACTAAAAAAGTTGTTGCGATCTTTTTCATTAGAGTATGATTTATTAAATGAATTCCAAAGGTAAGAAAATTCCATAATATGATGAAATTATTAAATATTATTAGACTCTATATTTATTCTAGTCCCTCTCTGGCGCTCATTTCATGCCTAAGGCAGACACGTGTAATGCATGACAAAAACATTACTTACTCAATCAAATCAATTTTCAAAAGTCCTTGTCCGGCATAATAATCAACCCCTCACTAAGTGTAGTTTGTAACTACACTTTCATATCACATCAATTTCAATTAAACTTTCCAAGTCATTGTAATTACTTGCGCTACTGTATAAATAATGTTCAGGACGTTCAACCCAACCGGCCTTTACAGGATTATTATGTATATAATTAAGACGAGAATCAATCATATCATTTGTATCTAACTCAATTGCATGATTTTCATGAGTCCATAACTGCTTTTCATTTACACGTTTATTAAATTTAGCATGATATTTAAAAACCATTTTTAACCATTGTTTTCTGCTTTCTATTGGATTGTTGTTTACTATTGAAAGTATTTGTTTTGATGTATGTTTTTTAAAGTCTCTTACCAAATCGGAAAGTTTTCCTATTTTACTTGCCATAATAACATGAATATGATTTGTCATAATAACATAGGCATTTAGTTCCATTCCTTTATTAAGTCTGCAAAACTTAAAACTGTCAATAACAACATCACGATATATCTGACGGCTAAATATATCAGCCCATCCTACAACCTGAAAAGTCATATAATATGTTGCTTCCTGATCATTAATTTGATACGCTTCTCCCATTACACAAAAATAGTGATAATTAGGTGTAGTTAGAAACTACACCTAGAGAGGGGCTGTCTCTTTTTATACCGCATTACAAATGCTTTTTACCGACACACCCGAGCCAAAAACGTTTGATGCTCTTTCCCCTCATACTATACTACCCTTTTTATTTTTTGTTTAACATATATTAAACGCCAATAAAAGGCAAAAACAGCAACCATATCAAGAATTAGAGCTAATATTGCCCAAAGTAACGCAATCTCTCTTTTCCTCTTAGCCTGTATAAATAACCATACAGATAAACACAATTTTATAATTATTATTACTACTCCAATAATATAGTTTATAGTTGAATATCCATCCCATATCGTGTATTTAGATAGCGGTGTGTTAAACAAAATGATGTTAACAGTATACGATATTATTAAGATAATCAATGCAATATAGAAAAATGTTTTTACGTATTTGTTTTTCATTATTTCTAAATTTTTATAAGTTTACAATTCTGGTAGCTTTGATAGAGTATCCCCTATTACTCTTGTTAAAGAATCTTTGTGTTGTTCAAAATACTTTTCTTGACAAGGTGTAAATTGATTGTTCTTATACATGTAATTGTATTTCCCTACTATGAATTCTTTATGTAAACCTATTGTGTCAATATTTTTGTAAAAATAAAGTGTATCATAGCACCAAAATAAACTATAGTAAACCCCATCATTTTTGTTTAAATAACTTTTATAATATTCTTCTATTTTATATTTATCCAGAGTCTTATAATATTTGAACTCAAACTTAAAACTTGTGTCTCGTTTTTGATAGTCAACAATATAATATTCAAATTCATCATTTTCAAAAAAATGCCTAACTCTCCAATCATATCTTGGAAGATCAGCAAGTTGCGTTTCTGAATAAATATTTAACAAATGCTCATTCATCTGCTTAGTCTCTATATCACATGAACTCACAAAAAAAGCTATAGCAAATAGAAATATGATTTTTTTAATTTTCATCGTTTATTTTTTTAAATAAATTAGCCTCCAGTAATAAGCCAGAACAGTTATCAACCCGAAGATTAGGGTTAGCATTGTCCATATTAAGGCATTGTCTTTTTTATTTCTTGCTTCAATATATATCCAAACTGCAAATGAAATTTTAAATACAAAATTTCCGCTTTGTAGTATTGCATTAAAAGTCTCATATTCTGATACAAGCGAAAAGTTAAAAAGAACAAAATAATTCAAAATTAAATTTGCAATGAAAAACACAATTACAAAAAGGGATATTGTGTTTAAATTCTTTTCTATAAAGGTTAAATTCATTTCACTAATAATAAGGTATATTATGATATCTATTAATCAACCAGTTTTCATATTGGTATCTTGCATCATACATTCCTGAACGAAAACCAGCATTGAAATTTCCCGGATAAGTATTTCCCGGTCCCATAAATGCTCCACCAATATTAGAAATTATAAGAGGTAAATAATTCCCATCATATCCTGCTTCATAACCACTCCTGAAGCCAAATTCAGCGTCTTTATTTTTGTACACGGAACTATGAGTGGACAAAGGTTTTGAAATCATGATTCTATAGTCTTCACTATAGAATATTCTTTTACCCGAACATGTTGTTACATAGGTATTTGTGTAGGCTAAATCTACAGTACTACTATGACTCGGCATTGGACCAACACTACCATCTGGATAAGTTACATTATCACCCCCACCGGCTTGGCCAACATTATCAACTACTCCCCAAAAATAAGGGGTTTCCAAAGTGGCAGACTCGTAATATGTAGGTGCTGTTGTTTGCATTTCTATTTTCCAAAAATAACACCTTTTTTTCTTTTAATTGAACTTTTTTTGATCGGTATATATTTCAGGTAAAGGTTTCAGTTAAAAGAAAAAAGTAAACTCGATTTTTTGTAATTAATGCCTTTGGAGATATCTCTTTTCTAGCACTAAATTTAATGGGCATTGATTACAAAAAATGAGTAAACAACCGTAGGGCGTTAGTTTTTAATTAAATATCTGCGTAGCAGACCGAGCAGTATTTTTTTGCCGAAGCGGCTTTAGGGGCAAAAAATACTGCCCCACAAGGGTTGAAGGGCAAGGTGTACTGCCCTTTGGTCTGGGGTTGGCGTGCGGCTATTTTACATAATACTTGTTATAGTTGACTTTTTTTACTTTTAAAATAGTATCAATTCAAAAAAAGTGCGTAGCGAACCTATAACTCGTATTATGTAACTTAGCTTTGGGTAATTTTTTTTGGCGTATCTTTTTGTTGCGAGGAACGAAGCAATCAGCGTTGGCACAGCTCTTTGTTTTTTCTTTTAATCCTTTAAAAATCAATTATTCAATTAGAAGAAAAAACAATGTGCTGTTTTGGGGCAGGACAAAAAGTATGACAGAAAAAATTACAGAAGGGTTGGCGAGCGGAGCAAAATAAAATACAGAGGCTTTTTGCTTTTTCTGCAAAAAACTGGATTTTGTTTTGTGGGGATTTAGGGTGGGTTTATTTTTCGCTTTTCCTTTTGTACCCTATTTGTTTCCTGAGTTGTGGATTTTCTTGCTTTTCTATTAATTCGTCTAGATAACTAAATACCAGTTCTATGTTTTTATCCTGATTCTCAAGTTTCTTTTTAATTTCTTCTATTTCCAGTTTTACACTTAAATTATCGGTCAACACTTCACGTATCTTTGTAAATATTCTTACAATCTGTATGTTTAATTGTATCGCTCTTTGACTATTTAAAACACAGGCTAGCATCGTTACTCCTTGTTCAGTAAAACAAAATGGTGCATATCTTAATCCCATCTTATCAGAATTGGAGGTCACAAATTGTGATCTCCAATTTAAAAATTCTTCTTTTGTCATTTCAAACATAAAATCATCAGGGAATCTATCCAGATTACGTTTTACTGCCTGCTTCAAAACTCTTGTTTCAACTCCATAAAGTTCAGCCAAATCCCTGTCCAACATTACTTTTTGATCCCTAACCAAATAAATTTTGTTCATTATTATTTCTTCCGATACTGCTACTTTATTATTGCTCATAATTTTTATATTTGAGTGCAAAGTTAATGTTTTCGTTTTTTCTCAAGGCCATAATCTGCAAGCTTAAAAATTATTTCAAAGGATGGAACTTCCCCAGCTGCTCTTTGAGCTCATCCAAATTTGCCCTTACATATCTTTGGGTACTGATTATATTGTTGTGTCCTGCCATATACTGAACTTCACGAATATTTTTTTCTTTTATCCATAGACTTATTACGCTGCTCCTAACTTGCAAGAAGCTTTTAAACCAAGGATGTTGTTTCCGTAAAATATAGATCAGTTCCCGGCTTGCTTCTTTTAAATGATGGCTGTTTCCTGTGGTTATTAATAGTTTATCTGTTTGGTAATTCTTGGTATTCTGCTTTTTTAGTTTTAACAGTTTGGGGCGTATTTGTGTGATGTATTCTTGCAATGGTAATATTTGATTGGCTTTTAGTTTCAATACTCTTTTTTGTAATCTTACGGTTTTTCTTATTCGTATTATTCCCTTTTCTAAGTTTAGGTCTCTTGGTTCTAATTGTTGTAACTCTTCCCTTACCAATCCTTGATATACAACCAGGCTAATGATAATTTTATTCCGTTTCTGTACTGGTGTTTGCGCCTTGGTTTGTCCGACAACTGGCGGATAATCTTCATAAGTTTGCTCTAATTGTTTTTGGTTTAATAAATCGTGTGGTAAGCTTTCTTTAATACCTTTTACCCTTAGATTTACTGCTGGGTTATGGGTTTGTTTTCCTTGACTTATCAGCCAATCATAATAATGTTGAATACCCAGTAAATGGCTGTTGATGGTATGTCTGCTTAAATTCTTCTCTCTTCGTTTTTTTACCAGAATTAGTAAGTCATTATAGCTTACTTCTTCTATTTCTATATTTTCATTTTCCAACCAGTTCAAAAAGTTTTGGATTATTCCTTCTATTCCTTTTATGGTGGATGGTTGGTAATTCCGATAAAGCATATGTTCTCTAAATCCCTTCATCTTTATTGGCTACGTGTGTATATCGTTGGGTGCTTTGGATATTTTTATGTCCTAAAAACTGTGAGATGGATTCTAATTTCATTCCTGATTGTAACAGGTGCGTGGCGATGGAGTGTCGTAGTGTATGCAAACCAATGTCTTTTTTAATTCCTGCTTCTTTGGTGAGCTTCTTTATTTTTTCAAGTAAAAAAGAAGCTTTGGTTTGATTGCCTTTATTATTGAGCAAGAACCAGTTATTTTCATTTCTCTCGTTTATTAATTGTGGTCTACATTCCTTCAGGTAAAGTTTAAAGTCTGTCATTTGGTTAGGCATGAACGGAACATAGCGTTCTTTGTATTGCTTGCCTTTTCTTACATAAATTAGTTTTCTTTCAAGTAAAATATCACTGAGCTCTAAAAACTGTCCTTCTTTGCTTCTGAGACCACAACCGTAGTAAATGCTTAGTATTGCCCGGTCTCTTAATCCTAAAATACTTTCATCGGTGGCATTATAAATGGCTTTGATTTCTTCTCTTGTCAGTATTTCCCTTTCGGCTGTGTCTTTGGCTTCATAAGGTATATCTATGGTCAATATCCCCTGAGAAGTTTCTTCTAAATATTTGCTGAACAGTTTTAATGTTCTGATAATGCCGTTTAATGTGGAGTTTTTTAATAGTTCGCCTGTTTGTTGGGATTTTCTTTGCTTTTCTGTTTGATACCAGACTTTTGTGTCTTCTCTGTTTATCTTTTCTACTTGCTTGATTTTATTGGCTTCCATAAACAAAAAGTATTTTTCAATAACTCGTGGCTGGCTTTTTACGGTATCTTCACTATATCCTACGATGTGCAGCCATTCCCTAAATCCTTCTGTAAGCCTTGTAAATTCTACGTTCATAGGACTTTCTTTGTTTTTAATACGACCTTATTTTAAAATACCCCCTTTTGCTCTTGGGCTGTGAAGCTTGTGAAGCTGTGAAGGAGCACACTTAAAACATTAATTATTAGTGTTTTGATTGATTTCGATATTTTGTGAAGCACTTGTGAAATTGGTGTGAAGGTCTCTGTTATCTTTGCTTTTTCCATTATTTTTTGCTTTAATATTATCCAATATCTTATCAAGTATGTTAATGCCTTCTTTCAGTATTTCGTAATCATCAAAAGTGAGTATTTCATATTCATGGCCACTTTGACGATTACTTATTTTTTTGATGTAGTTTCTATGTTCCAGTTGGCTTAAATATCTACTCAGTTTCATGGGGTGCATCCTAAAGATTTTTCGGATGTCTTTTGCAAAGAATGTAGCTGTTTTCATTTCTTTGGTTTGCTCTTTTATGCTTTCAAAAAAGTGGCGTATATCTCCACTTAACTCGTCTGATTTTCTTAATAGTGTTTCTTTTACCAACCAGTTGGCCAACTCTATATCTTTTAAAGTGGTTTCTATAAAGTATTCATTGGATTGGTTTTTCTTCTGCTTTCTCTGATATTGATTGTAAAAAGTAATAATTTCAATGAGTTTTAAATAATGGGTATTGGTTCTGAGTTTCTTAAAAACACAATCGGGGATTCTTAACTTTGTTGCATAAGGATTGATAACCTTTACTTTTCTGAGTAACCTTTGTGCATTCTTCAGTATTTGTTTGGCTTCCTGCTGCTGGTTTTCGTTTACTATTCCTGCTTGCATTTTCCGCTGGTATTCCATCACCTGGTTTAAATGGCTGCTGCTTTCATCGATATGAAGTAAAAAACTGCGATTGGCATTGTCTTCATAAATATTGCCTTGTGTGGTGGCTCCGCTTACGCATATCGGGCCTTCTACTGTTAATAGCTTTTGGACATTGTTTCCTTTGGCATCTTTATCGGTGGTGAGTTTGGTAATGCTTTGTTTGCTCATAAATTCCCGGAGTGGTAAAAAGGCATTATAAACACCTTCTAAATCTTCTATTAACAGTACTTTGTGTTTCCAAAAGTTTTTGGCTGAGTAGTACAAAGTATTTTCTGTTAAACTGGTGATGGTTTTTACACTTTCTTCTGGCAGGCATTCGCTTACTTTGGTTTGCAGATAGGTTTTTCCGCTTCCTGATTTTCCGAAGATAATGGCGTGTAGTGGCTCGTCCATCAGCCGTGATGTGTAAAGAAAATATAATAATAATCCATTCTTTTCTTCTCCTATCAGTCCGCTTTGCTGTATCAGCTCTAATGTCTTTTTGCCTAATTGTTTTGATTTCAATAATGATAATGCTTGTTGTTTCTCCTGCTCGGTCATTTCGTATTGTTTGGGCAACATGGATTTGAGTTGCATTTGTCTTTCTTCTAGGCGGTAGGCTTCCAGTTCTTCGGTTAGTTCGGTAATGGTTTGAGTGATGGTGGTGGTGCTGATTTCTAAAGTTTCGCTAATGTTTTGGATTAGTTTTTTTGTTCCAATATGGCTATATAAATTTACATCGTCCCGAAAGCTTTTGTATTTATTTGTTTTGCTTTTTATATGCATTGATATTTTTAAGCGGCTCAGGTTCTCTTTTTCTATACCGCCCCAGATGGTGATTTTTAGTTCCTGGGTTTCGTAAATGATTTGTTCGGGATTTTCTGTGTTTAGTCTGCTTGTTTTGGCTTCTGTGGTTGGTTCTGTTTTTCTTTCGGTTGCTTTGACTTCTTCAGTTGAAGATTCATTTAAAAGCCTGTCCGACTTTTCGGTGGGAAAAAAATCATTGGGTTGATTAAGTGGTTTTCTTTCTTCTAAAAGCTCTAAAAAATATACTCCATTATCATACATTTGGTGTAGGCTGTTTATGTCTTCCCCGCCAGGGGTTTCTACTGCACTCAGGATTACTTCCGCCTGTCCCGGCCGTAGCGTTGGGAGTAACAATTCCGTAAATTCAACTTTGTATTTTTCTATGGCCTGTTTGCCTGAACGGTCGCCATCAAAAAAGAAAATGATTTCTTGCAGGTCTTTGATTTCCTTTATGGCTTGTTTGTGTTCTTCTGTCAGACCGTTGGTTCCGTAAAGTGAAAGAACTGTAAACTCTTTTGTGATGCCAGGTAGCTGCAAAAGTGTGGCTGCGTCTATTATTGCTTCGGTTAATATTAGTCTTTTTGTTTTGGAGTTTGGGTAGTTTGAATAAAGTCCTATCCTGTTTTTCAGGTAATAATGTTTGCTTTTGTTGTTATTGATAATACTTCGTCCATAAATGCTTACTATGTTTCCGCTTTTATTTTTCAGTGGGAAGATAATGCAGTCTTTAGCAAAAGCAGTGTAAGTTGTTTTGTCTCCGTTGGGCGTATATCCTTTGTATTCTATTAACAACCCTACATCTTTACAGACTTGTAGTTCTTGCTTGTTTAATTTATCTCTGTGATGGAACTGTCCTGAGTTATAACCGACTTCTAAGTTTTCTAATTGTAAGTTTCTTTGGTTTAGGTATTCTTTTGGCTTTGTAGCCAATTTGCTTTTTATGCCGTTTTTAAATTGCTTGAAGATTTTTTCTAAGATTTCTATTCTTTCTTTTTCACCTGTTGCTTCTGCTTGTGCTTGGATTGCTTGACTTGGTTTTTCGTTTGGGTTTATCATTTTGGTTGCTCGTTTCAAAGCTTCGTGTTTGGTGCATCTTTCTTTCAACTGGATAAACTCGATTGTATCGCCACCTGCATCACAGCCAAAACAATTAAAACTATTTGTATTTGGATATATCTTTAAACTGGGTTTGTCGTCTTTGTGGAATGGGCAGTTGAGCATATTGTTTTTGTTGGCTTTTAAGCCGTAGTGTTGCAGCACTGTTTCTATGCTCAGGCTCTGTTTTATCTCTTTTATTTCCATTGTTGAAAAATTAATTTTCTGATAAATAATTCACAAAACTAACTAATCATTCCGATTCAAACAAGTATTAAATAATTTTTTTATGATATTTTATTCACTTACTTTTGTATAAAGTTTAATTTTTAGCTCATAAAACTAACTTATAATGACGTTTGGAGAAAGAATAACATACGCAAGAAAACAGAAAAAAATGACCCAAAATGATTTGGGAAAGGCTGTTGGAACTTCCGGGGATATTATCGGAAAATATGAAAGGAATGAAATAAAGCCTTCAATTGATACTGCTTCTAAAATTGCAGATGCTTTAAAAGTTACTATTGACTATTTGGTAAAAGATGTGGAATACCAAAACATAGATGATGAGACTTTAAAAAGGATGCAGAACATTGAAAAGCTTAACCCTGAAGATAAAAGCCACGTGTATGCCATGCTTGATGCATTCTTTGCTAAAAGTAAATTACAAAGTTTACTTCTTTAAGTAAAACACATTACGGTTTATATGAGCAAATTTAAAGAATGGTTAGAGTGGAATTTGGGATTACCAAGTATTTGGTCTGTAAAAAAGGCAATATCTGGTATTATTTTTTTAAGCTTAATTACTATCGTTTTAATAAACTTACTTGCACCTGATAATTCAAGAGATAAAAAAGTTGATAAGTTCTCAGGTAATACGACGGGAACAGTTTATAAAATTACACCAAAACAGATAATGTCCCAAACTTCAACAGGAAATGAATTGATGACGATTGGTTATCTGGTAAAATATAAGTATACTGTAAATGGAATTACATATGACCAACAAGAATATATTTTAAATAAAAACAGCAACTATAACTTAATTCAATTCATCTACAGTAAAATAGGTAAGAAGGAAACCATAATCAAATATAAGCTTACTAACCCAGAAAAGTCCATAATTTACTACCCATCTCACAAATAAGTTTAATAGTTAATTATTGGCTTGCTGTTTAATTTCTTCACTTATTATTAACTTTCTGTAATTTTCATTAATTATTCTCGCTAAAAAAACTCCTGAGAATAATCCGAAACTATACCAGAAATAATAATTAACCACCATATTGTAAAACTCATTTTCGATATATTGTCTTATAAAAACGACAAGAACCAACCCAATCAGAAAAAGAAAAGAGATGATATGGTAAGCATATTTCAATAATATTTTAATCATAACCTATTTGTTTTTTTGCTTCTATACACGATTATCTCAAGAATAATCATCCCAGCTAAACCTAATGCTAATGAGATATAAGAAACAACATCCCAATTATAACTCAGTTTTTCAATGAAAAATAATCGAAACAACAAAGAAATTAAAAGCATTCCGCGAAAAACATTTCTTATAAATAAAATAGTTTTCATATAATTTTTTTTTTTTGAATTAAAAAAATAAGAGTAACAAGGTGACTTACACCACCACCTTGTTACTAAATTATTATTTATGGATATGGATAAATAGGTCTAGGATAAACATATGTATTATCAGCAGGCATAATAATAGGTTGTGGCTTTGGCCAATTCTTATACAGTTCATATGCACCTGCTCCACCAATTGCAGGCCAGAACCATCTGGGTGGCTCACTTCCAGGAGGATAATATTTGTCATTTTGTAACCGATTTATCTCAGGATCAAAACTCCAGTCGGTCGGATTTCCCCTACTAGTCGAAGTTCCTTCTAGATTAGGATTTAAAACTCTATCTAAAATATAAGCTCCTACAAGAATAAATGGGATCGCAATATCATCAGCTACTCCGACTCCTGTAACATCATCAGCAGCTAATACTCCACTTAAAACAAGAGCTCCTGCCATATAAGTGTTATCACCCCCACCGGCTTGGCCAACATTATCAACTACTCCCCAAAAATAAGGGGTTTCCAAAGTGGCAGACTCGTAATATGTAGGTGCTGTTGTTTGCATTTCTATTTTCCAAAAATAACACCTTTTTTTCTTTTAATTGAACTTTTTTTGATCGGTATATATTTCAGGTAAAGGTTTCAGTTAAAAGAAAAAAGTAAACTCGATTTTTTGTAATTAATGCCTTTGGAGATATCTCTTTTCTAGCACTAAATTTAATGGGCATTGATTACAAAAAATGAGTAAACAACCGTAGGGCGTTAGTTTTTAATTAAATATCTGCGTAGCAGACCGAGCAGTATTTTTTTGCCGAAGCGGCTTTAGGGGCAAAAAATACTGCCCCACAAGGGTTGAAGGGCAAGGTGTACTGCCCTTTGGTCTGGGGTTGGCGTGCGGCTATTTTACATAATACTTGTTATAGTTGACTTTTTTTACTTTTAAAATAGTATCAATTCAAAAAAAGTGCGTAGCGAACCTATAACTCGTATTATGTAACTTAGCTTTGGGTAATTTTTTTTGGCGTATCTTTTTGTTGCGAGGAACGAAGCAATCAGCGTTGGCACAGCTCTTTGTTTTTTCTTTTAATCCTTTAAAAATCAATTATTCAATTAGAAGAAAAAACAATGTGCTGTTTTGGGGCAGGACAAAAAGTATGACAGAAAAAATTACAGAAGGGTTGGCGAGCGGAGCAAAATAAAATACAGAGGCTTTTTGCTTTTTCTGCAAAAAACTGGATTTTGTTTTGTGGGGATTTAGGGTGGGTTTATTTTTCGCTTTTCCTTTTGTACCCTATTTGTTTCCTGAGTTGTGGATTTTCTTGCTTTTCTATTAATTCGTCTAGATAACTAAATACCAGTTCTATGTTTTTATCCTGATTCTCAAGTTTCTTTTTAATTTCTTCTATTTCCAGTTTTACACTTAAATTATCGGTCAACACTTCACGTATCTTTGTAAATATTCTTACAATCTGTATGTTTAATTGTATCGCTCTTTGACTATTTAAAACACAGGCTAGCATCGTTACTCCTTGTTCAGTAAAACAAAATGGTGCATATCTTAATCCCATCTTATCAGAATTGGAGGTCACAAATTGTGATCTCCAATTTAAAAATTCTTCTTTTGTCATTTCAAACATAAAATCATCAGGGAATCTATCCAGATTACGTTTTACTGCCTGCTTCAAAACTCTTGTTTCAACTCCATAAAGTTCAGCCAAATCCCTGTCCAACATTACTTTTTGATCCCTAACCAAATAAATTTTGTTCATTATTATTTCTTCCGATACTGCTACTTTATTATTGCTCATAATTTTTATATTTGAGTGCAAAGTTAATGTTTTCGTTTTTTCTCAAGGCCATAATCTGCAAGCTTAAAAATTATTTCAAAGGATGGAACTTCCCCAGCTGCTCTTTGAGCTCATCCAAATTTGCCCTTACATATCTTTGGGTACTGATTATATTGTTGTGTCCTGCCATATACTGAACTTCACGAATATTTTTTTCTTTTATCCATAGACTTATTACGCTGCTCCTAACTTGCAAGAAGCTTTTAAACCAAGGATGTTGTTTCCGTAAAATATAGATCAGTTCCCGGCTTGCTTCTTTTAAATGATGGCTGTTTCCTGTGGTTATTAATAGTTTATCTGTTTGGTAATTCTTGGTATTCTGCTTTTTTAGTTTTAACAGTTTGGGGCGTATTTGTGTGATGTATTCTTGCAATGGTAATATTTGATTGGCTTTTAGTTTCAATACTCTTTTTTGTAATCTTACGGTTTTTCTTATTCGTATTATTCCCTTTTCTAAGTTTAGGTCTCTTGGTTCTAATTGTTGTAACTCTTCCCTTACCAATCCTTGATATACAACCAGGCTAATGATAATTTTATTCCGTTTCTGTACTGGTGTTTGCGCCTTGGTTTGTCCGACAACTGGCGGATAATCTTCATAAGTTTGCTCTAATTGTTTTTGGTTTAATAAATCGTGTGGTAAGCTTTCTTTAATACCTTTTACCCTTAGATTTACTGCTGGGTTATGGGTTTGTTTTCCTTGACTTATCAGCCAATCATAATAATGTTGAATACCCAGTAAATGGCTGTTGATGGTATGTCTGCTTAAATTCTTCTCTCTTCGTTTTTTTACCAGAATTAGTAAGTCATTATAGCTTACTTCTTCTATTTCTATATTTTCATTTTCCAACCAGTTCAAAAAGTTTTGGATTATTCCTTCTATTCCTTTTATGGTGGATGGTTGGTAATTCCGATAAAGCATATGTTCTCTAAATCCCTTCATCTTTATTGGCTACGTGTGTATATCGTTGGGTGCTTTGGATATTTTTATGTCCTAAAAACTGTGAGATGGATTCTAATTTCATTCCTGATTGTAACAGGTGCGTGGCGATGGAGTGTCGTAGTGTATGCAAACCAATGTCTTTTTTAATTCCTGCTTCTTTGGTGAGCTTCTTTATTTTTTCAAGTAAAAAAGAAGCTTTGGTTTGATTGCCTTTATTATTGAGCAAGAACCAGTTATTTTCATTTCTCTCGTTTATTAATTGTGGTCTACATTCCTTCAGGTAAAGTTTAAAGTCTGTCATTTGGTTAGGCATGAACGGAACATAGCGTTCTTTGTATTGCTTGCCTTTTCTTACATAAATTAGTTTTCTTTCAAGTAAAATATCACTGAGCTCTAAAAACTGTCCTTCTTTGCTTCTGAGACCACAACCGTAGTAAATGCTTAGTATTGCCCGGTCTCTTAATCCTAAAATACTTTCATCGGTGGCATTATAAATGGCTTTGATTTCTTCTCTTGTCAGTATTTCCCTTTCGGCTGTGTCTTTGGCTTCATAAGGTATATCTATGGTCAATATCCCCTGAGAAGTTTCTTCTAAATATTTGCTGAACAGTTTTAATGTTCTGATAATGCCGTTTAATGTGGAGTTTTTTAATAGTTCGCCTGTTTGTTGGGATTTTCTTTGCTTTTCTGTTTGATACCAGACTTTTGTGTCTTCTCTGTTTATCTTTTCTACTTGCTTGATTTTATTGGCTTCCATAAACAAAAAGTATTTTTCAATAACTCGTGGCTGGCTTTTTACGGTATCTTCACTATATCCTACGATGTGCAGCCATTCCCTAAATCCTTCTGTAAGCCTTGTAAATTCTACGTTCATAGGACTTTCTTTGTTTTTAATACGACCTTATTTTAAAATACCCCCTTTTGCTCTTGGGCTGTGAAGCTTGTGAAGCTGTGAAGGAGCACACTTAAAACATTAATTATTAGTGTTTTGATTGATTTCGATATTTTGTGAAGCACTTGTGAAATTGGTGTGAAGGTCTCTGTTATCTTTGCTTTTTCCATTATTTTTTGCTTTAATATTATCCAATATCTTATCAAGTATGTTAATGCCTTCTTTCAGTATTTCGTAATCATCAAAAGTGAGTATTTCATATTCATGGCCACTTTGACGATTACTTATTTTTTTGATGTAGTTTCTATGTTCCAGTTGGCTTAAATATCTACTCAGTTTCATGGGGTGCATCCTAAAGATTTTTCGGATGTCTTTTGCAAAGAATGTAGCTGTTTTCATTTCTTTGGTTTGCTCTTTTATGCTTTCAAAAAAGTGGCGTATATCTCCACTTAACTCGTCTGATTTTCTTAATAGTGTTTCTTTTACCAACCAGTTGGCCAACTCTATATCTTTTAAAGTGGTTTCTATAAAGTATTCATTGGATTGGTTTTTCTTCTGCTTTCTCTGATATTGATTGTAAAAAGTAATAATTTCAATGAGTTTTAAATAATGGGTATTGGTTCTGAGTTTCTTAAAAACACAATCGGGGATTCTTAACTTTGTTGCATAAGGATTGATAACCTTTACTTTTCTGAGTAACCTTTGTGCATTCTTCAGTATTTGTTTGGCTTCCTGCTGCTGGTTTTCGTTTACTATTCCTGCTTGCATTTTCCGCTGGTATTCCATCACCTGGTTTAAATGGCTGCTGCTTTCATCGATATGAAGTAAAAAACTGCGATTGGCATTGTCTTCATAAATATTGCCTTGTGTGGTGGCTCCGCTTACGCATATCGGGCCTTCTACTGTTAATAGCTTTTGGACATTGTTTCCTTTGGCATCTTTATCGGTGGTGAGTTTGGTAATGCTTTGTTTGCTCATAAATTCCCGGAGTGGTAAAAAGGCATTATAAACACCTTCTAAATCTTCTATTAACAGTACTTTGTGTTTCCAAAAGTTTTTGGCTGAGTAGTACAAAGTATTTTCTGTTAAACTGGTGATGGTTTTTACACTTTCTTCTGGCAGGCATTCGCTTACTTTGGTTTGCAGATAGGTTTTTCCGCTTCCTGATTTTCCGAAGATAATGGCGTGTAGTGGCTCGTCCATCAGCCGTGATGTGTAAAGAAAATATAATAATAATCCATTCTTTTCTTCTCCTATCAGTCCGCTTTGCTGTATCAGCTCTAATGTCTTTTTGCCTAATTGTTTTGATTTCAATAATGATAATGCTTGTTGTTTCTCCTGCTCGGTCATTTCGTATTGTTTGGGCAACATGGATTTGAGTTGCATTTGTCTTTCTTCTAGGCGGTAGGCTTCCAGTTCTTCGGTTAGTTCGGTAATGGTTTGAGTGATGGTGGTGGTGCTGATTTCTAAAGTTTCGCTAATGTTTTGGATTAGTTTTTTTGTTCCAATATGGCTATATAAATTTACATCGTCCCGAAAGCTTTTGTATTTATTTGTTTTGCTTTTTATATGCATTGATATTTTTAAGCGGCTCAGGTTCTCTTTTTCTATACCGCCCCAGATGGTGATTTTTAGTTCCTGGGTTTCGTAAATGATTTGTTCGGGATTTTCTGTGTTTAGTCTGCTTGTTTTGGCTTCTGTGGTTGGTTCTGTTTTTCTTTCGGTTGCTTTGACTTCTTCAGTTGAAGATTCATTTAAAAGCCTGTCCGACTTTTCGGTGGGAAAAAAATCATTGGGTTGATTAAGTGGTTTTCTTTCTTCTAAAAGCTCTAAAAAATATACTCCATTATCATACATTTGGTGTAGGCTGTTTATGTCTTCCCCGCCAGGGGTTTCTACTGCACTCAGGATTACTTCCGCCTGTCCCGGCCGTAGCGTTGGGAGTAACAATTCCGTAAATTCAACTTTGTATTTTTCTATGGCCTGTTTGCCTGAACGGTCGCCATCAAAAAAGAAAATGATTTCTTGCAGGTCTTTGATTTCCTTTATGGCTTGTTTGTGTTCTTCTGTCAGACCGTTGGTTCCGTAAAGTGAAAGAACTGTAAACTCTTTTGTGATGCCAGGTAGCTGCAAAAGTGTGGCTGCGTCTATTATTGCTTCGGTTAATATTAGTCTTTTTGTTTTGGAGTTTGGGTAGTTTGAATAAAGTCCTATCCTGTTTTTCAGGTAATAATGTTTGCTTTTGTTGTTATTGATAATACTTCGTCCATAAATGCTTACTATGTTTCCGCTTTTATTTTTCAGTGGGAAGATAATGCAGTCTTTAGCAAAAGCAGTGTAAGTTGTTTTGTCTCCGTTGGGCGTATATCCTTTGTATTCTATTAACAACCCTACATCTTTACAGACTTGTAGTTCTTGCTTGTTTAATTTATCTCTGTGATGGAACTGTCCTGAGTTATAACCGACTTCTAAGTTTTCTAATTGTAAGTTTCTTTGGTTTAGGTATTCTTTTGGCTTTGTAGCCAATTTGCTTTTTATGCCGTTTTTAAATTGCTTGAAGATTTTTTCTAAGATTTCTATTCTTTCTTTTTCACCTGTTGCTTCTGCTTGTGCTTGGATTGCTTGACTTGGTTTTTCGTTTGGGTTTATCATTTTGGTTGCTCGTTTCAAAGCTTCGTGTTTGGTGCATCTTTCTTTCAACTGGATAAACTCGATTGTATCGCCACCTGCATCACAGCCAAAACAATTAAAACTATTTGTATTTGGATATATCTTTAAACTGGGTTTGTCGTCTTTGTGGAATGGGCAGTTGAGCATATTGTTTTTGTTGGCTTTTAAGCCGTAGTGTTGCAGCACTGTTTCTATGCTCAGGCTCTGTTTTATCTCTTTTATTTCCATTGTTGAAAAATTAATTTTCTGATAAATAATTCACAAAACTAACTAATCATTCCGATTCAAACAAGTATTAAATAATTTTTTTATGATATTTTATTCACTTACTTTTGTATAAAGTTTAATTTTTAGCTCATAAAACTAACTTATAATGACGTTTGGAGAAAGAATAACATACGCAAGAAAACAGAAAAAAATGACCCAAAATGATTTGGGAAAGGCTGTTGGAACTTCCGGGGATATTATCGGAAAATATGAAAGGAATGAAATAAAGCCTTCAATTGATACTGCTTCTAAAATTGCAGATGCTTTAAAAGTTACTATTGACTATTTGGTAAAAGATGTGGAATACCAAAACATAGATGATGAGACTTTAAAAAGGATGCAGAACATTGAAAAGCTTAACCCTGAAGATAAAAGCCACGTGTATGCCATGCTTGATGCATTCTTTGCTAAAAGTAAATTACAAAGTTTACTTCTTTAAGTAAAACACATTACGGTTTATATGAGCAAATTTAAAGAATGGTTAGAGTGGAATTTGGGATTACCAAGTATTTGGTCTGTAAAAAAGGCAATATCTGGTATTATTTTTTTAAGCTTAATTACTATCGTTTTAATAAACTTACTTGCACCTGATAATTCAAGAGATAAAAAAGTTGATAAGTTCTCAGGTAATACGACGGGAACAGTTTATAAAATTACACCAAAACAGATAATGTCCCAAACTTCAACAGGAAATGAATTGATGACGATTGGTTATCTGGTAAAATATAAGTATACTGTAAATGGAATTACATATGACCAACAAGAATATATTTTAAATAAAAACAGCAACTATAACTTAATTCAATTCATCTACAGTAAAATAGGTAAGAAGGAAACCATAATCAAATATAAGCTTACTAACCCAGAAAAGTCCATAATTTACTACCCATCTCACAAATAAGTTTAATAGTTAATTATTGGCTTGCTGTTTAATTTCTTCACTTATTATTAACTTTCTGTAATTTTCATTAATTATTCTCGCTAAAAAAACTCCTGAGAATAATCCGAAACTATACCAGAAATAATAATTAACCACCATATTGTAAAACTCATTTTCGATATATTGTCTTATAAAAACGACAAGAACCAACCCAATCAGAAAAAGAAAAGAGATGATATGGTAAGCATATTTCAATAATATTTTAATCATAACCTATTTGTTTTTTTGCTTCTATACACGATTATCTCAAGAATAATCATCCCAGCTAAACCTAATGCTAATGAGATATAAGAAACAACATCCCAATTATAACTCAGTTTTTCAATGAAAAATAATCGAAACAACAAAGAAATTAAAAGCATTCCGCGAAAAACATTTCTTATAAATAAAATAGTTTTCATATAATTTTTTTTTTTTGAATTAAAAAAATAAGAGTAACAAGGTGACTTACACCACCACCTTGTTACTAAATTATTATTTATGGATATGGATAAATAGGTCTAGGATAAACATATGTATTATCAGCAGGCATAATAATAGGTTGTGGCTTTGGCCAATTCTTATACAGTTCATATGCACCTGCTCCACCAATTGCAGGCCAGAACCATCTGGGTGGCTCACTTCCAGGAGGATAATATTTGTCATTTTGTAACCGATTTATCTCAGGATCAAAACTCCAGTCGGTCGGATTTCCCCTACTAGTCGAAGTTCCTTCTAGATTAGGATTTAAAACTCTATCTAAAATATAAGCTCCTACAAGAATAAATGGGATCGCAATATCATCAGCTACTCCGACTCCTGTAACATCATCAGCAGCTAATACTCCACTTAAAACAAGAGCTCCTGCCATATAAGTGTTATCACCCCCACCGGCTTGGCCACTACTCCGATGTGCGACTATTTCAACCTCTGAAAGTGGTTCATCATATATTTCAACAACATCTTTCTTTTCAACTGTTCTACTATCCCTTTCTTTTGAGGGAGGATCCTCATGCTCTTTAATTTTTTTCTCTCCCATATCTCCAAACGTAGCATTATTCTCATCAATATCCCAAAGACGCCAAGTGCCCATACCATTTGGATCTATTGAAATCACCGGATTATTTAATACATAATTGTATGGGGAAAGAGCAAAATAGTCCTCGGCTAACGCATCAATAACATTCCATCTGCCAATGGTTGGGTCATACATCCTCGCCCCGTAATCATACCAATCCAAACCAAAGTCAGTTTGAATTTCTTTACCATTGTACAAATACATGTTTTCCAGCACATTGTCACCAAAATTATATGTCAGTGATTGCCCCATACTCATTCCAAATGGGTAGTAGCTGTTGTCTTGTAATACATCCCCCGTTTCTGAAAACATTACCCTTGTATTTCCAAGATGATCCTTTAAAAAGTACTGATAGTTATAGTTACCAATATCATCCATAATTAACCTACCTTCAGGAGAAATAACATATAACAGAGTATCATTTTCGTAAACAAATGATCCCGAATAATCTGTTTTTATTGCATCGCTGCCATTTTCGTGGGTTTGCTTTCTAAGCTTTATCCCATTGGCGGTGTAAGTATAATTAATTTTTTTACTTTCATCCAAATCAAATGATATTTCCATTGGTAAATTTAGATAATTATATGTAATATTTTCTATTCCTTTGTTTAAATCTCTATTCATATTTCCATTATGGTCATAAAAATATTCGGTTTCCAAAAATATACCATTATCTTTAAATCCATTTTTTTCATAATGTACACCCTCACCATCATTTACGTTTTTTAATTGATTTCCATTATATTCGTATGCTAAATTGTCAATCTGAGTAATTCCTGTTTCGAGAAGGCAATTTCTGGTTAATAAGTTAAAATTTCCATTCTTATCATAATTATAATGGGTTGTATATTCATCATTATTGTTATACACTGCATCAGTTAATCTGCTTAATGCATCATATTGAAAATTATATTTCTTTAATTCAGGAAACTTGCTACTAGTCCAGCTAATTGCAGATATATTTCCATTATATATTGAATATTGATCATCTGTATTATAATCAAAGTGAATAGCAAACAGGTCGGTTTGGAGATTAGTCGGATTGTTCATGTCTGTTAACCAGCCTCGTATATTGTAATTATATTCAACACTTTGTGTAAAAATATCATTTTCGCCATGCAGTTGTTTTTGAGAAAGTTGCCCTAATTCACTATACTTATTTTGACTAAGTGCAATCCATTCTTGATCATCAATCTTATGTTCTGCTTTTGTTAGTCGTTTTGCATTGTCGTACTCAAACTTTTGTCTTATATTAGTTTCCTGAATATCTACTATATGTCTTTCTCTGGTTTCAACAATATCTCCTGTATAGTTTATTCTACTTGAAACAATATCTTTTCCACCTAAATGGTTATCGCTAATACTTTGTATAACACGCCCATATTTATCGTAATGGGCAACTGACAATAACCAATCATCTTCTACAGTTTCACCATCATTTGTTAATACTTTTGTTTTACTGATAGTAGAAAACCCTTTAGTGATAGTGGTATTAGGATAATAGAATTCAATTTCATTTTCCAGGAATTGATAGTCATTAGGATTAATTTCTAATTGCAAAGCATCATAATTGTCGTAATAATTTAAAGAATGTATTATATCCTCATCATCAGTAATAGGAAAGCTTTGATTACTATAACCAGTATTGTCAATATATGTTTCATATAAATCATAACTTTCCTGATTTACTTCTATCTGCATGTTTTCTTGGGAAATATCACTTCCATGTTTATATATTCCACTTGAAACAGGTCTATTTAGCACATCATATTTAGTAAAACTCCAGTTATCATTTAACCTTTGCTCACCATCTTGAGTAAGAATAATTTGATCTCGGTTGTTATAAACCATATAAACAATATCGGCTCCGGGAATTTTTTTTGCCTTCATTCGTTTGCGATTGTCATATTCGTAATAGTAACACAGTAGGTCTATTGTCTCATTAGTAATATCTCCAATTATACCATTTGTCTCTACAAATGCACTGGAAGCTAGTGGAGGAATTACATAACGCAATAATCCAAAATCATCATATACATAATAAGTGAAGGTTTCCTCTTCACCTTTTTTTAAGATAACCTGACCAATTGCATTTTTATATTGTGTAGCCTTGTTTTGTTCCTCATCTATAATAGAATTTTTGTATAAAGTATTTGCCATGCAGACATTGTTTTTTACCAATTCACCCTCATCGTTTATTTTGAATCTGGTAACTTCATTCTCTGTATTAGTTTCATATGTGAATTCTTTAACTTTTCCCCCATCCATTCTCCAAACACTCCCCGGAGAACTTTGTTTCTTTACTCTGTTTAAAGGTGATCCATCGAATTCATTTTTAGAAAAAGCATAACTACCATCATCATCACCAAAATAATTTGAATAAAATGCTTGTGATTCAATAATTGGAGTTGACCGATATCCACCAGACCCATCTGTCCCGGATTGGGATATAACATAAGGAAGATAATTTTTTTCTACTCTTCCAAAATCGTCATATTCAATAGGTTGTACAATGTCATTCCCATAACCTGAAGCTTTTACGCTTATTTTCTGGACCTCTCTCCCTAAACCATCAAAATAACTAATGTTCTCACTCCATAAATTATAATCTAAAGTAGAATGCTGTGGAATATTGGTAGTTGAGTTATGGGCTAGGGGCTGATAAATTCTTATATAATTTAAATCAAATATGCCATTACTAACCGGAGAGCCCCCATTAAGTGGTAGATTTGGATCAATATAACCTCTAAAATAATTATGACCTGTTGTACTAAACCCAGGGAGGAATGTTATCGATATACGGGCAACTTCTTCTTCATTAGCATACGATGATACCACTCTATGATTCCAATTATCACCAACTACCTGAGATAATAATATTTGTGTAATGAATATATATATTAGAAATTGGGTTATTTTTTTCATAACTTCTGTATTATACCAAATTTAAGATATAGGCAATTATTTATTTGTCATCATACATTCCTGAAAACTTGTTTCACAGTTCTGAATGTCATGTTCATATAAATACTTATTATTATTTACACATTCTAAATACGCTTGTTGATTATGCACAAGCTTTAAACACTCAATATCGCGAATTATATAATTGTCGTAAGCTTCCTGCAAACAAGTAAGTTTGTCGTTGTAACAGTTATTTTGCGTTTTATAATGATATTCAACATATTGGTTAATATTTTGATCCATGTCTTTAACCAAAATTAATCTTCCATGATTATCATATTCAAAATAACTAGTTACTGATCTTGAATCAGTAATTGATGATATACCATATAGGGGTTGGTAATTGTATGAAGTAATTTGTGAATTCTTCATTTCATCAATCTCCCGTAACTTTTTGAAAAATTTTAATAAATGGGGAGCAGTTAGTAACTGAAGATCATCATACGATACACCTGCCTGACTCATTGCCGATTCCACATTTCTATAAGATGAATTTACAATTTTGGCAACGGGGTATAATTTATTATAACCCCAAAGTATAACATAATGAATGTCATAGTTTTTATGAAATTCACGAATCTGTCCTGTAATAGGGTCGTAATCATCAAAAATAATTGTTGTTTCATATGCAGGATCATATGTTAAACTTGCATCACTTGCGATACTAGCAAACTCAAATTGCGACTCGGATTTAGGAATATCTAAATTTAAATAATTAATTTGATCAATAGTAGCAATATTTGAATTTATAGCAACAGGTATATTTAACTCAGCACCAACAACTCTCCATTCGGTCTCATTTTTTACTTTTTTTACAGTTTCAATAGGAGAACTTATCCTATTTTGGTAACTAAGTATATAAAAGCCTTTAATTGTTGGATTTACAACAATGGAATGACTCAGATAATCAAAATCATAAATATATTTATATTCAAGTTTAATTTCATCATTACCAGTTACATTCAATATAGATGAAATATTCGCCATGTTATCATAAGTCTTGGTAGTAACATTTTGAACAAATCCACTACCAAATATATCCTTTGTGGTAACCGATTCTATTAGGTTTTTTGATGACTTTAAATTGTATTCTCCAATAAGTGCATAGTAATCATTGCATTGAGGATTATTTGCATAGAAAAAATATCTACTTTGGGCTATGTTTATTTGGTCAAAAGTTTGGTATGTGTAACTATAACTGTCTTCTTTTAATAAGATACCATTATTATCGATGTATTTTTTCTTAGAAATATTTCCTCTTTTAACTTCGTTAGAAAAGTCATTAAAGAATGGATAGTCATTAGTTGTGATATTTTCCAAATTCCAATTATACGAACTACAAACAAACATTTCTTCATCAATTGAATATATCACTTCTTCATTAGGTATATCAGAAATACTATGAAAAAGTGTTATTGCAGTTCCATTAAATTGATCTTCATCTGCATTAAATATTTCTTTTTTAACACACGAATAGCCAATCACAGGTTCATGCATATAAGCAGGCGAATTATTATCATTACTACTAAAAACAAGGCCATCATTATTAATACCATTACAAGAATATCCATATTGAGGGATTAAACTTATTGAACCACTAGAATTATCAGAATCTTCCAGGGTATATTTGTATTTGATTATTTTTTCTAACGCACCATAAGTATGAGTTGAAAACTGTCTTACTCTTAATCCACCTCCAGTATATGTTGCGTTATTGAACACAAATTCGTTTAGCTCGTAATCAATAGTATGAACACCTCCTGTTGGATATTTAATAATTTCCAACACACCGGCATTTGCATAATTAGTTGGATTTTTAAATTGCGAATATGGATTTGATAAAATAATCTCTTCACCAGAAAATTCATTTAATTTGAAAGGTGATAATAAGTTACTGAGACTTGGATAATGATACATGCTAGATAAACTAGCATCACTATTTGTTCCATTGTTATATCCCCAGGCGTCATACCTGTATGAGTTTCTTGGAGCTAAAGGTATTTCATTATAAGAAAATAAATAAGGAGGTATCTCATGTAGATCGTTTCCATATTCCTGAATACTAATAAGTTTTAATCTTTTATTATATTTAAGAACAGAACTGCCATTTGAAATAAAATAATCATAATTAAAAACATAGCCTTTAACTAGTACATTATCAAGGCTGTAAAGCTCAATAGAAGTTAACGCAAGGTCTCCAGGTATATCCTGTCGGTCTAAATTATAGTTAAACTCTAAATAACCATCCTGAAAAAGAATACGACTTAATCTTTTCCCTGATAACATTTCCCTATTTGAAAAAACAGTTACAGTTTCTGGTTGAGGAGGAGACCCATAAAGGTGATCAGTACAAGTTGAGCAACCTCCCGGCAAAGTGTGGTCGTTAAAATAATTCTTAATAGGTAAATCGTTATATGTTAAACCACTATAATCTGTATATTCAAACGTATAAGCAGTTATATCAGAATTGGTCACAATATTAGATAGAAAAAATGATGAAGTAAAGCTATTGTGATTATCGCTACTATATATCACACCCATCTCTTGTGTTGAATAAGTTTTCAATTTTTCAACATCGTCGAAATTAAATTGATTTCCGTTTCTATCAATAATATCAAATCCTGAAACAAAGTCCAAATATGTTCCACTCGTTATATACCTCTCCTCATTAATAAGATAACCATTGTAATTGTCTTCCATTATATCTCTATTGCGTTTAAAGTAAAAATTACCACTAAGGTGACCTGGTACATTAATTGTAAATTCATCAGGTAAACAATCTCCACCTTTATCTGCGTAATGTCCACAAAAATCCAACTGTTGGTACCCTACCATCAGTATTCCACCATCTTCGGTTTGTATAGCATAATCCATTTCATCGCAAATACCTTTTATTGTTCTGTTAATCACACCTCCAGCATTTAAGGACCATCCTAAACCTACATTACCTGGAATATCATTTACTTTAATTCCATTGGTTTGGTAACTGATCGAAATGGGTAATTCAACCCCATGACTTTGGAGGTTAAATAATGGAATATTGGTGCTAAAAGCCCCAGAATATTCATTAACATTTAAATCCCCAACTTTGGAAAAAGTACTTGCATTTGGTGAAGGCGATATAGATTGAGATAAAATCATATCGATAGTCTTTTGAATAATATCACCATCTGATAATACTTCACGTTGTACATATGTAGTGTCTTCAATTACTTTTTCTTGTGAAAGAATTATTAAAGGCAAGAAAACTATAATAAATATGATGCATTTTTTCATATTATTTCTATTTAATTATTACCACATTCTTTTTTAATGTTGTGGTTCCATTTTTAACTAATACTAAATACGTTCCTGCATTAAAATCCTGAGTTTCAATCATTATCTCTAATTTCGATGATTGTAATTTTGGAGATAAATCAAGTAACTTAGTACCGTTTAATGAAAATAATCCAATCTCCAGAGTACACTTAACATCAATATTTTGAAGTTTAATATTGAATTGATTCTTTGCAGGGTTTGGAAATATATCTGCGCGAAGTTCTTCTGCATTAATATGATCTTCATTTAATAAATCAATAATCGTAATATTAATTGCACCTTTGCCAATACAGGAATTTGTATCAGTTACAATTACTGAATAATTATAAGCTCCCTCTTTAAAACGGTTTGTATTTATCTCTAATGATTGGAGTTTACTTTGATCATTCCATTGATATGTTTGCATTCCAGGTGGAGCAAATAATTGTATTATTTCGCCATGAAACAAAATCTGGTCATATCCCAAGTCTACAATTGGTTCTCGATTTATCTTAACTAGTATACTATCTTTTGAAATGCATTTTTTTTTGTCTTTAACCTCCAGTATATATAAATCAGACGTGTCAACAGAAAATTCTGGTCCGCCAGTTATTTCATTCCAAATATATTCGATATAATTTGAATCTGCACGTATTGTATAATTAGTACCGCATAATGTTGTGTCGGCGGGCAACTTAATATGAGAACTAAATGAACAATCGTAAAGACGCGTTAAGAAAAAGTCTAAGTCAATTGCATTTTTAGTGGAATCTTCATGTGCAGCAAACTTAGTGTCAAAATTCCCTATTAAATAAAGATAATTAGCAGTATCAACGATTAATTTACGGGCATAATCAGAATTTAGGCTACCGAATGTCTCCACATAATTAAAAACACCATCACTATCATACTTTGCAAGAAATACATCACTTGATGAATTTTTTGATTCGATTATTGCATTTCCTTTTTCTATACTGCCTTTAAAACTTCCACAAATGTATATGCTATTAAGATTATTGGTTTCAATTGAACTTATGTAATCGTTTCCTACGCCTCCAAATTGATCTATCCAGATTAATTTATCATCTATATTGTATTTACTAACAAAAACATCCAAATTACCATTCGAAGAAATTAATTGATTATCATTCACTTGGATTTCACCTGAAAAGCATCCGGTCCAAAGTAAATCCTGATTATTATCTAACTTTACATTTGAACCATAATCTTCATAATATCCACCTATTTGATTTGAGGCTAATAAATTAAATGTGTTATCCAAATGAATAAAAAAGGCATCAGTTCGACCGTTTGAAATTAATCTACTATTTTTTATTCGAAGATCATATTCAAAAGAACCTGTAAGGTAAATATCACCTGATTTTTGTACAATCATGTCATTTACTTGATCGTTACCTTTACCTTCTAATATCAAATAATCTAATAATACCCCTTCTTCATTAAACTTGCAAATAAATATATCTGATTTATAATTTCCCTTATAAGTAATTTCATCAACTACTATATCACCAGTATAGCTTCCGGCAAAACAATAACCAGGTTCTGATCTCGAAGGTCTAAAAAATGTTTTGGTTCCTTTGAAGTTACCTTCTATATTTTTAGCAAATGAAAACTTGCCAGTAGTGTCTAATATTGCGATGAAAGCGTTATTTCCAGATTTAGCATGTAAAAGCTCTTTTCCTAGTTTTAATTCGTTAGTAAAGAAGCCACTAATAAGTAATCTGCCTAAACTATCTAATTCAAGACTTGATATATGACAGTAATTAGTAGTATTGATCTGCTTATACCATATTTGTTTTCCGCTTTGATTGTATTTAGCAATATAAATATCTTTTTCACCATTTGTACTTAGTTTCTCTCGTGTTGACAAAGCAGTATAATTGCAAGCTAAATATGTATTGTTGTGTTTATCCATTACCATATCGCTAACTAAATCCCATTTTGTTCCCATACTATTTTTTAGCCATTGTACAGATACGGATTGCGCTAAAACTATGCTATTTGCAATAAGTAATATAGCTAAACAAATTGTTAGTTTAATTCTCATAATAGTATCTTTGTTTTCTTTTAGTCTGGATATTTTTTGCTTTAAGGCATTATGATTCAATTCTTACTTGTAAAACCTGAATATCTGAGTGAATTAATCTGGTCTTTAAAACCAACTTTGTTAAGGTCAATTATTATTGATTTTTTTTGCAAGTTCTTCAATATTATTTTGCTGGATCTCTAAGATTTCGCCCTGTTTCTCAATTATCTTTTCCTGCTCAATAAGATATAGCGTGAGTTCTTCAACTTTTTGTAATAGAATAGCATTCATTTCTCCCAACTTTACACCTTCATTTTGTACCTCTTTTGCTGTAGGTACACCAGGAAGGTGATTGTTTGTATTGATGTAGTTTTCGAGACTAGCAAGGCTTTTTAATTGGTAATTATCTTCAAAAACAAAATCGGGCCAATTGGCGTACTCTTTAACAGTTACTTCTGTTGATATTATTTTTCCAGCCACAGCAAGCGCATAACCATAAGTATCTATAGTACCAATCCCCACATTACCATCTGTAAAATATAAATCAATATTATTATTTGGGTTTATTTTCCATAAACCGGCAGAAGCAGTTGGAATACCCCAGTAAGCATTCCCTTCTTTATCACACTGAAGTACAGAGCCTTCTTGTGGTGGTGATTGATTATTAAATAAAGTAAATCTATTTGTAAACAGGCTTCCTGTTACTTGTAGGTTATACTTTGGGCCTGTTGTGTTTACACCAACATATCCTGTGCGCGAATCAAGTTCCATTATAGTGTATAAACCACCCATAACAGGAACAGGAATATCGTCACCTTTATGTAATGTATCTGTATCCTCTTTGTAACCCTTGAAAAGCATTTTATCTCTGCCCCAAATAATTTGTGCTTCAGGTGTTTTAAATTCGATTATGGAATTTAACGCAATAGTACCTGCTACATGAAGTTTTGACTGTGGTGAGGTAGTACCAATACCAACATTTCCATCGTTAAATAAATAAAAAGATTGGGTATGAAAAGATAAACCGCTCAAATAATTGGCTGTAATACCATGGCTTTGGTTGCCAAGCCATAAATGTGCCAGTGCCTTAGGATCCCAAATATTGGGCTCAATAAAAACAGCAGCTACTTCTTCCTCATCGGCACGTAGGTGGAGTTTGGCTTGGGGATCTGTTACGTTGCCTATGCCGATTTTGCCGGTTTTGTCAAAATCAAAATTTGTTTCAGAGGTGCTTACAAAAAGGGTTGGTTTTGTACTGTTAAAGCCTATCATTAAAGTCTCGGGATAACTATTAATCAATCTCTTGCCATTAAGAGGTTGCCCTCCGGTTCCTAAAACAAAAGAATATGGTCCATCTGATTTAACCATACCCCCAATTGCGATTGTATTTGTTCCATTTAACGTTGTGTGAGCATCAGATCCTAAAGCAATTGAACCACTGCCACTCGCATTATTATTAGGGCCAATTGTAACGGATGTAGGGTTTAAACAGCTAACACATGGATCTTGGGCTAATGTGGTCAAAACAGAAGCCATAATTGTTATTATTAAAATAATTGATTTATTCATTTTTTTTGTTTTTTATTTTATACATGTCCAAATTCCAGACTCAGCTATTTTATTATCACTCATAAGTTTCCAGTAATAATTGCCCTGAGGAAGTTTATTTGTATTTATCAAAGTTGTTTTTTCTAATATTTCTTGGCTTAAAATAAGACGACCATTTTTATCCCACAAATAGAAATAAGCACCAAGACGTGTCGTTCTAATATTTAAGACTTGTTTTCCAGGATTTGGGTAAACAATTATACTGCTAATATTACTCATATTATTTTCTACCATCCCTGTAATCAAATCATTTTTAGTCAATTTTAATATAATCACATCCCTTTCATAACTTTGTGAGTTATAATCATACCAGGTACCAGTTATTAATACACCGCTATCTGCAGTAGCTGTTATAGTTTTAAGATTATATGTTGCATCACCTCCAATATAAAGTTCGTTTTCCAACTCAAAATCTTTGTTCAGCCTCCCGATTACAAACCACGAAGGACCTGGAACCCAAATGCCTATTTGAAAATTGTGTGTTCCTCCAAAATAAATATCAGAAGGGTAATAATAATCAATAGATTTATGCCCTCTTTGATTTGCAGTATCAGGATCGGTTAACATACACTCTCCAAGGATATTAAATGCATTGTCAAACTTGAATGCTGATATGTGTTCTTCTGGAATCCAAGGATTGTCATAGACAGAAGCTGCGATTAAATTACCATCTGGTAGAAGCTTAGCTGTATAATCAAATTGAAAATATTCTGGGTAGAAGTTTACATATATTTGTTCTAATTGAAAATTTAACTCAACACATTGGGCTTCCGGTGAATTTGACTGGTATTGTCCTCCACTAATATGTGCCCAATACCCAGTTGAATCAGGGTTATAAGTTAGCCCGGTGACTATACCAGTGCTGTCTCCTTCATACATATGATAATTAACACTATCTCCACCCTCATCAAATTCGAAAAAAAACATATTCCAAGCTGGATATAAAGCATTTGCATGTAGATACCCACCGGATGTCTTTTTTAATAATTGGGAATAGAAAGGAAAACGATAATAATTATGAACATTGTGTAAGTGATATGTTCTCTCCCAAATGAAATTTAGGTTATTGTCAATTTTTGCAAAGTATGAGAACCAATAATTAGCACTACTATCTTGATGATGCCCTGTTCCACATATCATGTACTCAATTGGTGAATTACTTACCTCAATAATTTTATCTAGTTTTATTAGAGTGTCTATTTTAGTGAAACTTTTGCAAAAAATAACCCCATCATTACTTATTTTATAAACATATGAGACATGATCTTGACTAGGATCTTCTGACTTGTAAATAATTCCAACATAATCATTTTCCGAATTCATGATCATATCACGTGAATATTCGTCGTATGAGGAGTTTAACCAAATCTCAAAAGTATTCTGGCTTGTTGCAGAGAGAATGGAGGTGATTAATAATAATATTAATAATTTAGAGCAACTATTCATATCATATATTATCTTTGTTAGACTTGCTATTAAAATTAATAATTTAAAATATCTTCTATTTCAATACCACCAACAGAAACCAACCAAGTTTCTCCAAAGTTTATGAAAAAATAATGCTTAATATAGTCTTCAGCGATATTAGTGTTCCCTTCAATTATACATTCAATATATGAAAGAGTTATCCCCATTTCATTTGAGGCATCTTCACGAGCTGTACTTAAAACATTAGTATAACTACTTATATAATGTGGTATTTCAACGTTTGATGAAACACATCTAGTATCACCATTTATAGGATAGTTAATAAGTGAGTTTGTTGCATAAAAGATATCATAGTCTAAGAAATTATCTTCAGGATCATTATCAGTTCTGTATTTAGCCTGGTTTGGTTCAGTAATACTCTCTGTATATAAAACGTTATATCTCCTAACATATCCTGGAGGGGGAGCAGTCCAAAGACTAGCGTGTATTATTCCTTGCAATTCTAGTGCCGCATCCCAGACTCCCTCATAAGGATTATTAGACCCTTCACAATTTCCTCCTTGAAAGCCAAAATACCATCCCGATTCAATAGTTGTAGGAGATGAAATACTACCTTCATTTCCAATCAAAGCACCCACACTTACAATAGCATCCCCATTACTATCTGCACCTGTTTGTTCAAGGTCTACTAATAAAAGTATCATATTTTCATAGTCCACACGTTCCATTTGTGCTTGGATAGTATCTATTATTTTATTGTAATAAACTTCGGTGAGTTTGGGATCACTTATTTTTTCAAGATCGTCTAAGGGCATTATAATCTCAGAAGTAACAAATGTTTTTTTGTTACATTCAATATCAGTATAACAAAAGGTGAAGTTTATTAGTGATTCAAGCTCAAGTACTGCATCAGGAGCAGTATATTTTTCCCCACCACTCTTTAAATTTGGATTATCATGGTAATACTTCATCTTGGTTTTAAAAGTCAGAACATGCTCTTGCATGGCTTTCGATTTTTCAATTAATTCGGTAAAATCGTTTTGGTTTTCTACGGCAACCACACCTGGGTTTGTTTTGTTGCAGTTGTTCATTGTTGTAATTACTAATGATGTAATAATTAGTAATGTTGCTGTTTTTAAGAATTTTTTCATTTTAATATGTTTTAAATTTATTAACAATTATATTTTTGTCTATAGATTTTGGTCTATTACAATAAATCTAAACATTCAGGGTTGCTTGTTTTGGTGGTGGGTAGGAGCAATCCTTTTAGCTTAATATTTTACTAATTTATATTAAAATTTCAATACAATAGTATGTTTTTCTTGACACATACTGTAATTAATAACTAATGTGTAAAATTGTGGTGGGGGTAATAAGCAGTTATTTAGTATATTATGACATCTATTTAGAAACATTATAAATTACAAAAAAACTTGCAATTTTGAAATTAATTAATATACATTCAAAACAATATTGTTCGATGTAAGGATGATAATATGCAAGATCCGGATCTAAGTATTGATAGCATGTTTACTGATTCCTAATTCCTATAATCTATTTCTTTTTACATATAAACAGTGTATGGCTTACACCTATATTTTCAATAATTTCAGCGATATAAAGCCCTGATTTGTCAATTAGTTTTGTCATATCATCTGAGTGATACATTTGACTATTTCCATTTGCAATAGCTGTAAAATATAAAGAAGTGGCGTGAAGACTGTATGTTGATGCTTCAAATTCTTGCTTATCCCAGTATGTTTCAAGTATAAAAAGAGATCCGTTTTCGTCAAGGGCATCATATGAGCGCTTTAGTAAACCTAATATTTCTTCTTGTGAGAAACAATCCAGGAATTGACTCATCCATATGGCATCATATCCTAATGGGAACGGGATTGAATTATCGAGAAGGTTTAATGCGTGGGTTGATATTCTATCGTCAAGGTTAGCTTTTTGTATTTTTACTTCTGCATCTTTAACTTGTCCTGGTAAGTCAAGTATTGTCATATGAACATCGTTATTGTTTTGGGCGCAGTAGATTGAAAATTTACCGGTATTGCCACCAACATCAAGAATCTTTTTTGGCTTTGATTTAAAGATGTGAGGGAGTACTTCAGGGAATGCATAATCAGAATAATAATGGTCGAATGCGAACCAGCTCTTCCTTACTTCTAATGGTAATTCTGAAAGAGCTTCATAAACGGTAGCCCAATTTCCAAAAACTTTTAGACCTTCAGGCTTGCCATTTTTTATTGAGTCTTCAAGGTGCATCATACCATTGTAATTAACATCATGTGTAAAGTCCATATTCACTCTTGTGAGCTCATCGCTGAGCATGAAGTAACCTGTTTTGGTGATGTAATATTTATCATCTTTAATCAATACTAACTCAAGGCTCAGTCCTGCTTCCAATAATACTTTAGTACCATAAACTGAAATGTTGAGTTCTTTGGCAATTGTTTCAATATCAGCACCTTTTCGTTTCGTTTTTAATAAGTATTCAAGTATGCCAAGATTGCGTAATGCGCGTGCTGCCTGAAACATTATAGGTGCAAATGCTATTTTTTGTGCATCAAATTTTGCTTGTAAAGCAGATTTACTATCAGAGCCGTAATTTTTCATGTGTCTAAATATTTCCTTTGTATACCTTAGTGTCTTCGTGTCTTTGTGGCGACATACTAATTGTTTTTTTTTCTTGCCACTAAGTCACTAAGGCAGAAAGGTTCACTAAGTTATTTGTATTTTATTACTTTAAAATTGGTTTTTCTTCGTGTATCTTAGTGTCTTCGTGTCTTTGTGGCGACATATTTAGTGTCTTTTTTTTCTTGCCACTAAGTCACTAAGGCAGAAAGGTTCACTAAGTTATTTGTATTTTATTGCTTTAAAATTGGTTTTTTTTCGTGTATCTTAGTGTCTTCGTGTCTTTGTGGCAACATATTAAGTGTCTTTTTTTTCTTACCAGTAAGTCACAAAGGCAGAAAGGTTCACTAAGTTAGTTTACAAATCGTCTAATTCCATTTTTTATTCTTGGTACATTAAAGTTGATTAAATATCCAAGCCGGTTATTGGTTAGTTTTAAATGACTTATTATTTGTGCTTCCCATACGGGATTAACATTTTCAAGTGCTTTCAGTTCACATATAATACAATCTTCAACTAGTACATCAAGCCTTAAACCTTCTTTGAATTCGATGTTGTCATATACAATTGGGATACTTACTTGTCTTTTATAACTTAGTCCTCGCTTTTCTAGTTCGTGACAAAAACAGACTTCATATACTTTTTCCAATAATCCTGGGCCCAGATTAATATGTACCGAATATGCTGAATCGATAATTAATTTACCAATTTTTTCCAATGCTTCCGGTATAGGCTTAAACCTTTCTTTGTGCATCTTTGTGTCTTCGTGTCTTTGTGGCGACATATTTAGTGTCTTTTGTTTTTTACTTCTCCCCAAAAATAATAATAATTAAACCACTGTTCGGGATGTTTGCTGAGTGTTTCTTCTATTTGTTTTATATACTTATCAAGCATTTGTTTCAGCATTTTTTCTCTTTCAGAAATTTTATTTGAATTATTGTAAACTCTGGGTTTTGTTGCTAAAAAATGATAGTGCTTATTGGTTTCTTTAATAGCTGAAACAAATGTTACAGGCTTACTATATTTCATAGCAATATAGAACGGGCCTGTTGGAAATTCGGCATTATGTCCAAGAAAGTTGCATGTCATAGTTTTTGAGCCTTCTAAAAACCTGTCTCCATGAATAGCCACTATCTCATTTTTCAGTAATGCTTCTTTTATTTGAAAAAGGTGTGACATATCATCTTTAATAGTTATAATATCCATTTTTTTTTCAGTCATTACATTATCAAGCAGGGCTTTTATCTTTTTGTGTTCGGCATCAAGCATCACTATATGTACACGTGTATTTATTCTGTCCAGCAATTGTCCTGCTATTTCCCAATTGCCGATATGAGCTCCAATAATCAAACCTCCATTATTATTAGCCATATTATGCAAGTTACTTTCACCATCAAAACTAAAAGTAAACTTATTGGAAAATCCTGCCATAAGAGCTACCTTATCAATAAGGACTTTGCCAAATGTTAAATTATTGATATAGAGGTAGTAGGCTGTTTTGAAAAAGTTGAACCCCAATATTGTATTAAAATAATAATACATTGGTTTTCGTGCTTTTGCTACGAATATCACAAAATACATAGCTACAAAATAAAGCAGCAAATATGCACCTTGCAAATTAAAGTTTTTTAATAAAAATATGAAAATCCGATACCCGGTTAGTCCACCTCGAGTTTTACCTTTCCAGGATGACATTAGTTTTTGGAATGATGCAGGATAAATTCGTAAAGATCTTCCAGCTTAATTATTTTTATCATATCTTCACTGGTAACCTTTAACCCAAATTCTTTTTCAATAATTACAGCAATATCAACAAAATCGAGACTCTCTATATCAAGGTCTTCTTTCATCAATGCATTTTTTATAAGTTGTGACTCTTCGAGCTCAAACTCCTCAATCAAAAACTCATTAACTTTTTCTGTAATTTCCTCTCTGCACATTATTCTAATATGGTTTTAAAATAAAAGTATACAAAATTAATAATAATTTTTAATGTATTGGTTAATTAATGCGAAATGGGCTAAATAATATTTTGAAGTATAATAATAATATCAATTATCATAATTTTTTAATAATAAGAGTTGAGTTTGTGCCTCCAAATCCAAATGAGTTTGATAGGAATGTTTCAATTTTATGTTCAGTAGGTTTAGTAATGATATTTAATTTAGCAGAATGCTCATCAGGGTTTTCTAGATTTAAGTTTGGTGCAATAAATGAATTTTGCGCCATTAGCATTGAATAAACTACTTCACTTGCGCCGCCCATCCACATCTCATGACCAGTCATACCTTTTGTAGAGCTAATGGGAACTCTGCCTTCATCAAACACTTTAAAAATGGCTTTTGCTTCATTTAAGTCTCCTACAGGAGTTGAAGTTGCATGTGCATTTAGATAATCAATATCTTTAGGTTTCAGGTTAGCGTCTTTGAGAGCTTTTTCAAGAGACCTTACGGGTCCGTCAACATTTGGAACAGAAATATGCTCGCCATTTGATGAAAAACCATACCCTATTACTTCGGCAAGTATTGGAGCGCCTCTTCTAACAGCAGAATCGTAGCTTTCAAGTATAACAGTTGCACCGCCTCCACTTGGAACCAGTCCATCTCTATCTTTATCAAAAGGTCTTGAAGCCTTTGTAGGGTTATCTTCTCTAACAGAAAATGCATTGAGCGCATCAAAATTACACATTGAAAACGCATTTATTTCTTGTGCACCACCGCAAATAATTGTATCTTGTAATCCCTGTTTTATCATTATGTATCCCATACCAATGGAATGCGAACCGCTGGCACAGGCTCCACTAACTGTAAAGTTAATTCCTTTTAATTTAAGAATTACTCCAAGGTTCATGGTAATAGTTGAATTCATAGACTGGAATATTGATCCTGAGCCTATCATCATGGTATTCTTCTTTTTACGCAATGTATCTGCAGCCTCAATTACAGCTGTGGCTGAACTATCGTTACCATAAAATATTCCTACTTCATTTTTTTCAAGAAAATCTTCATCAATGTTTGCATTTTTAAGTGCCTCCAATGTTGAAATATATGCGTATTCGCCCTGCTCTGCCAAACCTACTCTCATTCTTCGGGGTAATACACCTTTTAATACAGGTCGATCTATATAACCTGTTAAGCTTGATCTAAAGCCAAGTTCTTTTCTCAATGGATCTAAACGTATACCTGATTTTCCTTCGTACAATGATTTTGTAACCTCGTCAAGATTATATCCAATTGTTGAATAAATGCCCATTCCTGTAATTACAACCCTGTTCATTCTTCTTATGTATAAAGTCCTCCGTTAATATTAATAACCTCACCAGTAATATAAGAGGCTCCTTCACCGGCTAAAAATGCAACAAGTTCAGCAACTTCATTTGGAGTCCCAAATCGATTAGCTGGTATAAGTTTTTTAAGTTGCTTTTCGTCAAGATCTTTGGTCATCTCAGTAGCAATATAACCAGGTGCAACAGCATTTACAGTTACATTTTTTCGTCCTACCTCCTGTGCAAGTGATTTTGTAGCGCCAATAACACCAGCTTTAGCAGCTGAATAGTTAGTTTGACCGGGTAGTCCTTTAATTCCTGAAAGGGAGACAATATTTATAATTCTCCCCCATTTGTTTATAACCATATCTTTAATAAGCCCCGAGGTAACATAGTAAAAACTATTTAGGTTAGTGTCAATTACGCTGCTCCAGTCATTTTCTTCCATCCATACCATCAACATATCTTTTGATGTTCCGGCATTATTCACAAGTACTGATATATATTCGTCAGGATGCTTTTCTTTCCAATCATCAAGTTTGTTATTAACATCTTTAATATCAGTAACATCAAACTGTATTAACTCACCCTGGCCTCCATCTATCTTAATTTGATCGAGAGTATTATTGGCAGCTATAATATTTGAGTTGTAGTGAACAAGGACATTAAAGCCTATGAGTGAAAGTTGTAAACAAATTGCGCTACCTATTCCACCTGATCCACCGGTTACTAATGCATACTTCATTTTTTCAGTATTTAGTTAATTACACTTGGACTGGCCTTCATTAGATGTTGCTTTAATAACTCAATTTCTTTGTATTTTGGTGTATCTTCAATAAAAACCGGTACAAGTTTCCGAAGTTCATTATAAATTAATTGAGATTGTTTACCAAGCTTATTTTTAATTTTCAGATAGTCAACAGCTTGGATTATAGTCAAGAATTCAATTGCAAGTACCTCAAAAGTATTATCGATTACTTTTTTAGTCATTAATGCAGAATTTGTACCCATACTTACAATATCCTGATTATCATTGTTATTTGGAATACTGTGAACGTACATTGGATTTGATAAGGTTTGATTTTCAGCAACAGTTGAAGTAGCTGTAAATTGAGCACCTTGCATCCCGAGGTTTAGCCCTAGTGTTCCAAGGTTTACGAATGGTGGCAGTATATCGTTTAGCTTATTATTCATCAAAAAGTTCAATTGTCTTTCAGCTAACATTGAAAGCTTTGTAATTGCAATTTTTAATTTGTCCATTTCGAACGAAACATAGTCACCATGAAAATTTCCACCATGGTAAACTTCTTTACTACTAACATCTACAACAGGGTTATCATTTACGGAGTTCACTTCATTCACAAGAACCTTCTCGGCATTTTTAACAGCATCACATATGGGTCCAAGTATCTGTGGCACACAACGTAATGAGTAATATTCCTGTATTTTTTGTTTGAATATTTTTTCTTCTATTTTGCCATTAAATAGATGGTCGTCGCGTTTTTTTATTAATTGGCTATCGTTAAGAATTTTTCGCATGGCATTGGCAATAATCTGCTGCCCATTATGCTTTTTAACATCGTTTAATACTACTGAAAAATGATCATCAAATGATTCAACTAGTTCGTTAATCATAGCTGATGCAAGAACCGACCAGTTAATAATATGCTTTGCACGAATGGTGTTTACAATACCGATACCCGACATTACTGATGTCCCATTAATTAAGCCAAGCCCCTCTCGTAATTTAATTTTTAACGGAACTATATTTAGTTCTGAATAAATAGAGTTAACGGATTGAAGTTTTCCGTTATAATAAGCTTCGCCTTCCCCAATAAGTACAAGTGCAAGATGAGATAGTTGTACTAAATCGCCACTGGCACCAACGCCACCGTGTTCAGGAATATATGGTATAATGTTATTGTTAATTAATTCTGAAATGAGCTTAATTGCGTCGGTGTGAATTCCTGAATAACCCAGCGACAAGCTTTTCAAGCGTGATATCATAGCCGCACGAACATAAACAGGCTCAAGTGGTTGCCCCGATCCAGCTGCATGGCTGCGAATTAAATTATATTGCAAGTCAAGTTGGTCCTCGTCTTCAATTCGATATTGAGCCATAGGTCCCAGACCTGTATTTACACCGTATATTATTTTGTTCTTCGAAAAATCAAATAGAAAATCAAAACACTCTTCTACATTTTTTAATGTTTCCTTGTCGATTGTAATGCTCTCATTATTAAAAAGCACATTTTGGTAATCTTGTGTAAGCAGTGGTTTTTTCGATATAGTTACCATTTTTAATTAAAATTGTGGGTCAATAATTTTGTTAATTCTGCAGAATAATAGTTTCGTTATTATAATTGTCATAACTATGATAATGTTTTTAGCTTGTTAATTACCGGGTTTGCATATAACAATAAAAATAACTCACGAATATCTTTATTATCGTGATGTGTTACTTCTGCTGTACGATTATATCTTTCTTCCAGAATAGTTTTTGTATTATTATTATAATATTCAGAAAATTTGGATGTGTTGTTTAATAAATCGTAAGCTAAATAGTTAGATGGCCATAACTTGTAATTAGTATAAATTTGAATATCAACTAATTCAGCAACTTTGCTTACAAATTCATTATTATTAATATTTGAGTTGTCGATTTTAACTAAGTCTTTATTAATGGGAGTTCCCATGGCAACATGGATCCTGCCTTTATTACTGGTTAATCCACCAAGAATACTGTTAAAATCTTCATCTTCTGTTTTAATATAGTTGTGATCTCTTGAAAGGTAAACTTCTCTAACTTTAACGGCATCACAAGGTTCCCACTCATAAGACATGGCTACAGGTGTAATATTAAGTTCTAATAACTTACTTTTAATGTCTTTATCACCTGATAATGTAAGCATTTTGAGGATGCTAACATCTGTTTTGTCAAATCCATTTTTTGCCCTGCCTTTTCTTTGTGCAATCCATACAGATTTATTTAAACCAGTAATTGATTTTCTGATATATGCTGATAAACGCTGAGAGTTTAATAGTAGCTCTTTAGGACTTCCTTCTCTAAATACAGTAATCATTTGATTAGATTTTCCCAGATCTATAATTAAAGGAGAAACCATTAAGTTACTGCCCCATGTTGCTTGATTTGTTTTAAAACCAACTCGGAGATGTGTTTCAGATAATATTGAAGAGTCTAGTACTATATCACGATGATTGGCTAAGTAAATATAAGATTCATCTTTGCTAAGATTTTCAAATCCAGAATGGGAAACACCGTCAGATGTTTTATTTACAATAGATAGCACTACAGGCAAAGAAAATACTCTTTGAAATTCAGTTATATTCTTAACATCTACTAAATCAGCTAATATGAGTTCTTTTTTTTCGGGTGTAAATAAGTAATCCATCATATGATGGAAGGTGCTATCTGCAATTATTCGAGGAATAGCTTCCCGAATCTCAGTATCATTATAAGGCCTGATTATATCAAAATCAAGTTCATCCATAAGAAAAATATTATGGTCAAAATTAAGCAATTATCCAAGACAACAAAATTATTAGTAAAGTCGTTTGTATGCTCGAATACGAATAGTTTTATTGGTATAAAAAATGATAGTGAATCAGGCTGTTACATGTCAGGTATTCTTGGAATTCTTTTCAATTTTGAATTCTTATAATAGAACCCTCATCCTTTTTTAACTAATGACCCACAATTGGAAGAGGTAATATCATATTAAAATCAGCTTTTCGATAAACAAAGGCAACATCATCGCCAGAATCCATAAAACAAACAATATTTAAGTGGTTGTGATATCCTTTACGTTTGCACTAAAGTTGGTTGGATGTTACAAGAGAAGCTGTCAATTTATAACCGCAAATGGAATACTAATTTTCATATTAAAGCTTCGCCCCATATCAAGTATATTTAGGGTTCTCAGTGTTGACAGGTGGTCGATGTATTGAGCATTAAGAAGGTTCGAAATATTGAAATTTAATAAAATTAGCTGATTATTAAATTTGATGTTTGTTCCAAATCCAATGTTAACAAGATTGTAACCAGGTGATGGTTTCTCAAACTCTGATGGTTGATTTTGTGGTAGTACTATTTCTATACCACCCATAAAGTATAAGTTTCTAAATATTGACAGATTGTCTTTAGTTGTCCTAATTTCAAATTTTAGTCGTTGAGCTGGAATGAATGGTAAATATTCTCCTGATTTTTGTTTTCCAATTACATACGAATAGCTAGATTTAATATGCAAACAATGAATTGGATGGGGGTGAAGATGAATTTGAGCCTCGCCACCATAAAGTACTGATGGCGTTTGTTTGTACATGTAAATTATATTGCCATCGGAGGTTGTATCACTAGTTGGTGCAATGTAAATGTAATTTTCAACATTATTATAGAAAGCGCTTATATCGAAAGATGTGTGAGTTGTGTGTAAATGCATTCCAATATCAACTTCTGTGCTTTGTTGTGTAACAAGGTTAGGGTTGCCAACTTCATATCGTGTTCCATGTAGCCCATCTTGAGTTAGTTCAGCAATATTTGGGTTTCTGAAGGCTGAGGCAACATTGAGTCGAAACAGCAAATGCTCATTAACATTTATGGTTGAGCCTAACGACATGCTAAGATTACTAAAATTACCGTTGAATTCAATATGGTCTTCATCTGATAACAGGTCTTTTTTATGATCATGGCCTGATTTTTCTTGCAGAGGAACATTGATATAGTTATAGCTGTATCTTAATCCTGCTTCAAGTATTATTCTTTCTCCGAAGTTATATTGTGCCAGTCCATAGGCTGATGTTTCCCATAAGTTGGCATCAGGCATTACGTGATCTGGTGCTTCACCATTTTTGTTGTTTTGAAACATGCCCTGAATACCCAGAATAATTTTAGCATTTTCATTAATGCAGTAAGTTGATTTTAATCGATATGAAAAAGTTTGAAGAGTCATATCAACAAGTTTGAAAACCGGTGTAAACTCTGAACCATATAATTGTCTGTTATTATTTTGATAGGCTAAATCCAGGTCAAATTTAATATTGTTCAGGAATAGCTTGTTCTGCAAAATAACCAGATGATTTTTTAGGCTTTGATACCAAACTTCATTGTTACGATTATTTGTTGTTACGATGGCTAAAGCCGGTTCTACAGCTAATCCCAGTTTGTCATCATTGTATTGATATAATATCTTTGAAGAAATTCTTTGCCTGATAATACCTGCTGTTGCTTTTAGGTTATTTCTATTAAACCTGGTATTTGGAGCAAAATTTCCATCTCCCTGAATGTAGTCTTTGTTTGTAACTATACCACCACGAAATCCCCAGAATATTCCATTTTCTTTTCCCTTTATCCCAATATTTGCTTCAATTTCTGATGTGTTTCCAATATATTTAATATTTGCATCCCCTTCAATTGTACCTTCCTTTGCAATTGGTTCACTTATAAGGTTTATAACGCCCCCTATTGCTCCTGAACCATATATTAAAGAGGCAGGTCCTTTAATTATTTCAATTCGGTCTACGCCATTGTCGTCAATCATATATGGATGATTTGCTGAGAATTGATAATTTTGTAAGGGCACACCATTGTTTAAGAATAATATATTACTGAGCGATAAACCTCTTATTACCGGAGTCCCAATACCCGGACCTTTTGAAATAAAATCAACTCCCGGTACTTCGGCAATTGTTTCAATTAGTGATGGAGCTAATGATTGTGATATCTCTTTCGAGTTAATTGTATTTATTTTAACGGTGTTATCGTGCTGGGTGCTGGTAAAGTTTCCTGTAATAACAACTTCTTGTCCTTCAATAACTAATATGTTCAGGGCAACATTAAGTAAAATTGCTTTGTCGGAAATAAATACTTTTTCGTAGCTGGTTTTGAATCCAATATATGAGAACTTGATGATTAATTCGCCTTTAGGAATATTGTCCAGTATATAGTTACCATCAATATTAGTAACTGCCCCTATGTTAATTTCATCAACAATAACATTAACTCCAATCAATGGCTGACCATTACTTTTGTCAGTTACTTTTCCTGTAATTGAAAGTTGTGCATGGCTAATATATGAAGCAAGTATAATTATAGTTAGTATGAAATATCGCATTATATATTTCTTCAGTTTCATCATTATTTCAACTGAACAATCCAATCAAAGAAATTATTAGTATAAATTATTTTAATGTTTTTAACTTAATCAATTTATTCTTGAAAAGGTTAATGTCACATTATTACTGTATAAACTATCAACAAAGAAATTTCCAATTTTAATCTGGTCATTTTTTTCGTCCAAGTCAAAATAGTAACTAATACTACCAGAATAACTTGATAATGCCCACTTTAAATAAATACTATCTTGTGCTATTTCATACGAGTATGGACCTGAAGAATATTTGGGTAATAAATAACCATTTCTTAATTTTGTTCCTCTGTTTAGAGTAAAACCCGGATATTCATTTTCAAATACTAAAGTGTCTGACTTATGAATTGTTTCTATCCAGATGCCATTTATTGGCTGGATTTCAATACTATCTTTTTTACAACTTGTTGTTATAATCAATAATAATCCAATCAAAATAATATTTTTCATATTTCGGTTTTAATATGTTTGATTTACATAAAGTATGATGATATTTTATTCATTATCGTTGCGTTTTCAAGCTTGGGCATAACAGTTTGGCTAAGCGGTTGTTGTAATGCCGTTTAGGTATTGTTGTACTTAGTATTTTCAGAAATTAATTAATCTTTCTTAGATTTCTTTAGTCTCTTTTCTGCTTTTTTTTCTTTTGGAGTTTTAGCAGCTTCTTTTTTAACGTTTTTCTTTGCGTCTTTACCTTTTCCCATGATATTATCTATTAAATGTTATTAATTTTTCTATTCTACATGTATGCTCATTAATCCTGATGTGAAATTCTATTCTTAAAAATCTTTATTTAAATTAGGCACAACTTAAATGTATAGTTACCAAAAAGGATCTATAATTTATATCAATCTCAATTTTTAGGAATATTTTTCAATACATCTAGTGTAAGATCCCAAAATTTAATTACAGTCTCAATTTCTATTTTTTCCTCTGGGGAGTGAGCTCTTTTTATAGTTGGTCCAAAGGAAATCATATCCATATTCGGGTATTTGTCACCAATTAATCCGCATTCAAGACCTGCATGAATTGCTAATACTTCTGGTTCAGTTTTAAAAAGTTTATTGTATGAATCAACAGTTATTCTAACAATATCTGAATCAGGATTTGGCTTCCAACCCGGGTAACCATCTGATGTTTTAGTTCTTGCACCGGCAAGTTTAAATACGCTAGTAACCATATTTGTTATATCCTGTTTTTCTGATTCAACGGAGCTTCTTTGGCTGGTTGTAACAAGTATTTCATCTTCCAAGAATTTTACAGATGCAAGGTTTGTTGAGGTTTCAACAAAGTCATCAATACTCTGTGACATTGCAATTACTCCGTGGGGACAAGCATATATAGCATTCACCATCTCATCAAATGATTCATTATCAATTACAACCTCCGGTAGAGGTACTTCATTAATAGTAATTTCCATATGGGGTTCGGTAATGCTAAATTCAGCTCGGCTCATCGATTTAAACTCGGCAACTGCAGCAACAATATCCTGTTCACTATTTTTTGGAACAACAACTATAGCGAATGCTTCACGAGCAATAGCATTACGTAAGTTCCCACCGTCGAAAGTATGTAGTTTAATACTAAACTCATCTTTTTTACACCATAAAAATCGATTTAAAATTTTATTAGCATTAGCATGTCCTTTGTCAATTTCATCACCCGAATGCCCACCTTTGAGCCCTGAAACCATTATTTTAAAAGCCATATGATCAGTAGAAACTTCTTCATAATCAAAAGGTAACCAGGCTTGCGTATCTTGTCCGCCGGCACACCCTATAAATAATTGACCTTCATCTTCTGAGTCAAGGTTGAGTAGTATTGTGCTTTTTAGAAGTCCTGGTTTTAATCCAAATGCTCCTGTAAGTCCGGTTTCTTCATCAATGGTAAATAAACATTCAATAGGGCCATGTTCAATATCACTGGAAGCAAGTATAGCTAGTTGAGCAGCAACACCAATACCGTCATCAGCACCTAATGTTGTATCGTTGGCAGTTACCCAATCACCATCAATTATTGATTCAATGGGATCGTTGTCAAAGTCATGAACCTTATCGCTATTTTTTTCACATACCATGTCGATATGGCTTTGCATAACTACCGACTTTCTGTTTTCCATGCCCTTGGTCGCCGGCTTTCTGATAAGTACATTGCCAATTTCATCCTGAATAGTTTCAAGGTTTTGTTTTCCCCCAAAATCTAGTAAGTATTTTATAATCTTTTCTTCTTTCTTTGAAGGTCTTGGGATTTCAAGTATTTCTTTAAAATATTGCCAAATTATAGCAGGTTGAAGCTTTAATATTTCTGTATTCATCATAATAATTTTTAGTTTGAGGCAAAGTTAGGAAATCATTTATTAATGTCGATTAATAATTGAATATTAACTGCAAAGTTATCAGATTATTTACTTAAATATTAACTAATAGTGGGTATTTTTGTCGCTTCTATTTGAATAAAATGAAGAGACAAATATTGTTGTTAGTGCTATTAATATGTGGAACTCAGGTTTTTTCACAATTTTTGGTTTTTAGTGAGTATTTTCCTTTCAATAAAAAAACTGATGTTTACCCGATAACATCGGGTTCTGATATTGGTTTGCCTTTACTTACTATTTCGGGTAATGATATCAAAGTTTTCTATTTAGATAATAAATACAAGTTGAACAAAGAAATATCATTAAAGAAACCGGCAATAAACTCTAAATTATATTTAGGTAGTTATATAATAGACAGTAGTTTAGTTATCATCTTTTCTAACAAAACTTTAAAAGCTGTTTCGCAACTTAGAATTAATCTGGAAACAGGATATACAAATGAAATAGAAGTTGAAATGCTTACTGAAGATCAAAAATATCTTGCTTCATGGGAGAGAGCTGATGGATTATTTGTTTTGGGGATTGAAGAAAATTCAAATAGGTTAGTTGTGAGTAAATTTTATGGAAATGGCAGCGTTTCGGTGCATGAATATGAAATAGATATAACTAAGGTTGATCAGCTAAATAGCGAAAATTCTTTATTTGACTTGTTTAATTCTTCTGATGGTAAAATTCAAAAGATTGATACATCGATACCTGTAAGTTTGTATTTGGCATCTGCAAAAAATAAAACATATTTAATTGATGATGAGATAATAATAACTATTGATTATTTTGAAGATGCTACTTATTATTTATCTGTTAAATTAAATGAAAATATATGTTATGCAGTACAATACCCATACTATATTCCTGAATTTGATCGACAGGCATCGGCAAAAAGTAATTCATTTTTATTTGATAGCACAATATTTCAGATAAGCATAAATAATGATGAGTTAGTATTAAAAGTAGAAAGAACAACAGACACGAACAATGCATTTTACTATTATGCAAATAAAGATATTGAATTCTCAAATTCATCTATGAAAATGAAAAATGAGAAAGAAGGATTTTTATTTGGTGATCCTGTTGTGAGGGAGATAAAGAGTATCAGTAGGTTTCTTAAGATGATGCGGAAGATGAGCCCGGCTATTTCGGTTTTTAGAAAACAATCAGAACTACAAATATTGTTGGGAAGTGTTGTAGATATTTATCAAACAGCCGGTTTATCAGCTAACCATCAAATTGCATCGGGTGGTGAAATGATGGTTGGCCCAGGGGGTAATTTGTTAATGCCTGATCCTGTTTATGTTTTTCCTTCTAATTATAGTTATTCATCTTATTCATCACGAAAATCTGTTTCGTTTTCTACTATCCTGGATGTATCTACTTATATTCATAATAATGGGTCAATATCGAAATACACATATGATTATATTGTTGAATACGCAAATTACATGTCCGGTCGTTATGGTTTAGTTACCATTTTTAAAATGAAAGGTGATTATTATCTGGGATACTATTCTTATGGTAGTCATACATATAACCTCGAATGGTTTAAAAATGTTGATGACTTCTCGATACAGTATTGAGGTTATTACTCCCAGGGTCTTAACTCATCGGCAGCAGCCCATGCTGATACCCAATCAGGTATTGTTGGGTTAATATTGTTGTAACCCCCCATAACTTTAAGGACCTCACTTGTTTTTACAATACCTTTTTTGGATGTAACAGCAGTTCGTATTAATGCAGCCGAGTGGATTTTTCCATGCCTTACTGTTTTTTGGTGGAAGTAAAACCAAAGATCATCATAACCAACAACTTGGGAGTGAAGATAATATTTCTGCATAAGCTTAAGCCTATGTCGATAACGAACACTTGCACCAGCTACAACTAATCCCCAGCTTTGCTTTTTTACAACAGAAAGTAAGCCGCTTCTCATCGCTAAATCGAATCTGCCAAAGTCCATCATTGTAAGATGACGGCCATTATTAAGTTCCATAAATGGGTCTATATCAACAAGGCAAACTCTCATCGATAGTATGCTTTCATCACCAATAACAAGTTTCTTTCTTGTTTTTTTTGTAACAAAAAGTTTTAGTAAACGCAAATAAGGATACATTGGTTATGCTTGTTTAAGTTTTTTGATAGTCAAAGAAGGATCTGGTGACCCGAAAACAGTACTTCCTGCAACCAATATATCAGCCCCAGTACTAACTAGTTTTGATGCATTATCAAGAGTAACTCCACCATCAATTTCAATCAAGGCATTACTGTTGGTTTTTGCAATTAGTTCTTTAAGCTTACTTATTTTTGAATAAGTATTTTGGATAAATGTTTGTCCACCAAAACCTGGATTTACTGACATGAGTAGTACTACGTCAAGATCAGTAATTATATCCTCAAGTACATTCACAGGAGTATGAGGGTTAAGTACTACACCAGCTTTCATTTCTTCTCTTTTAATTTCACTAATGCTTCTATGTAAATGTGTACTTGCTTCATAATGAATTGTGAGTATATCAGCGCCAGCTTTTTTAAAATCAATAATGTATCTTTCGGGTTGCACAATCATAAGATGTACATCTAGGGGTTTTTTAGCAATTAGCTTTATTGCTTTTATTACAGGTAATCCAAATGAAATATTAGGAACAAATACTCCATCCATTATATCGAGGTGGAACCAGTCGGCACTACTGTTATTTACTAACTCTACATCTTCATGTAAATTTCCGAAATTTGCACTTAACATTGATGGAGCAACAAGATGTTTCATATTGAAGATATTTATTGCAAATATAAAAAAAGCGTCAGCCTGAGGCAAACGCTTTAAATTTTTAGCCGAGGTAAGATTTAAGTATCTTACTTCTTGAAGTATGTTTGAGTCTTCGTATAGCTTTTTCTTTAATTTGCCTGACTCGTTCTCTGGTAAGGTCAAATTTTTCACCAATTTCTTCAAGTGTCATAGGGTGGCCTTCACCAAGTCCGAAATAAAGTTTAACAACATCACCTTCACGTTGCGTTAAAGTTTGAACTGCACGATCAATTTCTTTACGAAGTGATTCATAAAGTAATCCTGTTTCCGGAGTAGTAGCCTCATCACTACGGATTACATCATACATGGTGTTATCCTCATCCTGAATAAGCGGTGCATCCATCGACACATGTCTGCCAGCATTTCTTTGTGATTCTTTTACCTCATTCTCAGTCATTTCCAGTTCGCCCGCTATCTCTTTTGAGTTAGGCTCCCTTTCAAATGATTGTTCAAGTCGTGCTGATGCTTTATTAATTTTATTTATAGATCCAATTTTGTTTAACGGAAGTCTTACAATTCTTGATTGCTCAGCAAGAGCCTGTAGAATTGACTGCCTAATCCACCAAACAGCATAAGAAATAAATTTAAATCCACGAGTTTCATCAAATCGCTGAGCGGCTTTAATTAATCCAAGGTTTCCTTCGTTAATTAAATCAGGGAGACTAAGGCCTTGATTTTGATATTGTTTAGATACAGATACCACAAAACGAAGATTAGCTTTAGTTAATTTCTCAAGGGCAATACGATCTCCTTGTTTAATTCGACGTGCAAGCTCAACCTCTTGTTCAGCAGTAATCAAATCAACTTTACCAATTTCTTGTAAATATTTATCAAGCGAGGCAGTTTCGCGATTTGTTACCTGTTTTGTGATTTTAAGTTGCCTCATATTATTCTGACTTTTTACTGAATCTTATACGTATTTCTTGTTGAAAGGTTACTATGAATTATTATCACTTTTATTTGGTCTGTCGATAAGTACTTTACGTGAAAGTTTTAGTTTTCCGGATCTGGGATCAATGCCAATAAGTTTAACTTTTATCTTATCTCCTTGCTTTAGTACATCTTCAACATTTTCAATACGTTTATGATCAATTTCAGAGATGTGTAATAAACCGTCTTTACCCGGAAGAATTTCAACAAAAGCACCAAAAGCAACGATGCTCTTAACAGTTCCAAGGTATGTTTTGTTTAATTCTGGAACAGCTGTAATACCCGCAATCCAGTCTTTGGCAGCCTCAATAGCTTCTTTATTATCAGCCATAACATCTATAAGACCTTTGTTATCTACTTCTTCAATAACAATAGTAGCACCAGTTTCTTTTTGAATTTCTTGAATTACTTTTCCACCTGGTCCAATAACAGCACCAATAAATTCTTTGTCGATGATCATTTTCTCAATACGAGGAGCATTATCTTTGTAATCAGCTCTAGGTTCTTTGATGGTTTTCGCCATCTCACCTAATATATGTAATCTTCCCTGACGAGCTTGCTCTAATGCTTCTTCCAGAATATTGTATGATAAACCGTCAACTTTAATATCCATTTGGCAAGCAGTAATACCATCAGGAGTACCAGTCACTTTAAAGTCCATATCGCCCAGATGATCTTCATCACCAAGAATATCTGATAATACTACATATTTACCTGTTTTGTCATCAGAAATCAACCCCATGGCAATACCTGAAACAGGTTTGCTAATTTTAATACCTGCGTCCATTAGAGCTAAAGTACCACCACAAACCGATGCCATAGAAGATGAGCCGTTTGATTCAAGAATATCACTTACAATTCTTATTGTATAAGGATTTTCTTCTCCATTAGGAACAACAAATTTCAATGCTCTTTCGGCAAGGTTTCCATGACCCACTTCTCTTCTGCTTATACCCATCATTCTTTTTACTTCTCCAGTTGAGAAAGGAGGAAAGTTATAATGTAGCATAAAGTTTCTGTTGCCTGATATTACAGCACCATCAATTTTTTGTTCATTTAGTTTACTTCCAAGAGTAACTGAAACTAACGACTGCGTCTCACCACGAGTGAAAACTGCTGAGCCATGTGCTGATGGTAAGTAATCAATTTCCGACCAAATTGGTCTGATTTCATTCATTTTTCTACCATCTAAACGAATATTTTCATTTATCATAGAATCACGAACAGCTTCTTTCTCTACATCATGGAAGTATCTTTTAATAAGCTTGGTTACTACTTCTTTATCTTCTTCACTAAATGTATCAATAAACTCATCACGAACTGCTTTAAATGCATTTGATCGTGCATGTTTATCAGCATTTCCTTCACGTGCAATATCATAACATTTTTGGTAAGTTGCCTCTTTTACCTTTTCTCTTAGTTCATCATCATTGGTTTCGTGATTGTATTCACGTTTTACTTTTGATTTTTCAACCTTGGAAGCCAGTTCAATTTGTGCCTGGCACTGTATTTTTATAGCTTCGTGACCAACTTTTATAGCTTCGAGCATTTCTACTTCGCTTACTTCTTCCATTTCGCCTTCAACCATCATTATGTTATCCATTGATGCAGCTACGATAAGCTCAATATCAGCTTCTTCTCTAGCAGAAAGAGATGGGTTAACTACAAACTCGCCATTTATTCTAGCAACGCGAACTTCAGAAATAGGGCCGTTGAAAGGAATATCAGAAACTGAAAGTGCAGCTGAGGCAGCTAATGCGGCAAGTGCATCAGGAGCTACATCCTCTTCTACTGAAATTAATGAAACTAGCATTTGCACTTCAGCGTGGTAATCACTAGGGAATAATGGTCTTAATGCACGATCAATAAGACGTGAAATAAGAATTTCATATTCAGAAGGTCTTGCTTCGCGTTTGAAAAAACCACCTGGGAATTTTCCTGCAGCAGCATATTTTTCTTTATAGTCAACTGACAAAGGCAAGAAGTCAACATCTTCTCTGGCATCATTTGCAGCTACAACAGTAGCTAGAAGCATTGTTTTGCCCATTTTTACTACTACCGATCCATCGGCTTGTTTGGCAAGTTTGCCTGTTTCAATAGTTACTGTTCTTCCATCTCCAAGATCGAATGAACTAGATATAGGGGTTATAGACATAATTTACTGGATATTGTTAGTGTGCATGATTAATAAAACACAAAAAAAGGCAATCGGTAAATTGCCTTTTTATTGCGCATAAGTTATTTAAACTTTATTTCCTTAAACTTAGTTGCTTGATAATTATACGATATCTTTCAATATCTTTTTCTTTCAAATAGTCAAGGAGTTTTCTTCTTTTACCAACAAGTCTAATTAATGACCTTTGTGTAAATAGGTCTTTTTTATTTTCTTTCAAATGACCTGTCAGGTGTTTGATTCTATAGGTAAATAAGGCAATTTGACCTTCTGCAGAACCTGTGTCAGTACTGTTCTTACCGTATTTTTCAAAAATCTCTTTTTTCTCTTCTGTACTTAAATACATACGTTGTTTCTTTTACTCAAAATTTTGGGCTGCAAAGATAAAACTTTATTTAAAACAAGCAACATTTTGTTATTTTATTTTGCAAATGTAAACAATCATTATATCAGACTTTGTTTTTATTTGTTAAATAAAGATTAAGTAACCCGTAATAGGCTAGTACAATAGCAATAAGGTATACTACAGATCCAATGTGTTCTGTACTATAATTCAGAATTATAAAACCAAACACAATCATCATAATTCCACTTAGTATGTATAGCCAAAAATACCTACCGTTTTTATTGTCGAATAAGCCTGCTGTAAGATGAAGCATCCCCATAACTGCAATCCAAAATGAAAAGTCTAACATGAAAAACCTTGCATCGGGAGCGGGATATGTGAATATTATCAATCCAGCAAAACCATCTATTGCTAATTCAATAATTATTTTCTCATTTATATTTTCATCAAAATGGATAAATAAGTAAACTGTTGATAATGCAGCTCCTACTAATAGGAGAACTCCAAAATATATTCCAAATTCTTGAATGGATAGTGACAGTGCCATCATTGCTATGGCAAGTATTGTTAGTAGTATATATTTTGTATAGCGATATCCCAAACCCATAATAAAAGTAAATATAGTTGATGCGAAGATACTAATGATTTTTATATGTTAAAAGTTCCATTTTAAGTCTAAGAAGTACATTTGACCATAATCTCCAAACTCAGTTAAAGTTTCACCGAAAAACAATTGACCCACAAGCATGAGACTTATGTTGTCAGTTAAGCTAAAATTTGCTGAGGGGCCAATGTAGGCCGATTTATCGTAAGGGTTTAGCATTGCAGAAAGGCTCACATTAACAAGTGGTGTTGCAGGGTATGAAAGTTGGCCAAAAATATCGAATCGTGAGGGGGAAAGGTTTTTAACATTGAGGCTGCTGGAAAACAGTGTTGATAAAGAACCCAACGTACCACCTGCATTAGCGTACGCATCACCTGTTGAGCCGTTACTATTGTATATGAAAGACAAACTTGCCATTATTTGATTTTTAAAGATATAGTTCGCACTTATGGACGCAATTACAATACCTGTAGTATCATCAAAATTATCGATGTCCTTAAACCAACTAGCCTCACCTGTGAATCCTGCTCCTGCTATATTGCCCGACCACCCCAAGCCTGCTGTGATATCTGTTTGCATCATACCACCAAAAAACTGAAAGTCGTAACTCCATCGGTTAAATTTGTAAAGAGCAGCTGCCGTTAAACTTAATTTTTTTTCAAATGAAATTGAATCAATTAGTTCTTGGCGATAGTTTAGTTTACCTGCCAATTGTATTGATGAGAAATCTCCTGTATAATATTCTAAAAGTATAGCATCGCTTCCCGGTCTTTCAATATAATTGAAATCAAAATAATTGAAAGCGTTAAAAATATCATTCGGATTCCAGACTAAATTTGTCCCCCAATTTATTCTTTGTCTACCAATTGTTAGTTCAAATTTGTTGCTTGTCCATTTCATATTCAACCTGTCGAGGTTAGTGTAAAGAACATTTGAGTTATCACCTGAAATGAACCATGTTAGATCCAGGTAGCCATCGTCGTAAGTTACAAGGTCTGCATAGGTTCCAATGTTAGCTACTTTAAAAAAATTGTTGTACTGTGCTACTAATGGTCCAAAAGTGAAGTTATTTCTCATGCCTGCATGAAATTCAAGGTTGTTTACAGGTGTCCACCATAAATTAATGCGGTTGTATATTGTGGATTGATTTTGCCAATCAGTAAATCCATAAGACTGGTATGTACTACTAGGAATCCAGGTGTTATTTAGGTATTCCATAAATCCTGTTATCCGTAGCTTATTTTGCGCTTTTACATTGATAGAGAGGATCAATGCTGAAGCTATAAGCGAAACTATAAATATTGTTCTTTTCATTTTTTTCGTTTTGGATTATAAATCCTTGGCCCTTTACATTCGGATTGCAAATCCGAATGAGCTTGCGCACTTCTGGATTTGTAATTCAGAAGTGTGGGGCTATGGATTTTTAATCCACATTAACCTCTATCAAAATATTCATCACTCAATATCTTACCGTCCTCAATGGTAACAATCCTTGTGGCTTTGTCCATTACGCGTTGGTCGTGGGTGGCGAAAATAAATGTTGTGTTGAATTTTTTGTTCATTTGCGACATAAGCTCGAGTAAACTGCTGGTTGCATGAGAATCTAAATTGGCTGTTGGTTCATCTGCCAGAATAAACTCCGGTTTTGATGCTAAAGCTCTTGCTACAGCCACTCTTTGCTGCTGACCTCCGGATAATTTAGAAGGGCGACTTTTTATGCGGTCGCCAATTCCAACTGCATCAAGGAGTTCTTTGGTACGTTCTTCTCTTTCCTTCTTTTTTTTGCCTTGCAACTGCATAATAAATTCTACATTTTCGCCTGCTGTAAGTACGGGTATAAGGTTGTACGATTGGAACACAAACCCTACATTATTCATCCTAAAATCGATGAGTTTGCGTGAGCTTAGTTTCCAAATATCAACACCACCAATTTTAACTATACCTTCAGTTGGCCTGTCGAGACCTCCCAGCATATTTAAGAAAGTGGTTTTTCCTGACCCTGATGGTCCAACTACTGCTGTAAATTCACCTTCTTTAAAATTAATGTCAATTCCGTTTACTGCTTTTACTTTTACTTCGCTACTATTGTAGATTTTCGTGAGACCTGTTATTTCTATTACGTTGTTCATCGTTTTTATGTTGTTGTGTTATTATCTTTTTTTAGGATTGCAAATCCTTTTCACTTTACATTCGGATTGCACTTGCCTGCCGCAGGCAGGTGCAATCCGAACGAGCCTATAGCTTATAACCTACTCCATCCTCAAAGCATCAGCCGGGTCATTTTTTAGTGCTTTGTACGCTGGATAAATGGCTGCAATTACTCCTGTAATAATTACTAGCACTGTTACATTAATGAGCATTGTTGGATCAAGGCTGGTGTAAACAAAGGCATCATAACCTAGTTGCTGATAGCCTTGTGCCCACATACTAAGGTCGATAGGGTGTGTTTCGCCAAACTTTGAACTAACAGCCCCGATTACAATTCCAACTATTCCGCCAGTGAGCGACAATAATACCGATTCAAGCACAATCATCCAAAATACTTTACCTTTATTCATGCCAATAGCCATAAGCATTCCGATCTCTTTAGTGCGTTCCATAACTACCATGAGCATTGTGTTTATTATTCCAAACAGCAATGCCATAAGTATTATAATAATGAAAATGTACATGTACATATCCATGGCTTCGGTTAAGTAGTTCATTTCAGGACTTAATTCTTTCCATGTTTTAACATCTAGTTTGTTACCTGTAACTTCTTCAACTACTTTGAAGATAATTGGAAGATTTTCGTTGTTATTAATGTTTATTGCAATTTCATGGGCCCCATTCTCAGGGAAGTTTGTTAGTTTTTGGATATCAGGAAATCTCACAAAAATATTTGCTTCATCAAACATGTTATTATCGGTTGAATAGATTCCAGATATCCTGAATGCCCCAGAAGTGATGTTGTTATCCAAGTCTTGAATAGTGAGTATAATTTTTGATCTTACTTTTACATTTAGTTTCTCAGCAAGTTTTTTTCCAATTACAACGGGGTTTTTTGATATTCCTTCAAAATATTTACCGTCAATAATTTTAGTGCTGATATTAGTAACTGTTTTCTCTTTTTCCGGAAAAACACCCGAAATTTTAACTCCTGATGCAGTTTCTGCGGATGCAGCCATTGACTGTATTGATATCCTTCGGCTTACACCTGTTACATTAGGTATTTTTATTACTTCGTCCTCTATTTGGTTTGCGTTAATGATGAAATTGGCAAAATCAGAAGTTTGTTCAAATCCTGGATTGTGTATCTGAATATACGACAATTCAGTGTTTATCACCTTGTTAATCCTTTGATCGGCCATGCCTTTAAAAAACGCAGCACTTAAAACTCCGGCAAATATCCCAAGTGCAATTGAGAATATTATTACCAGACTACGTACTTTGTTTCTCCAGATATTCCGCCATGAAATTGATAGTAGCATTTCTTTATTTTTTGTTTATTATTGACTAATGATTATTTTTTTTAAATCTTAATTATTTCATAAAAATTATCCGTGTAATGCTGTTGTTAATTTTAGGGTAAAAGATTTTATTATTGGATAAATGGATATAAGCATGGTAATAATTAAAACTATAAGAGCTTGAATGTAATAAATGTCTGGTTGAATTGAAAAATACATAAACGGTTCAATTCCCATATCAATCATAGTTTTGGCAGCATCTCCAACAAGGGGTATTGGATTTAAAAAATACCAGTATGTTATTGGAATGCTTACTAAAATTCCTGCAGATGCACCAATTATTCCAATAAACAATGTTTCAAAAAATAGAATTGTACTGAGCTTAACCCTTTGCATACCAATGGCAATCATTACTCCTAATTCACGTTTTCGCTCGCTCACCATCATTAAAATTGTACCAAGTATTCCGAAAGTAATTATTATATAAAGTAGTGATTTCATAAATAGTCCTCCGGCCTTGTCACCATCAATCATTTGAACAAGTTCGGGCTGAAGTTCTTCCCACGACATAACCATAAATGGTGGTTTAACTTCTTTTTTTAAGTGTTTTAATATTGGTGGCATATGGTGGTTATTTTCGATCATAAGTACCATAGAACTAAGTCTGTTTGGAGCTGAAAATAATTCCTGACTAGCTGTTAAAGTCATATAAATAAACTGTTTGTTAAGCTCTGGTGAAGGAAACTCAAGAATTCCCTTAACAGGATAAAGACCTGCAGCCATAACTCCGTGAAACCCTTGTCCGTACAGAACAATAGTGTCACCAACCCCAATTTTTAAATACTTTGCCAGGTCGGTTGCTACCAATACGCCATAATCTCCATCAACTAAATATGAACCATTTTTAACCCATTTTTTCAAGCCTGTAACCTGATTCTCACCAACTGGATCTACTCCAATAACCATACTCCCTTTTGTAAATTCCTCAGAAGATGCAAGGGAAAAATACTCTAATCTTGGAGTGGAATGTGTTATACCTTTTTCGTTCTCAATAATTCCTTTTATTGTATCGTTGAGAATAAATGTGTTATTTATGGTTTTGTTAAGGTGATATTCTTCAGTAAAAATTTGCATATAGCCTGAGTAAAATTTCACCACATTGCTAATCATAGCATCATATGAGCCATATTGCATAGATGTCATAAATGTAGATAAGAGGACCCCAAAAAATATTGAACCGCTTGTTATTACCGTCCTCCAGGGCTTTCTCCAAAGATTTCTCCATGCCATTATTATATTCTTCATGTTTATTTTATTTATGCATTGTATCCGATAATTATCGGAATTATGAGAGCTATTTTTAACCTTTTAATGAATTTACAACCTTAAGTTTTGCAACAAAATATATTTGATATAGTGAAACTAATAGAAATATTATGAGTATTGTAATTGCCGGATTATAAAATATTTCCGGATTAGCGCTGAAAGCAATTTTTGGTTCAAAGCCCATTGACTTGTAAGTCTCGGCCATTTCGCCTGTAACATAAACTGGATTTTTATAAAAATGCCACATTATAGGGTAACTTATGGCAAGTCCTGCAACTACTCCGATTATTCCTATAAATGCCGACTCTAGCATCATCATTACCAGTAGTTTTCCTTTTTGGAAGCCTATGGCAATCATAACTCCCAGTTCCCTTTTTCTTTCGTGCATCATCATTATTATAGTAGCCCAAACACCAAATCCTATAATCATAAAAAGCAGACTTTTTATCAATGCCCCACTAGCTTCTTTGCCTTCCATCAGGTTTAATAATTCAGGCATTAAATCTTGCCATGAATAGATAGTAATTTCATCGTTGGAGTGGGGTTGGAGGCTACTCATTACTTTTTCAACATCTTCGGTATTTTCAACCATAATTACATTAGAGGTTATCAGACCGTTTATGGAAGCAAAATCCTGGCAATTACCTATGTCCATGTAAACAATTTGTTTGCTTAGATCGGGTAGTGGGAAGTCGAGTAAAGCTGCTACTCTATAAATGCCAACAGCACTTTGACCATGATAACCTTGTCCCATAAGAATTAATGAATCGCCTACATCTAAGTTGAGGTTTTCTGCCAGTACTTTTCCAATCATCAAATCTTTCGAACCGCTAGTAATGTATTCACCTCCATCAATATGTTTACTCAATTGTGATATTGAATTCTCATCCTCAGGGTCTACTCCAAAAATTACTGTCGGAAAACTCTTTGTTTCATTTGATGCAAGGGCGAAAGTTTGAACACGGTTAGCTGATGACGTAATTTCAGTATTGCTATTAATTATATTTTCAAGTTGTTGTGGTAATTGAAAACTGTTGTTAACACTAGGATTTTCTTTGTAATCTGACTGTTGAATCTGTATGTATCCCGAATAAAACCGAGCCATATTATTAATCATATTCTCAAATGACCCCTTTTGAACAGAAGTCATTAATACAGCAAAGAAAACCCCAAAAAAAACAGATGATGATGTTATTAATGTTCGGCGAGTGTTGCGCCACAAATTAAGCCAAGCTATTTTTATGTATTTGAGCATTTATGAATGATTTAGGCGGTTTTTACAGTCACTGCTATCATAGTTGTTATTAACTTGATAACCCGACAACCTTAAATTACCTTACTTTTTTCATGTTCTGTTTGCTAAAGAAACTGTCATTGATATCTATATTGTATTCAACTTCAATGATCTCCATAATAGTTTTTTTACCCTCTTCATCAGCAGGTATCATTTCAAATTTTGTTGGAATTGTTCGGTCACCCATTTTTTTAATATTGTAGCCGTTTTCAATGTTCTGTAAATATCCATCTTCATCAAAATATTCATTTTTCCATAAATTGTAACCATCTTTTGTTATCCATGAAATAATTTTTCCCCAAACAACTGGAGCATCCGGATGTGGTATTAATTCAATTTTATAACAATTTTGATCGCGAACAACTTCTTCGCCAATAAGTTTGTGATCGTAATCAACAACTATTGATGATTGTTTAACAAGGTCATCATTTGTAAAGTCGGAACCCATCCACGACTGCATCATCATTGATGGAGGAATTTTGATCATTCGTGAAATTGTAGGTACATAATTCCACATTTCTTTACCTACTTTTAAAAATACCTGTCCTTTTTCTTTGGCTGGTTCAGATATATATAACATAAAGTTGTCATCACCTTTCGACCAGTTTTTCATTACTATTGTTCTTTCCCACTTGGGCCTGACAATTGTCATAGACATAGTACCTTTAGATGAAATACCTCGATTTTTTTCATCGGCAATTTTAATAATTTCTTTGGCAGTAATTTTTTGTGAATGCGCCTGTGAAAAGGATATTATTGCTATTAAAGATGTTACTATTGCTGTTTTAAAATTATTCATTATAAATATTTTATACAATTTTGTTTATTATTATTTCTTTTATTTCTTCAAGGGGAAAACTTTTGGGATCCATAATATAATTTAAGCTTATCCCATCTAGCATTGCACCAATCAAACGAGCATGTGCCATAGGATTTTCAACTCCTTTAGATTTGTAGTATGATTCAAGAATAAGAATAAGTGGTACAATAAGTTCCATTACTTCATTCTCAATTAGTGCGAATACATCTGGTTGTGACATGACTACAAAATAGAGTCTCCAGAATGTTGTATCTGTTTTTAGTATGTCAAATGTTTGTTTAATAAACTCAATAAATTCTTCTTTTGTAAGAATACCATCTTTATTTGTATCAAAAACAATTAGAAACTCATTGAATCCATTAATTAATATTGTTTTAATTAATTCTTCTTTGCTTTCAAAATAGTTGTATACCAGACCTTTAGAGATGCCAGTCTTTTTTGCTATCATATTTATTGAAGTAGCAGAAAAACCTTTCTCCGCAAATAAACTGAGAGCTGAATCCATTATTTGATTCCTTTTAGCTACTCTGATTTCTTTAAATTGTTCTTCTGTCCTTGGCATGATAACATTTTATGACTGAACGGTCGGTCAAAGATAATGCATAAAATATATTTGTCAAGTGTTTTTTGAATTTTATTTGAAAAAAATGGATTATGCTGGCATTTCGATCCGCCTTAGGCAGAGAGAAATATCTACGGCAAACACCACATTCTTAGGGGATGTCTCGGTCGTACCTCCTTTTACATGACAGCCGAATGCTTAGAGGATTTCTCGTCACTCCCTGCAGTCGTTTTCCTCGAAATGACAGCCTTTCTAATATATTATCTCAGCATCTTTAATAAATGAAACATTTGTCATATTTCTAATTTTATTACGTTTGCAAAAAAATACTTAAATGTCAGTTGAATATGTAATATTAGTAAATAAAGAAGATAAAGCTCTGGGTACAATGGAGAAAATGGAGGCACATGAAAAAGCAGTCTTGCATCGGGCTTTTTCCGTTTTTATATTCAACACACAAGGACAACTTTTATTGCAACAAAGAGCTACTCATAAATATCACTCTCCATTATTATGGACAAATACTGTATGTAGCCATCCCCGCCAGGGTGAAAAAACAGTTGATGCTGCACATAGAAGAATTATTGAGGAAATGGGTATGGATTGCGAATTTAAAGAGGTATTTTCGTTTATTTATAAAGCCGATGTTGGTAAAGGATTAGTTGAGCATGAATTTGATCATGTTTTTATTGGTGTTTCTGATGAAGAGCCCATACCTAATGCTGATGAGGTTTGTGATTGGAAGTATGTTGATTTAGAGATTTTGGAAAATGACGTGAAAGAAAGCCCAGATAATTATACAGTGTGGTTTAAAATTGCATTGTCAGAGGTTCTGGAGTATTTTGGGAAAAGGAAAGTGTAGAGGTTAATAAAACATAAATAGATGAAGCCAGATAATAATTAAATCACCTGACTTCGTGAATGAAAACAAGACTTATACCCTACAAGTCTATATCATTAATATATTCTTCTTCTTCAAAGTTAAATTCAACTTTCATAGCTTTTGCATATAAACAATGAGCTGATACACATTTTGTGTCGAAAGGGATGTCATCAATATACTCTTCTTCTTCATGTTCAAAATCAACCGAAACAGCTTCATGATATAAACATTCAAGAGTTACACATTCTGTTTCAAAAGGTATATCATCTATATATCCTTCTTCTTCATAATTAAATTCTGCCAGTTCTTTTTCAACCATTATGTCATTATAAATTTCGGTTGTGTTAAATGGAATGTCGTCAATATATAGTTCATCATTGAAGTTGTATGTTGATGCGTTTAGGGATATTGAAAGTAACAGTGTTAGAGTAGCTGTAAGTGCGGTAGTTTTTAGTAGAGTTTTCATTTTATTGTGTTTTAGTAGTTATTATTTATTGGCAAAAATAGAGTGTTTAGAAGCGCTAGTAAATGATTATTAGGTGAGTGGAGTAGGTAGTTCGGTGAATGGCGATTTTTTTATAATTGTGTCACTTTCGTGATGTAATAATTACTTTTTTAATCTAGATGGTGTATTTTTACAGCCCTATAATGACCTATTTTGAAAATATGAGAATCATATCAACCTACAAATCAATTATACTATTGCTGTTTTTTTTGAGTGGAGAAGTAATGGGGCAAGAGTATAGCATCATGTCCTATAATATAAGGTATGATAATGTTTATGATACTAATAATACGTGGGCTAACAGGAAAGAAAAAATTGCTCAGCTTCTAAATTACTATCATCCTGATATCTTCGGTATTCAGGAAGGGTTATTTCATCAGATAGAATACATCGACGATAATCTTCAAGATTATTCTTTCGTTGGAATCGGTAGAAAAGATGGCAAAGAAAAGGGAGAATTTAATGCAATATATTACGATTCAACAAAATTTACGGTTATTGAAAATACAACATTCTGGCTTTCTCAAACTACTGATACTGCTACTGTAGGATGGGATGCAGCATTGGAAAGAATATGTACATATGGCCTTTTCGAAGAAATATCAACCAAAAACAGAATATGGGTTTTTAACACACATTTCGATCATGTTGGAACTATCGCAAGAGAAAAATCGGCTGAACATATTTTAGCTAAGATTGATGAGGTAGATAATGGAAACCTACCAGTTATACTAATGGGTGATCTAAACTCAACACCTGATAGCAAACCGATTCAAATTATTAAGAAGCAACTTGTTGATGCTTCTCAAGTAACCGAAAAACCATTTTATGGACCTACTGGAACATTCAACGGATTTCTTTCAAATGAAGTTGTTGAAACAAAAATAGATTATGTATTTGTAACAAAATTAAAAGTGTTGTCTTATATACATATAGATGATAGATTGGACGATAACAAACTAATTTCGGATCATTTACCGATTTTTGTAAGAGTTGAAGATAATTGCTCAACTAATAATGCCATTAATAATGAATATTACGATTTTTTAGGGAAGGATGACAGATTAACCGGTGGTGTTAAAATGATACCAATATCTACACCATCCGGAGAGTTTAATGTTTGGACAAAGAGGATTGGAAATAATCCGAAAGTTAAGGTGTTATTGCTTCATGGTGGTCCGGGGGTTAATCATATGTACCTGGAGAGCTTCGATTCATTTTTCCCAAAAGAGGGGATAGAATACTATTATTATGATCAGTTAGGTTCCAATTATAGTGACCATCCAACAGATACAAGCCTGTGGAATATTGACCGTTTTGTTGAAGAAGTAGAAGAAGTACGTATTGCCTTAGGGCTTGATAGTAGCAATTTCTTTCTATATGGCCAGTCGTGGGGAGGCATTTTGGCAATTGAGTATGCTCTTAAATATCAATCAAATCTCAAAGGCCTAATTATTTCTAATATGATGGCTTCCATCCCTGATTATGCAAAATATGCTGATGAAGTATTGGGTCCTCAACTTGATCCGGACGTACTAAAAGAAATAAAGGACTTAGAAGCCAATGAAGATTATACTAATCCCCGTTATCTTGAATTAATAGAATTACACTATTATCCGCAACATGTTCTCCATATGCCACTTGAAAACTGGCCTGAGCCTGTAATACGTTCTTTCAGTAAAACAAATAATCAGATTTATGTTACAATGCAAGGCCCTAGCGAATTTGGTGTTGCAGGCAATGCTAAACTAAAATATTGGGATCGGAAATCTGATCTATGTAAAATAAAAGTACCTACACTAACTATTGGAGCTGCTTTTGATACGATGGATCCTAAACACATGGAATGGATGGCTTCGGAAGTTCAATTTGGTAGTTATCTACATTGTCCCAAAGGGAGCCATTTAACAATGTACGATGATCAGGAAACTTATTTTAAAGGGATATTACAGTTTATTAAAGAGGTGGATAAAGGAAATTTTAGTAAGTAATAGATATTTTAATTATGCCAAATGAAATAAAAGTAGAATATGCTAAAACTCCTTATGGAGAACTAATAATAGGCTCATTTAATGATAAGTTATGTATTTGCGATTGGCGATACAGAAAGATGAGATCAGCAATTGACCACAGGTTAAAAACCTTATTGAAAGCTGATATGGTTGAAGGAGGTTCATCTGTAATTGAAGAAACTAAAACTCAAATTAGTGAGTATTTTAAGGGTGAAAGAGTAGAGTTTGATATACCTTTACTATTAGTTGGAACTGATTTTCAAAAAGATGTTTGGAGTGCTTTGCAACAAATACCCTATGGAAAAACGGAAACATATCTGGGTCTTTCGAAAAAGTTAAAAAACGAAAAAGCAATTAGAGCAGTTGCATCAGCAAATGGGGCAAATGCTATCTCAATTATTGTACCTTGTCATCGAATTATTGGTGCCGATGGTTCCATGGTTGGATATGCAGGTGGACTTCAGACAAAAAAGAAATTACTATTGCTTGAAAATGCTCTAAAAACAAGTCAATTGAGTTTGTTTGATAGTTTTTAGCTTTATTAACTATTTTTGCAGCTTATTTCTAATATCAGAATTATATTTGTCTTTTCTTAATTAATTGATTATTAGTTATATTATAGATTGTTTATTTAATTGAATATATGAAACGAATATTTTTATCAGTTGCTATTTTGTTGGGATATTTTAATGTGATAGCACAATTTGAGGAACTAACTTTTGGAACTGATTCTACCTTAGATGTAGTAAGTTGGAATATTGAGCATTTCCCGAAAAACGGACAAATTACAATTGATCTTGTAAGTCAAATTATTCAAGCTCTTGATGTTGATGTGTTAGCAATTCAAGAAGTTACTGACAATGTTTTTCTTGATCAGTTAGTGGAAAGCTTAGACGGCTGGGATGGTGTTTATGCGTATAATCAATATGCTGCATTAGCCTACATTTATAAAACAGATGTACTTGATGAAGTAGATGTTTTTGAGATTTATACAAGCCGAAGTCGTGAATTTCCCAGATCACCTTTGGTGATGGAGATGAATTTTATGAATGAACATTATGTAATCATAAATAATCATCTTAAGTGCTGTGGTGATCAATACCTCGACCTAGATGACCCATGGGATGAGGAAAAACGGAGATTTGATGCTTGTAATCTTTTGGATCAGTATATAGTTGAAAATCATGATAATGATAATGTAATATTATTGGGCGATCTTAACGATATATTAACAGATAGTCCTGCAAACAATGTGTTTCAGGATTTTATTGATGATGATGATAATTACTTGTTTGCTGACATAAATATTGCAAAAGAGAGTAGCTCAAACTGGTCTTATCCTTCATGGCCATCTCACATTGATCACATCCTAATAACTAATGAATTATTTGATGAATTTGAAGATGAAGAATCGGATATTCGAACTATTAAAGTTGATGAATATTTTGAGGAAGGTTTCTATGATTATGATAATAATGTGTCTGATCACCGACCTGTTGGCTTGAAGATTAAACCCACCATTTCAAACCTTGGATTTGATGATTTATCAGAATCAATGAATCTGAGTAATTTTCCTAATCCTGTTCTAACAAATACTACTATTTCCTTTAATCCTGCCAGAAATAATACGGTGATCGAAATATATAATATTAAGGAGCAGATTATTAAGCAATATAATATAAGGAATAATCAATCGTCGATTGTGTTTAATGTAAATAATTTACCTGCTGGCTTTTACTTTGTTAAACTTATCGTGAATGAAAAAGTACTGGCTACGAGAAAAATGATTGTATTGAATTAATTTTATCAAATACGAAAAATCATTACGCTACTGTCTGAATCTGTTAAAGGCACAATGGGTGCGGAAATGGAAAGTGCAAAATCATCTACAGCCTTCATAATGCCAGGCCAGTCGGGATTATAATCATGCACTATAATTACACCTCCGGGTGATAGGCGAGGGTAGAAGAATTCTAGTCCGGCTTTTGTTGGATTATACAAATCAGCATCCATATTTACAAGAGCAAAGGTCTCATTTACTATATCATGTGTTGTTTCTGGAAAATATCCTTTGTGAAAGATAAACTCATCTGACTTTAGTTTCTGTTTTACCCTTTCTATCGAAGTATCAGCAAAGTTGCGTTGAGTGTATGTAGCAGCTTTTCCAGTTTCATTGTCAAGGTCTTTCTGTTTGAAGCCTTCAAAAGTATCAAATAAATGAAACTTTCTTGATGGATCCATTTCATGAATAATACTAGCCGAATCGCCTTTGTAAACGCCAAGTTCAGCAAATGAACCTTGTACATTTTCCTTTTTTAATCTATTAACCTGAAACCAAAAGTTAAAAAAGCGATCCTTATCTTTATATTTTTTTTCAGCCTTTTTTAACTCTTTTGTAATCATACCTTTCTTTAATGCAACTTTCCATACCAATGGTTCATATGATCTTCCAAACAATATTGTGAAAATATAATAAATAAAATACCCTAACAAGATTGCCAGTAAAGCCAGTTGAATAATATTGAGAATGTCCATTTTTAATCTATCCTAAAAGTAAAATCTTTAATAGTTGATCCGGAAATATGTCTGGTTAAGTTTAAAATAATCAATAGAAAATCATTAATTGATTTAAATTACCTCAGCTACAACAAATGTACTCCCTCCTATAAAAATCATTTCATCCATGCCTGCATTATTTTTGGCCGAATTATATGCTTGCATTACTGAGTCATATGTTTTACCAATTAATCCATGTTCTAATCCTTGTTGAGCTAATTTCTCAGCATCCAGTCCTCGTGGTATATCAGGTTTACAGAAATAATATGTAGCATGATTAGGCAGGATATTTAGTATTTCAGATATATCTTTGTCGCTTACCATTCCCAAAACAAAATGTAGTTGCTCGAACTTTTGTTCAGCTAATTGAAGTACTATAGCCAATATTCCATCAATGTTATGTCCTGTATCACATATTGTTAACGGATTAGTGCTTAAACTTTGCCAGCGTCCGTAAAATCCTGTTCTGCTAATTATATTTTCTACGCCATCGCATATTTCGGTGTTAGAAACACTTATAATATTGTTTTCTTTTAATAGCTCAATCGATCTTAATGCAGTACAAATATTCTCTTTTTGATAATTCCCTAACAAAGGTGATTTTAGGTGTTGTATTGTATTTTGGTTTTTATACCATACATCCATTGTTTGTATGTCTTTTTCATCCGATTGTAATAGCTTGACTTCCATATCATCTTCAGCAAAAAATAAAGGAGATTTTAATTTGGAACATGATGCTTCAAAAATATCATCAATTTCCTCTTGATGCTTTCCTATAACTACAGGAATACCTGATTTTATGATGCCTGCTTTTTCTTTGGCTATTTTTTTGAGAGTATTACCTAAGAATGCTGTATGATCAATACCTATATTTGTAATTATTGATATTACAGGTTTGCATAAGTTTGTCGAATCAAGCCTTCCTCCCAAACCGGTTTCTATTACTGCGAAATCAATATTCTCTTTTGCAAAATAATCAAAGGCCATTCCAACAGTCATTTCAAAGAATGAAGATTTAATATTTTTAAAAATCTCCTTGTTGGCTCTTACAAAGTCAATAACCTTTTCTTCAGGAATTAGTTGTCCGTTTATTTTAATTCGTTCCCTAAAATCCTTAAGGTGAGGTGAAGTGTAAAGCCCTGTTTTATAGCCTGCATCTTGTAGTATGGAAGCAATAATATGTGAAACACTACCTTTCCCGTTTGTACCTGCAATATGAATTGCTTTAATTTTTTTCTCAGGGTTTCCTAATGCCTTAAGAATAGCTTTAGTATTATTCAAATCGGCCTTATATGCCGCTTTGCCCACACGTTGGTACATGGGTAGCTGGTTAAACAACCATGATATTGTTTCTTTATAATTCATTATTTATGTTCACCATTGTGGTCATGACGGTGGGCATCTTTACCGAAATATGCTATTTCAAACTTTTCTATTGCGTTACTAAGGTTATTAATTTGTACTAAGTCAGTTGATTGTTTAGCCTTCATTGAATAAACAATTAGTTGGTGAAGATAAGTTAATTGGTTTATATAACCAGCATATTTTTCTTTGTCAGAAGGCTCGGCAAACTTAACCCTTTGTGTAAGAAAATATTGATCGGCAATTTCCTGAATTAATTCTGCATGTTTTTCTTTGGTATTAATCCATCGCACAAGTTGATTATAATTAATTGAGTCACTACTTTGTATTTCATTAATCTGATTCATTGCTTTTTCAATGGTTTGGATGTGCTCTTTAATTAGTTCTATACGTAGTTCATCGTTATAAATACCACATGGTACTTCACAATGTGCTGATGCAGTATTAGTTAATAATATTGAGAAAGTAGTTAGTGATAAAATTAATAATGATTTCTTCATGATTAGCTGTTATTTAATTTAGAATTGTTATAAATTACAAAGTAATGCAATTTTTTAGCACTATACCTAACTATGTAGATAATCTTATTGCAGATAATGATTAAAGCAAAAAAAAGAAGCTATCCAAAAAGTTAAAAACGTTTATCATTCTGAGTGATAACGAAGAATCTAATAAGTTGTTTAATCGTCCTTTAGAGATTCTTTACTATCGTTCAGAATGACAAAAAGCTAACTTTTTGTACAGCCTCCTGTAATATTAATGCGTCGGTAGGTAACTACCCTTACGATGTTTATTATCTTCTGATAATAACACGCTTGGTAACTACTCCGCTTTCGGTTTCAATCTTAACAAGATATACTCCTGCTTGATATGAGTTAGTGTTTAACTCAACTCTTGTTGAGCTTACATCTTCTGTATAAACAATCTGACCAACATAGTTAGTTACTGTCAATCGGGTCATTTCATGGATAGATGTAACGTTTACACGGTTTGATGCTGGATTAGGATATAATGATACTTCATTTTCTCCTATTTCATCAATACCTACAGTTACATCAACACAAGCTTCGTTTGAATGAGCTGACTCACCACAATAGCTATATTCAGCAGTTACAGTATAACAATGATAGTTAATCTGCATCTCCATATAATCATAGTAATTATCTGGCCATAATTCTTCTAATATATCTCCATCTTTATAGATGTTATAACCTACGAATGAGCGAGATTGATTATTATCAGGACTAGCAACAAAGTTAGAAACATGATTAGAAACTGCTAATGCTAAACTATTATTTGTTGCATTTGCAGGACGTAATACTGTAGAGTTAGGTACAGCATTTGCTGTTAACTCACCATAACTAACATTTGCTTCATGACTACCAACATAGAAGTATCCATATACACCTAATTCGGTAAATGCTCCTGGTGATCCAAAGAATAAAGAACCATCATAGAAACTGTCATCAACACCTACAAATGGTCCATCAGGGGCTACATTTTCTGTATATACCATAAATGTACCTGATGCAATAGTAACATCCTCAACATTAACAGTTACCCATGTATCTCCAGGTTCTCCGGAAACACTATATGGTCCTGCAAGTACTGTAGCACCGTCACCGGTCAATACATATACATTATTCTCGTTTGTAGGACTACCATAAGCATCATTAAAGTATCTAACTTCTGTTACTGTACAAGGATACTCTGTTGGAGTAAATACCTGAGCCAATCCGGCTCCTCCTGCTGTTGAACATAATCCATTTTCGAATGTTCCATCGTTATAGGATATCCATTCAGTTACTGGTGGAACAGCTTGATCCCATAATAAATGAACAAGGTTAGTACCTTCAAGTTCTGCAGTTAAATCCTCTGGGGCTGCACAATCTTCAGTAACTTCAACATCAACACATGAACCTGAACATGATTCTGCCATTTCTTCATAAACAAGATTTACGCAGTATTCATACCAGCCATAGTTAAGGGCAAGGTCAAGATAGAAAGTATCCTGTACCATCTCAGCAATAAGTACGCCGTCACGATATACATTGGCTCCGATAACCGGACCAGGATCGAAACCGCCACCGCCGCCGCCGCCGGATGTAGTACCATTAATAATAAATGGCATACCTTGACCTGTTGAAGTGCCAGTATCTAACCATGAAGCCCATGTACCAGTATTTTGCATTGCATTTCCTGTGGTTGTTTGTCCATCAATTGTTATTGGAGGACACCAAGGACCTGAAGAAAGAGATCCTGTTGCTGAAACTACAATCCAGTAATCTCCAGCTTCAAGAGTTAATCCTGTTGCATCTAGTACAATTTTCATAATAGGTCTGTTGGTACTTCCACCAGGACCATCACTATTTCTATAAATATTAGACCACTCAGATGAAAGCATTCTATTTGTGGTTTGATCACCAAAAATAACTGACCCACCTGAACCAGGAACTCCGTCCCATATTTCGAAGAAGCCACCTGTGATAGTTGATGAAGTTGAAGATCCTGTTTGATAAGCAAACATATCGATTGTTTCAACAGTCCATGTTTGATCTACAGTAAAGTCATCACCCATTTGATTTCCTAAATTATTCTGGAAACCACCACCAAGAGTATTCATTCCTAAACCTGTTTGTAGTATGCATTCGTCAGCACCACCGGCACCTGTTCCAGCACTATTTACAAGAGGTCCATTATTATATAATTCAGAACGATCTCCTGATCCAAGAGCCTTAGGAATAGCAGTAAACGTTGGCATAGCACCTGTAATTTCAGCTATTTCATTAACATTTACAATACCATTAAATATTGCAGTTTGATTGTCAATAACAGAAGTTACAGACGTGTTATTTCCACCAATTCGTGGTATTGCATTAACTGCAATTGGAAGATCAAGCGCTCTAGGAGCCATAACTTTAGTCCCATTGCTTGTCATAATGAAAATATTCATTAAGAAGTTACCAATTCCAGATGGTCCAATAGCAGCTACATCGTCTAATGGTCCATAAACTGATCCTTGTGGATTAGCTGCATCATCAGAAGATAAGTCAGGATATGCATCAGCTGCACTATTGCTTAATGGTTCCATTAGGAAAGCTACATCGGTAGCACCCATTAGATCTACATCTCCTAAGTCAATGTCAAGTTCCCACTGGTCGTCACCTGTTGTGGTGAATGGTCCCAGTACAGCAACGGTTGCCTCAGTAGTCCAATCGATGATATGGATGTTGTAATTATGTGGTCCAGAAACTCCCCATGATGCGTGGTGGAACTCAATTGAGTTAGCCAATGCATCAGGATATTCACTTAGATCGTATACAACACCGTAACCATTATCATAACTTTGGTAGTACCCATTAACTGGTGCTCCTGGGTTTTGTGTAATTTCAACCAATTCCATAGGAGGAGGAGGAGTAACACCACCAGAGGCAGACCATGTTAAGAATACATCATTAACATCTTGTAGTTCACCAGTAAGATTACTAGGTCCGGGGAAACTATCACATGGTATATATGTCCAGTAATAACCCATCATTCCTGACATTCCATTTGTGTACAAAGCTGCAACTTCACAATAATATGTCTGCCCTGGAACCAATATATTTATATCAAATTGGTAGAATTTATCTAGTGTATTAGCTACGAAGATACCATCTAACCATACTTTATAGTATTCAAGTAAACGAGAAGCTGCCGTAGTTTCAAGTTCTTTGGTAATTAATATGTTATCAAATAATGCTCCGGGTGTACCTGTAGTATTATACGCATAAATGTTCATAGCATTGAACTCATTGCGTGTGCCGGTTCCAAAGGAACCGCTACTCCATACCCAGGATACAACAAAATCACCATTAAAATACATTTCTGCATAATCGGCATCTAAATCAATCATTGTATATACATTGTGCCATGTATCGTAGGTAAATGTAAATGTACCTAAACCAGCGCCACCTGCATCAGTTAAACCAGAACCACCTGGATCAAAATAAGTTTGTGTACCCCATTCGCTGCTGCCACCATCAAATAATTGCAATAGGTTGAAGTAACCTACTTTACCTGTTGGAATATATATATCAAAGTCTACATTAAATACTCCCGTAGTATAGTTGTCAAGTAACAATACACCATCGTTTGTGCCTTCTATTACAATTGAGTTGCTTCCTGATACTGATTGTGCATCACTAACAGTTGGATCCTCTGCTCCACCAGGTGCAGCACTCCATGTAGTCCAGTAATCTCTTCCCATGGCTTGTGCTTGCTCAGCAAGTTTGCCACCAGCTGTATAATCATCGAAAGTTTCGTCAATTATTACGTCTGGTCCCGGAGGAGGGGGAGGGGGTCCTTCTGCTCCTGTCCAGGTTGCAAAACCTGTTGGAGTAACATGCAGGTCGCCTACAGGTGTAATCTCTTCTTCTAGTAACCATACAAAATCAGTAGCTGCCCAAATAGGTTCGTCTACTATGTCAATTGGAGCAAATCCCTCTTTTTCAACATGTATGTCATAATCTCCTAAACGGAAATCATCCCATGCATAGTAACCGGTTTCGTCAATAATGGCTACATATGTAAGTCCTAAATCAGGTTCTGACATATTTGTAAACTCTACAAATGTACCTGCAGGGCTATCACCACTATTAGTTGTAACAATTACTGTTACATCTGTCATCATGTTTTTATCAAGACAGTTAGAGAATGCTATTTCTGAATCATTGTTTTCATAAACAGCAACAACTCCCCATTTGTAAACATTAGGTTCGGCTGCGCCCCATGTATGATCTGTAAATACAGAATCGGTAGCTGGTACCATTCCCATAAATGTAAGATCACCTGTTTGACATGTTGTACGATGAATTTCATATCCTGTCATAGCTCGTGTGGTAATTGGTCTGCTGGTTAATATAGGTTCACCTGTGCGGGTTACTGCATTAGTTACTACTACATTGTTAACTGCCCAGTACCAATCCCAGTTAGCTACATAACGGAAACGTACCTGGAATTCAGGATTGGCATATGCTGTTACATCAATTGATTTATGGCTAGGATTTGTCCATCCACCTTGATCGCTAGTTTGATGTAATACAACTACCCAATTATTACCATCATATACTTCAACATCAGCAAAATCACCACTATAATAATTGTAATACTGATCGAAATTTAACAGTAATAAAGGTTGACCCATTGTGTACTCAATAACAGGTGTTGTCATGGTTACATCCATATCAACAGTACCGGCTGCATCAGAATCGACAAACATAAATGCTTTGCCTCCTAATTGATTTCCGGCATCACTTTCTGTCCAGAACCATGTTGGCATAGCGGCAGGATCTATTATCCATCCTGCTGGTACTCCTGTACCCATATCTGCAACGTAAGGCTCAAATAATGAGAACTGTGGATTATTCCATGTAAGTAGTACTTCATCATCGTTGAGTTCAGTAGCAATTACATTAACAGGTGGTGCAGGGAATTCGTCTAACTCAAATGTGTTAGATACTGTTCCATTTTCTGGTATTACAACACCATCCAATGTTTCTGTCATATATCCCCATGCACTTACTTCATAATCATAAGTACCTGCTATAATTTCACCACCATAAGCGCCAAGTGTATCAGCGAAATAGTAGAACTCCATAGTAGGATCGTCAACGTTTACAAGATATACTTCTGCTCCTTCGATTGGTGCGCCACCAAGATATGCATCCTGGAATACAAAACCATCTACAGCAGCATTGCCATCTAATTCAACATCTCCTGAGCAAACTTCGCCCTGGCATGTTTCGGCTCCACTATCATAAATATAAGTAATACAATAACTATATGTACCAAAGTCAAGTGGTCCATCAGTATATGTATTGACAACGGCGGTATCAAAATCAACAAAACCATAAAGATCACCATTGCGATATACTGCAACACCGGCAATTGTATCTAAAGCAGCAGCATCAACGTTGATCCATTCCAATGTAATATTGAGGGTTCCTTCGTCTTGTGCAGCAGTAAATGCTGTTGGTGCAGCATAGTCATCACAGGGAACATAAATCCAATCGAACTCAGCTGTTTCTGATTGGCCCATTGTGAATACTGCAGCAACTCCGGCTGTGTATGTTTCTCCAGCTACCAATACTTCACCTTCTGTTCCATATTGATATTCGGTGTCTATTACTTCTGTAATTAATGCTCCATCATGATATACTTTGTATGCTTCAAAGGCACGATTTGCTTTGTTTCTGGTTGGTCCGTTAAGCACTACATTATCAATATACCAATAGTTAATATTAAATGAATTTCCATTTAATACCCAAGCTAGCTGGAACTCTTCGGCTCCAACACCATGTGCATCGGTAAGTGTGTAATTCATATCGGTAGCTGGCAGATATTCAGGAGTAAGCCACTCTTCGATAATATATTCAACACCATCAGCAATAGCAACAACTCTTAGGGTATAATTGCCATTATAATCATTTATCATGTGTTTAAATGAAAATTGAAGTTGATCTTGACCATCGGTATTCAACATAGGTGTCATTATATAAAACTCATTGGTAGAACTTGGATAGAATCCAAAACGCAGCTCTGGTGCAACACCTCCGGCATAGTCGGAATTTTGTGCTCCCCAGTTACCTGATTCAGGAGACGTTGTCCATCCGGCAGGTAATTCAAAATTAGCAAGTCCATCGAAGGTTTCGATAAATGGTTCAAATGGATTAGTACCTGTATTACCTACCCATGTTGCCCAACCTGTTGGGGTTACATATAGGTCACCAGGAATGGCGATAATTTCTTCAAGCATCCATTCAAAGTCTTCATCCACGAATATATCTACACCTGTTTCGTCTATTGGGGTAAATCCAGGTAGAACTACTTCTATATCATATGTACCACGTCGGAAATCATCCCAGGATTTAAATCCGGCATCATCAAGCATAGCACTGAATATATAAATAGGTTCGCCAAATTCATCCAATTCAGATGTATTTGTAAAGGCAACCATAGTACCTGCCGGGCTATCGCCTGAATTGGTATTAACCATTGCTGATACCATTATTTCCATATCTGTTTCAAGAGTGTTGGAATAAGTAGGTTCACTTATCTGACCGGCGTCGTATTTTACTACTACTGACCAACGGTAAACTCCCCAATCCTGGATACCCCAGTCAAAGTCAACAAAACTTTGCTGAATTGTATTTCCTACAAGTACAGCTGTTTCGGGTTGATAAACCTTATGACGGTATACATCATAACTTACAATACCGCGGGTGCTATTATCTATTGATGCAGGTAATGAAGCGCTTGGACTTGTGTTAATTTCATCAGAATCCTCAATCTTTGCTGATGGAGAGACTGGCCGCATATTGTTAAAATATGCACCTTCAACAGATGCCAATGGTCGTGACATGTTTGTAACAGCATCTGTTACAAATCCCTGAATATTCCAATTTCCAGGTATATTAAAATATGAAAGATCATACCAATTTCCATAATAATACATTTTATTACCAAAACCATCAACGGCAAGACTGCTATCCTTACCTGCAGGATAACCATCTATATATCCGTCCATAAGAGTATAACCAAACCATAATTCTTCATTACCGGTAACTAAAATAGGTGTATCAAGAGTGAATTCATTCCACTCACCATAGTTTATGCTAGCTACAGACTGAGTATAAACTAAAGTAGGAGTGGATCCTTTCCATATGTTCAGCTCTATTTCTAAATTTGAAGTATTATAAATAAATAAATTAATTTTTGTTAGATAAGTACCAGCATATTCGGCAAGTAATATTGGAGTCCAGCGTGATGCACATGAAAATCCATTACCATATGCCGTAACACCTCCATAATTAACACCATTATCGTGAGCAATCCATTCAGCAATTGGCACAGGGGCAGTATCGCTCCATGAAACAAGAACTTCATCATCACTAATTTCCTCTGCTACAACATCACCAACTGGTAAAGGAGTCTCTGTTAATGCAAAGTCATTTGTTTCGGTGGCCCCATGAGTTAATGCTATGGGACCATCTGTAACAAAATTATAAGCTTCAGCAGATACAGCAATATCATAAGTGCCGGCATAAGCTAATGTTGAATATTCACCAAGGTTGTTGGTGGTTAGGTAATATGAATGCTCATATCCTAGTATTTTTACTAATGCATTTTCAATTGGATCGGTTGTTAATATATCGGTTACTACACCATTAAATGTACCCACACCCAACGAAGTTACAGTAACCATATGTGAAGGCTCTGATTCACCTTGATCAAATACAGAGGTTACATAATATGTATATGACATATTACGAGCTAAACCTAAGTCAGAATACATTTCTGATGTAAGAAGATCAGTATTAAGTTTTATACCATTACGATATACATTATATCCAAGAAACGCTCTTATTAAAGGTGCATCCCATGTAAGTGATGTATTTACTGTAGGTGAACTTTCTCCAGGATCGTCAAGTGTTACTACTAGTCCTGAAGGAGGAGTAATAGTAGCCGTAAAGCCCCATATTGGACCATTGGTAGTTCCGGTACTATTACCTGTGTTTACCTGCCAGAAATACTGGAGATCAGGCATAGTATTAACCAAAGTATATAATTCAGCAAGATCATTTGTCCAAGGAACAACCTCGTCTGTTGGTGGATAAGTTGTTCCAAGTATTACCTGGTAATCAATTGTATTGGCACCAAATGTCCATTCAAGGTTATTGCCATTAATGATACCTGTTTCTCCGTCGAAAGGAGCAACATAAGTTGCAGCATCAGGTAGAGGCATATCTGGGAAAGTTACATCCAGGTCATAATCGGTACCTGTTGTACTTACTGCCATATAATATGTACCTGCGGCAAGTTCAATGTCAACAAGAGCTGTTGTACCATTGAAAAGTTCGTTATCCATATCAGGACCACCAATACCATCAAAACCTACTGGGTATATAGCCATTTTAGCGTCTGTTGCAGTAAGACCTGCATTAAACACTACATCAGTACCAAACGTAAACATATAAACAACATCCCAGCCATCAGCATCAGCACCAGGCATATTGTAGTTATCGCGGAATGTTCCCATTGGAACACTTTCAGGGAATGTGGCAGCATTACCATCAAAAGCAATTTCCCATACATCACCTTCATCAGGTGTATAGGCATTTCCTGAATAAGTTGCATGTGCAATGGCACGAGCTCCTCCATAGAAAAGAGCAAAGTTACCGGCAAATGCACCATCAGTGACTACTTCTTCAGTGGTACTTATTCCAAATTCATAGGTAGTTTCACAAATAGCAAATTCAAATGGAAGTACAGGTGCATCAACAGCTAGAAAACCACCAAAGTTTTCATCAATATCAGCTTGTGTGATTATAACATCACCATCAGGAGGATTATTAACAATTTCGTAGCTGGCTGTTTTCATCCATGCACCTATTGGTCGATAACCCATATTGAGTACAGGATTATTAATTACTAAACCATGATCACCTGTCAGAACACCCAAATTGTCTAAATCAAGGTAAAAGTTTCCATCAATATTTTCTACTTCCACAGTAAATAAAACTGTTTCTCCAATATAAGCTGATAAATCGATTTCAACGTTTTTATAATCAAGAGTTTCAACATGAGCTGTTTCATCATATACGTAAATTGGTGTATGTGTTACACCATAATCAGTGCTTATGTAAACAGTAAATGCAAAATAATCGGCAGGCGTAGGAGTTGTAGGATAATATGAATAATCAACAGCCCTATAATCGAACTGAAATTTAGAGTTTGCAGGTAATACTATAAAATTGGTTGAAAATTGACCCCTACTAGAATAAGTACCACCGTACAAATTTCTTGTAAACCTATGTGAGTCGTCAACACCTCCTGAGGTTCTTACTGAAAAACCTCCTCTCCAATTATCAGGCTTGTAATAATTACTTATAGCATTAAAATTTTGATACAAACATGTAGTAATTACTGCCTCATAAACTTGTGAATAAACATCAACTGACACTAATGGATTGCCAGGATCATTGGTATTCAGATCAAATGAACCATAATAGGAACCCGTATTACCAACACCAGGTGTAAAGGTTACTGTTATAATTGCTGAACCACCAGCCGGTATTGTAGTGGGTAATCCACTAATTGCAAGTTCAGGATTGGCTGCATTTAAAGACACATTCAAATCATCTGTAGTGCCACAGTTAGATATCTCATATGTTTCTTCGTAAACTCCAAGGTCGTAACTATAATAAAAATCAACCCTACTAGCCCCATTAAAATATGGAGTAGTTGGATAAAAGAAATCAGGTCCTAAGAAATCATCGACAAAAAGTGCAAATTCATCTGTAGATATGGCTTGTACAGCAACATAAACAATTTGCCCAATATATGCAGTTAAATCGTATGTATATTGAGTGTAAGTTGCTGGAGGACCTACATTTTCAGCCAGGGTAACTGTAAAATCAGCTTCATCGTTACCAGTGGTTGATAACATAACATTAAACTCGTCTATTTGAACTGAACTTAAATTCCTTGACCAAAATGACAAGTCCACGTTACCAATTTCAGGTTGAATTGCCGGAGTAATAAGCCAATCATTGTGAGCAGTTGAACCATACAAGATACCAGCTGCAATATTACCGGTATGCGCCATACCATACCACTTTCCCCAAGTAAATGGCTCTCCTCCGTTAATTACTGTCCATCCCGCAGGAGGGAAATCTACTCCTTCAAACCCCTCATCGAGGGATGTAGCACATCCTCTGATTCCAGGAGATTTATTTTCATCAACAAATCTGCCACTTTCTAAAAGAAATGTTTTCATTTCCTCGGCAATAGCAGCTTTGTCATTTGGGTCAAGGTATCGATTAAAATCCTGCGCTAATGCAGTACCAAAGCCCCAGAAAGCTATTAATAAAATACTAAATAGCCATCGTAAAATAGTAGTTTTTTTCATAACAAAATAATTTAGTTTAAGAATGTTAAATGACTAGTCCTAAATAATATATATAGGTTTTTTGTAAAGGTAGGTAATATATAATTAACCAAAGGGATAATACAGTACAAATAATCCATTTTTTGTCCGCAAAACTTCTTATTATTTGGATTTGGATTTTTTTCCGACGTATATTAAACTCCCTTTTCAGCAACTCAAATCATCATATCAAATTATGATCCCTTTCTTATCTGATTGTTCAACTTGCTTTTCTAAAAAAACAATTCTGCTACTTGAGGGATATACCCTCTTGTTATAACATCATTAAATTTTGTTTAAGGTTTTTGGATTATTTAATGGGTTTGATTTTCACTATCAAAGCAACTACACTTTCGATGAGCTGGACTAGCGTTCATTCTCTGTTACTATTTGTAATACAAATTATATTTCATAATGACGTATAAGAAATTGAGTGATTTTTTTCATATTCGAAATTATACTAACCCATCATAGAATCTTGTAATATTATATGCATCTTTTGCACCTACTATTCTTCATAATTTAGTTCTATAGCTATAGCTACGGAAATATTTTTAGCTGAAGAATATGGGAAACCTGCCTGCCGCAGGCATAAAGGATCAATTTATATGCGATATTATGGGGGTATATTTGGTATAATTTAAGGATAAACTGAAATCCTGTTTTGTGTGCTTTGTATAATCAACTTATTCTGATTTTTCAAATACACTTCTTTTTTTGTAAATCTATTTCAGGAAAAAAAAGTCAAATAACAAAAAAAGTCCCCATGCATTGCAAAGGGACTTTTATAAATTTTAACAACAGAAATTATTTTTTCTTAGTTGTTTTCTTAGCTTTTAACTTGGCTTCTTTTTCAGCAAGTTCTCTTTCTTGTTTATCACCCCTAAGCAAATCATATGCAATTGGGCTGGCTGTAAATAATGATGAATAAGTACCTACTGATACACCAATCAGCAATGCAAAAATAAACCCTCGGATAACTTCACCACCGAAGATGAAGATCACAAGCAATACAACAAGTGTAGTTCCTGATGTGTTAATTGTACGTGCTAAAGTACTGTTTAACCCTGTGTTTATATTACTCTTTATACTGTGTTTAGGGAATAGTGATGTGTTTTCACGAATACGGTCAAAAATAATCACTGTATCATTAATAGAGTATCCTATAATAGTAAGGATAGCTGCAATAAATGCCTGATCGATTTCCATGCTAAATGGAAGTATGCCATAGAATAATGAGAATAGTCCCATAGTGATTAACGTATCATGGAACAGAGCAGCAACACCTGCAAGGCCAAATTGCCATTTCTTAAATCGCGCAGCAATATAGATGAAGATGATAATTAGTGCAAAAAATATTGCAAAGTATGCTTTGTTTCTAATATCGTAAGCTATAGTAGGCCCAATTTTTTGTGAGCTTAATATGCCTAACATTTTATTTTCGCCTTCTGTGTCAGATGAAAAGTCATAATATTTTATTTCTTCAGTATAAAAGCCTTTTAGTCCGTTATGAAGTTTTTCCTGGATAATACCATCAACTTCAACTCCATCTTCATCAATTAAGTACTTTGTAGTTACTTTTATCTGAGAGTTGGCACCAAAAGTTTTTACTTCAGGAGCATTATTGTCAAACTCGGCTGTAAGTAACTTTCTTGCTTCTTCAGTGTCAACATCTTTGTCAAATCTAATAATATAAGTCCGTCCTCCTGTAAAATCAATACCAAAGTTCAATCCTTTGGTAGCTAACGATCCAATACTGATAATGATTAGAATGGCTGAAAATATATAAGCTTTTTTTCTGGAATCAATAAAATTAAACTTGGTATTAGCCAATATATTAGCCGTAGCTTTTGTAGAAAAGTTAATCTTTTTGTTTGTATTTAACATCCAGGTAAAAATCATTCTGGAAATAAAGATCGAAGTAAATAGTGACGATAACAGACCAATTATCAATGTAGTAGCAAAACCTTGTACCGGACCTGTACCAAATACGTAAAGCACAATACCTGTTAACAATGTTGTTACGTTACCATCAATAATAGCAGAATAAGCATTTTTATAACCATCAGTAATTGCAAGCCTTAAACCTTTACCTGCTCTAATTTCTTCTTTGATACGTTCATATATAATTACGTTTGCATCAACAGCCATACCCAGCGTAAGTACAATACCTGCCATCCCCGGAAGGGTAAGCACAGCACCTAATGATGCAAGTACACCAAACAGGAAGAACATATTAGTAAGTAGTGCAAAGTTTGCAACAAGGCCGGCTCTATTATAATAAACAATCATATATGCCAATACAAGTATAAATGCCAGGATGAATGAATTCATTCCCGAACTTACAGCCTCACGTCCAAGTGAAGGACCTACAACCGCTTCTTCAACAATACGAGCTGGTGCTGGTAATTTACCAGCTTTAAGAATGTTTGCAAGGTCTTGTGCCTCATTTAATTCCATGGCTCCACCTGATATTGATGAACGTCCACTTGGGATTTCACCATTTACAACTGGAAAGGAATAAACATAATTATCAAGAACAATAGCAATTTGTTTACCAATGCTTTCGCCGGTAAGTCGTTTCCAAACTTTAGCACCCTGAGCATTCATCTGCATATCAACAGCAATACCACCATTTTGATCATAATCCTGACGGGCATCAACAATAACATCACCACCTAAAGCAGCACTACCATCACGATAGCTTGCTTTTAATGCCACTAGCTCTAGTACATCAGGAGTTTGTGGATTTGGTTTAACAGACCAAACAAGTTTTAAGTCTCTAGGGAATATATCTTTAACCTTTTTAAGTAGGTTATTAATACGTGCTGTATCTTTTATGGCAGCAACCCCAACGCGAGCGGTGTTTGCAGGATAAGGTTTCCCTGATTCATCTTGAGCGTATGATGGTTGTAGGTATGCATAAAGAGGATATTTTTTTGCATAATCAGCAAAGTTTGATTCATCAACAGCATCAGCAGTTGTATCAGCTTCAATTTGCTCTAGCAGTTTGTTTGTTGATTCTTGAGCTTCGTCCTCCTCAATCTTAGTATCTTCACCAGCTTCGCCATCAGTTTTTGTTTTATCTGCGGTTTGTTGGGTAGCAGCTTCTTTATTTGCTTTTGCTTCTATAGTTTCTTCTTCTAATACCTCTTCAGTTTTTAAAGTAGCATTTGCTTCATCAAAGTATGTGTAAAGATCAGAAAAATTATATGTTTCCCAAAATTCAAGTTTAGCAGTACCTTGTAAGAGTTTCCGCACACGCTGAGGGTCTTTAATACCAGGTAGTTCTATTGCAATACGACCGGTGGTAGCTAGTTTTTGAATATTTGGTTGTGCTACACCAAAACGGTCGATACGAGTACGTAGTATTTGATATGATCTGTCAATAGCTTCATCGGCTTCTTTGTTGATAACAGACAATACCTCTTCGTTGGTGGAGTTTGTAGTAATTCCTTTATCTTTAAATTCATAAAGGAAAATTGAAGCTAGTCTGGCATTTGGATCTACTTCGTTAAATGATTCACCAAATAATGTAACAAATCCTTGTCCGCTATTTTTCTGCTTTTGATAGGCTAGTTTCATGGCTTCTCTAAAAACAGGATCCTGACTATTACCTGAAAGGGCATTAACGATGTCTCCTACTGATACTTCCAGTACTACATTCATACCGCCTTTAAGGTCAAGGCCGAGATTTATCTCTCTTTCTTTACAATCTTTAAAAGTGTATTCAGCTACTAATATATTGTAAACTACAACATTAGAAATACTGTCAAGGTAATAGGTTTCTCTTGCAATAGCAATAGAATCCATTAAATAGGTTTCAAGAACCTTATTTCCTTCTGCAAGTTCATTGGCCTGCTGAACCGCGATTTCGTTTCTCGCATATTCTTTAGCTTTCTTTTCAACTCTGCTGGTTACAAGTGTAAAGCTTAGTTGATAAAGACAAACTAACGCAAAAGCAATGGCAAAAAACTTAATAGCTCCTCTATTCTGCATTTGATCTTAGTTATTAATTAATTACTTCGTTTTTTTGAGGGTGCAAAAGTAAAATAATATTTGTGAATTAGCAAATTGATTTTAATTAACTTTAAACACTTTAATTGTAGCTGTAAATGAGATCATTATTACTTTTTTTATTATTACTTTTTTTTGACTCTTCATGTATTGATCCTAGCCCTTCCTATAGTATGATTAATTTAAGAAATATTGAGGGTAATTGGTTGTCGTATAAAGGTGTAGAGTTCAATGAAAATTGGAGGCGTACGAGTGAAAACAGGTTTGAAGGAGAGGGTTTTAGCATGAATGGTGTGGATACTTCATTTTTTGAATCATTGTCGATTGAAAGGGTAGGGGACTCTATTTACTATAAAGTTAATTTGGTAGATGAAAGCCAAAGTGTTGATTTTTTATTGATAGATGCATCTATAAATAGTTGGACTTTTATGAATCCTGAAAATGATTTTCCTTCGATAATTAAATATTCAGTTGAAAAAGATAGTTTGCTTATTGTAACTATTTCAGATATTAGAGGTAATAAAAAGCAGCATTTTTACCTGCAGAAAAGTATGCAATAAATGACCTTCGAGAGCCTGCAAGACCTTCCAGAGTCTTGAATAGAGTTAGTACCAACTCTTACAGAACAGAGTTCAAAATCAATTCTTACAGGTCGGTTTTAAAATTAACTCTTCCAGGTTTTGCAGACTCTGGAAGGTTAGTATTAATACTTCTTAGTAAGCCATTTCCATAATATCGCGTAACTAACTTTTTGTCCATACATGAGAATGCCTGTGCGATATATTTTGCCGGCAATCCATGTTGAGATAACAAAGCCAATGATTAACAACCCCATCGATGTCCAAAGTTGCCACATTGGTACACCAAATGGAATACGCATCATCATTGTTATTGGCGATGTAAATGGGATCATCGACATCCAAATAGCCAGTGTGCTGTCGGGTTGATTTATTATTACTCCTGAAAGTGCAATTGAGAAAATCAGAGGTATTGAAACAGGTAGCATAAACTGCTGACTGTCGGTGTCATTATCAATTGCTCCGCCAATGGCTGCAAATAGTGATGAATAAAGAAGATACCCTCCTAAGAAATAGAAAATAAAACTAAATAGCATAACTTTGATATTTATGCCTCCTATTATTTCATTTACCATGACCATAGGATCTACTCCGGAATTACTTTCACTTACTTTTTGAATAATTTCATTTTGGCTACCTAGCATTTCCATGCCTGAACTTGCATCGGTGAGTATACCAGTTTGGAAAATGCCTATAAAAATAAATGTTAGAAGAATCCAAAGAGTAAATTGTGTTAAGCCTACGAAAGCAATTCCAATTATTTTGCCTAGCATTAATTGAAATGGTTTAACTGATGAAATAATAACTTCCACAATTCTATTCGATTTTTCTTCCATAACCCCTTTCATAACCTGAACGCCAAACATGAAAATGAAAAAATAAATCAAAATCCCTGCGAAAATAGCAAGGCCAACTTCAACTTCAGTATTACTTTTTTTCTCAATACCGTCTTCTTCTACTTTTATCGTGCTAAGGTTAATTGTAACCTTGGATGATTTAATAATTTCAGGGTCTATGCCTGATGCAAGGAGTTTTTTGTTTTCAACAATCTGTTTCATCACCGATTTAATATAGGATGTAACATTTAAACCTGGCTGTTTTATCGAATAGAGTTCAGAATTTACCGGAATATTAAGCTCGGTAGCTGGTATATACAGTAGCAAATCGCCATTTTTATTTAGAGCATTCTCTTTTTCGGTTTCCAGATCATCAAAAACATAATAGAAAGTAATATTATCCTGATCTTTAAATTTTTCTAAAAACCAGCCGGTTTCATCAAGTACTGCAACTCGCTTTTCTGTAGCCTCACTCCAATCGGCAAGGAATGCCGGAAGTATTATCATTGCTGCCATTAATATAGGCCCAATAATTGTCATTACAATAAATGACCGTTTTTTAACTCTGGAGAGGTATTCGCGCTGTATTATGAGAAGAATTTTATTCATCGTTTTTATTTTGAGACCTCCTGAATGAAAATATCATTTATTGAAGGAAGTACTTCTTTAAAAGAAACTACTTGTGCTTGGGGCAATATTTGCTGAAGGAGTTCATTTGGTGTTTTGCCATTATTTATTTTAACTGTCGAATAATGAACATCGCGTATATCCTTTAAACTATTAATTGAATAGTCGATCTGTGATAATTGGAGGTTTTCTTTCGCCCGGTAAGCTATCTCAAAAATATTTGATTTGTATTTTTCTTTTATATCATGTATACTACCCGAAAGTACTGTCTGGCTATTATTAATTAAAGCTATATTATCACATAACTCCTCAACTGATGCCATATTATGTGTTGAAAAGATAATTGTGGAGCCATTATTACGGAACTTAAGAATTTCTTCTTTAAGTATATTTACGTTTATTGGATCGAAGCCGCTAAATGGTTCATCAAAAATTAATAGCTTAGGTTTGTGGAGTACCGTTACGATAAATTGTATTTTTTGTTGCATTCCTTTCGAAAGCTCTTCTATCTTTTTATTCCACCACGATCCTATTTCAAATTTATCAAACCATAATTTTAACTGGATTATAGCATCTCTTTTTGTCATTCCCTTTAATTGGGCAAGATAAACAGCTTGTTCACCAACTTTCATCTTTTTGTAAAGTCCGCGTTCTTCCGGAAGATATCCAATATTTATAATATCCTTTGTAGTTATCGGTTTTCCATTTAATAATACTCTCCCCTCATCCATAACAGATATGAGGTTAATTATTCGTATTAATGTTGTTTTGCCAGCTCCATTCGGACCCAGCAAACCAAAAATACTTTGTTGCGGAACCTCAATGCTTACTTTATTAAGAGCTTTATGGTTAGCATAACTTTTAGAAACATTTATGGCCTGGAGGGCTATATTATTATCCATATTAAGGAATTTATTTTCTGAATTATGTTAGCAAAAGTAACATCTTAAAAGACTTAAGTAATCTAAAAAATGTTAAAACTATTTTAGTAGGAATTTAGTAAATTAATACTTTTTTTGTTAAAATATTGTTATTTAGGTTAGCTGAAATAAAATAGATTCCTGCATCTAAGTCACAAATATCAATATTTATTTTATGATTCCCAGGAATTAACACCTGATTGATATTTGATTTAACAGGTTTACCATCAATTGAAAAAATAGTTGCTGAAAATTTAGTGTCTTCTTCTATAACTAAGTTTAAAGTCAATGTCGATGTTGCCGGATTAGGCATAATTTCCATAAATGGCTTATTAATACCTTGTTTCTGAATGTTTACTAATTCGTCTTCAAATACAACATCATCTAAAAATACTCCACTACCTCCTCCTGAAGTAGCTTCAAATGCAAAACGAGAAAATGATGGTAATGATTCTAGAGAGTAAGTGTGTAATTGCCAATCATCAATAGAATAAATAGGGTCAGAATATTGAATCCAACTACCATCTGTTAAATAATATAGTTTTAATGTGTCTGAATAGTCCCCTGTTTGTGGAATTTTACACTTAAAACTTAATTTGGGTATTTGTGTTGGCATTATTGCAAAAGGAGCTGTTGTTAAAGCCGATTTAAAGTTATTTGTATCAGAAATAAATGCTGCTGAATGTTGTGGAGAATAAAATATGCTATCATATAATACCCAATTGTCGCTTCCTTCTAATATATTTGCAACAAGACCACAGACATATAAGCCGCTTTCAAAATCAAAAATAGAGGGCAATGTCAATGCTAAAAGACAGGTGATGCAACACACAGCTGTATCTGAAACTCCGGGTGGGTCAACATATTCTGCAGTTAATCCAAAACATATATTATACATAAAAGTTGGAGCTGGAATTGTATAATTTGTATCTGTTATTGAACAAAGATGAATACGCAGACCATTATTCAAACCAAAATAATAAATACTATAATTCGAGAATGACTTATTTTCAGGAGACTGCCAAGTTAGATATATAGAATCATTATCAAAATATGCGCAGAAATCTTCTGGAGACGGAAAACTTTGGTTATAGGCAGAATTCCAGGTTATTATCAAAATGATTACAAGGGTAGCTTTTCTCATTTCTTAAAATGGAATTAAATATGATTACTTTGAACGGCTACCAAAATTAGCAATAATTTTTAATTTCAAGAAGTTTTTAGAAAGAATTCTTAATCAACGTTATTGATTTTTATTGCTCTTCTGTATTTATAATCATGTGTGTTTGGAAGAATTTTTAGGGCGAATATCTTTGGTCGTTGATTCTTCGGTCAACGAAATACCAAACTTGGATTTCCACAACAGTACTTAACATCTGGTTTTATTCTAAATTCAAAGGGTTATGATTTAAAAGGCTTTATTTTAGGGTCTATCACGACTCTTCCAGGTTTTTCAGACTCTGGAAGGTTTGTGAAAATACTTATGAGAAAAACTCTCTCATTCTATCAAAGTAGCTCTTATCTTTAGAAGTAGGATTAGGTTCAAAGTTTTTAGAGGTTTTTAGTTTCTCCATAATTTCTTTTTCCTCTTTCGAAAGATCGCGTGGGGTCCAAATATTAATATTGACCAATAAATCACCTTTGCCATAACCATTTATATCAGGCAAGCCTTTTCCTTTAAGCCTTAACACTTTTCCACCCTGAGTGCCAGGGGCTACTTTTATTCTGGCTTTTCCATCGATTGTTGGTATTTCATTAGACGAACCAAGGGCAGCATCAGCAAAGTTAATATACAAATCGTATAATAAATTATTGCCATCACGTATAAGGTCAGGATGATCTTTTTCCTCAATCAGAACTATTAAATCTCCAGGTACACCACCTCGAGCACCAGAATTTCCTTTACCACTTACTGATAATTGCATGCCATCAGCTACACCTGCAGGAATATTAATACTTACAACTTCTTCACCTTTAACAATACCATTCCCATGGCATTCCTTACACTTATTTGTTATTATTTCGCCGCTACCACCACATTGGGGACAAGTAGAGGCTGTTTGCATTTGGCCTAAAAATGTATTTGTAATTCGTGATACTTGACCCTGTCCGTGACAAGTTGGACAAGTTGAAGGTGTACTTCCTTTTTCAGAACCAGTACTACGACAAGATTCACACCCTATATACTTGTTGAGTTTGATTTTCTTTTCTACACCGTGTGCTACATCTTCAAGAGATAATTTGACTTTTACTCTTAAATTTGAGCCTCTGTTTACTCGCCTTCTGCTTTGCTGGCCTCCAAAGCCACCGCCACCAAAAGCACCACCAAAAATATCACCAAAATGACTGAAAATGTCATCCATTGACATATGGCTACCTCCACCCATTCCTCCATTACGCATCCCGGCATGACCGAATTGATCGTATCTGGAACGCTTGTCTTGGTTACTCAACACTTCATAAGCTTCGGCAGCCTCTTTGAACATCTCTTCAGCATTATTATCATCAGGATTTTTGTCGGGATGATATTTTAATGCCATCTTACGATATGCTTTCTTTATTTCCTCTGGAGAGGCGCTTTTACCAACACCAAGTATATCGTAATAATCTCTTTTACTCATAACTATCTTCTAACGTAATATTATTTTTTGCTCAAGATGCATAACTTTTCACTCATCATTCACAAATCACAATTTTTTATCTCTAACTTCCAACAACAACTTTTGCAAATCGTATTATTTTACCGTTTAATAAATATCCTTTTTCAATAACATCAATAACTTTTCCTATCATATCCTTGGAGGTAGCAGGGATTTTTGTTATGGCTTCATTAAAATCAGTATCGAAATCTTTTCCTAAGGAATTCATTGGTTCGAGTCCTTTTTGCGAAAGTATTCCAAAAAGTTTATTGTATACAAGTTCAACTCCTTTTATTGTTTCTTCATCAGCCTCTTGATCATTCATAGCTTTAATTGCCCTGTCAAAATCATCAAGTACAGGTAATAAGTCAATAATAACATCTTGTGAGGCACTTTTCAGTAATTCCAGCCTCTCCTTGTTAGTACGTTTTCTGTAATTATCAAACTCTGAATAAAGACGTAAATACCTGTCATTAAGCTCGTCGTTTTTTTCAGTTAGTTCCTCAATCTTCTTTTCCGCTTTTAATTTCCTGCTTTTCTTTTCAGCTTTTGGTTTTTTAACTTCTGTATCTTGTTCAGTATCTTGTGTATGGTCGATATTATCTTTGTTGTCTTCAAAGGTTACATCGTCTATATTTTCTTCAATCATTTTTTATGGTTTATTTGCGATAGTTTATATTAAGCACCAATGCAATATCAAAAGTTCTGCCAAGAGTATATTTACGTCAAATTGGCAGAGGAATTATAGTTGCTGCTGAATTGTGATTGGATAATTGTTTTTTCATTATAGCAACTTTTTTTTAATGATTATTTGATGTTATAATTCACCCTTAATAAATTTAATCATTTCATTAACATCATTATAATTAAACCAGTTAATTTCCTTGTCTTTTCTAAACCATGTCATTTGTCGTTTTGCGTATCTGCGTGTGTTGGTTTTAATCTTTTCAGAAGCTTGCACAAAAGTTATCTTATTTTCAAAAAATGCAAATAACTCTTTATATCCCACAGTGTTAAGCGAATTGAGGTTCTTGTATTTATACACTGCCTTAGCTTCTTTCTCCCAACCAAGTTGCATCATAACATCAACACGATTGTTTATCCTTTCAATGAGTACATCTCTTGGTACATTAATCCCGATCTTAATAATGTCAAAATTTCTTTTTTGTGGCTGGTTCTTTCGTAACTGTGAATATGGGATTCCTGTTTGTAAACAAACTTCAATTGCACGCAACAATCGTTTTGGATTGTTTAAATCAACTTCCTGATAATACTCAGGATCTAACTTCATCAATTTTTCTTGTAAAGCTACTATACCATCTTTTTCAAATAATTTTACAGTATTGCGCCGAATTTTTGCATCAATATCAGGTAAGTTGTCAATGCCCTTACATACAGCATCGATATACAAGCCTGAACCTCCTGTCATTATCACAATTGGACATGAAGTTAATTTAGAGTTTAGCAGATTAAGTACGTCGTGTTCAAATTTAGACACATTATAATCATCGGTTACTGATAATGTTCCAACAAAATGATGTACAACTTTATTTAATTCGTTGTTAGTTGGAGCTGCTGTACCTATTGGTATTTCTTTATAAAATTGTCTCGAATCAGCTGATATGATTTCTGCACCAAATTGTTTTGCCAGTTTAATTGCTATACCTGTTTTACCGGAAGCTGTTGGTCCTTCAATAACTATGAGTTTACCGCTGAATTTTGGTGAAGTGATCATTATTGGTTTTGGGTTTGAAAAGCCTTTCAGGTTTTTACATTTCTGAAACTGTTACGGGGTACTAGAGTTGTTATCCAATTCATCAATTTTCTTAACAACTTTAAATTTTTTTGTTTTTCCAATTTCAAGCATAAAATTATAAGCTTCTTTGAAATTATTCCCAATTTCACCTTCAAGAATTGCCTCGCGAATTGCTACCTTGATATCTCCAATAGTTTTTGATGGTTTTAATCCGAAGGTTTCCATTATTATTTCACCAGTAACAGGTGGTTGCCAGTTTCTGATATTGTCTTTTTCTTCAACTTCTTTAAGTTTTCTTCTAACGAGCTGAAAATTATTAAGATATCGTTTTACTTTTGCCTCATTTTTTGATGTTATATCAGCATCACAAAGCATCATTAAATCATCAACATCATCGCCTGCATCAAATAATAGTCTTCGTACAGCAGAATCAGTAACAATATCTTGCGCAAGTACAATAGGCCGTAGATGAAGCCGAACTAACTTTTGAACATATCGCATTTTATCGTTCATGGGAAGCTTTAAAATTTTAAAAATTCCCGGAACCATTTTAGCACCTATAAACTCATGTGCATGAAATGTCCATCCTAAATCAGGATCGTATCTTTTTGTAACAGGTTTTGCAATATCATGTAATAATGCACTCCACCTCAACCAAAGATTAGTAGAGTTATTTGCAAGGTTGTCAAGTACTTGAAGAGTATGGTAAAAATTATCTTTGTGAGCTTTTTTGTTAATTATTTCCACTCCTTTCAGTTCAGCAAGTTTGGGAAAAATTATTTTCAATAAACCTGTTTCGTCCATTAATTTAAATCCAGTTGAAGGCTTTGGTGCCATTATTATTAAGTTAACTTCATCAATTACCCTCTCGGGTGAAACAATGTTTATCCTGGTTTTATTTCTTGAAATAGCTTTAAGTGTATTTTCCTCAATACTAAAATTTAATTGAGTTGCAAATCTTATGGCGCGCATCATGCGTAAAGGATCGTCAGAAAAAGTAATGTCGGGATCGAGGGGAGTACGGATAATTTTATTTTTAATATCATCAAGCCCGTTGAAGGGATCTAAGAGATTACCAAAAGTATTTTTTTGAAGACTAAGTGACATTGCGTTTATAGTAAAATCTCTTCGATTTTGATCATCTGATAAAGAACCATTTTCAACCAATGGTTTTCTCGAATCTTTTCTGTATGATTCTTTTCGAGCGCCAACAAATTCAACAATCCATTCATTTTTTCGTATCATAGCTGTACCAAAGTTTTTAAAATATTTAACCTGGGTACCCGAACCAAATTCGGCAGCTACTTGCTTAGCTACTAAAATTCCACTTCCAATTACAACAATATCAACATCTTTTGAAGAACGAGAAATCACTAAATCACGGACATAACCGCCAATAATAAACGCTTTGATATTCATTTTGGAACAAACATTTGATATCGTATGGAATATATTGTTTTGTAAGCTATCAGCAAAATTTAACATAATGCAAAAGTATAAAAATAGTGATTAGCCATGAGTGAATTGTCAATTGTAAATCTATGGTTAGATTTGTGTCAAATATTCAATTATTTTTACAAATAATTCAACCTGCATTTGTATATTTGCTGGTTTCATTTTTAACCGAAAACACAATAAGAGATATGTCAAAAAGAACGATAGTTACCTTACCGGGTGATGGTATAGGAAAAGCAGTATTGGATGAAACAATTCGAGTACTTGATGCAGCCGGATTTGAAGCTGATTATGTAAAAGGAGATATTGGTTGGGAGTTCTGGAAATCAGAGGGTAACCCACTTCCTGAGCGAACCATCAAATTAATTGAAAAGCATAAAATTGGTTTATTTGGCGCTATTACTTCAAAGCCTAAAGATGCAGCTTTTGAAGAGTTGTCGCCAGAATTACAAAGTAAAGGGTTAATATATTCATCACCAATAGTTGGCTTGCGTCAACATTTTGGTCTTGATATTTGTATGCGTCCTTGTCATACATATAAGGCAAACCCTTTAAACTTTATTCGTCGTGCAAAGGGTGATAACTTTGATGAACCTGAAGTAGATGTGGTTATTTTCAGGCAAAATACTGAAGGCCTTTATGGCGGTGTTGAATGGAGTGATCCGCCAGAACAAGTATATGATGCATTAATGACTCATCCCAGGTTTGTTAAGAATTTTGGCGACACACCTAAAGAAGAAATATCAGTTTCTACAAGGATTTTTACAAAAAAAGCAACCGAACGCATACTTAGAGGTGCATTTGAGCATGCAAAAAAGTATGGTTACAAATCGGTAACTGTTTGTGAAAAGCCAAATGTAATTCGCGAAACATCGGGTATGATGTTTAAAATGGCCCAGGAAATGCAAAAAGCTGATTATCCAAATATTGAATTGTGGAATACAAATATTGATGCGCAAATGATGTGGCTCACTAAAAACCCTGAAAATTATGGCGTTATAGTTGCCGGAAATATGTTTGGAGATATAGTATCTGATGGTTTTGCTGGACTAATTGGTGGATTAGGTTTTGCTTGTTCAGCTCAATTTAACCCTGATTCAGGAATAGGTGTTTTTGAACCAACACATGGTTCTGCACCTAAGTATGCCGATTATGATGTATCGATTGTTAACCCTATTGCAATGATTGAATCAGCATGTATGATGCTTGATTTCATTAATGAGAATGATATGGCCACCCGTATCCGTAAAGCTGTTGCTGATGTTATTTCAGAAGGCAAAGTTAAAACCTACGATATGATGAAAATGCGTGGTAAAGCAGATGTTGTTGAAAATGGTGCTGCATCTACTCAAGAAATGGCTGACGCAGTAATTGCAAAGTTGTAAGTTATTATTGTAGACCTTCCAGAGTCCGTATTAACGGACCTGGAGAGTTTATCTTATTTATCAATTATATTTTACAACATATTTAGAGTAACTTATATACTAAAAGCTGCACTCTTTTAAAATGAGCGCAATAATTCATAACAAACACTAGTAAATATGAACAAAGAAGTATTAAACCTTTGGCCTGAGTTAGAATGGATTCAGGATGAAGATCTGCGAAATAGAACAGCCAAAACTTGGGAATTAGCACTTGAGAGAAGTGTACTTAAACCAGAAGACTTGAGTAGGATACCTTTTACTTTGCTTTGCGGCCCAGATTTGAAGGTTACATTTATGGATCATAAGCGATCGGTTGTACATATAGTGCGTGATGCCGGTAATAAGATAAATGAAATGTATCATGGTGAACTTCCTGTGGATATGGATGTGCTGATTTCAGGAGCTATTCTTGCAGATGTTGGTAAATTGTTAGAATACATTCTTGATTCAGACGGCAAGGCAGTTCAAGGAGACTATGGTAAATATTTACGTCATCCTTTTAGTGGAGTAAGTTTGGCTGAAGAAGCAGGAGTTCCTGCTGAAGTTTGTCATATAATCGCAACTCATGCGGGTGAAGGAAATATGGTAAAGCGCACAACAGAAGCATACCTTGTTCACCATGCTGATTTTATGACTTTTCTGCCATTTAAAGACCGATTAATTATCTAATAAATAAGTGTTTAATATTTTATTAGGTTATTTGCTTATTCAGAATTATTATTCTTTTTCTGCTTAATTATATATCTGGCATCGAGTAATAGCATTTCTTCAGTAGAAATGCCTTTTTTCTTTGCTTTTTCAATAACTTTAGCATACCAGTTTTTATTTGCTTTAATATTTCTGATAAGGGCTTTAAGTTGCTTTTTTTCAGCCGATTCATTAACTGGCTTGTAGTCCTTTTGTGCGTATAGTTCGAATTCTTTTTCTACAAACCCAAAACCAAACCTATATAATGTGGCTTCGGTTTGAAGTATAAACACTATGTCATTTTTTTCAACTTCACTTCGGATATCTGTTTCATTTACTGGAAGTGTAGCCCAATCAGGTTCCTGAGAATATATTTTCCTATTGTAATACCAAAACTGACCATTGTTAAAGATATCCTTTGATAACCCTTCGTTATACATCTCCCAATAATAGCTATCGGCAACAACCATAGCATTAATTGTATCCCAGGGCTGAGTTTTATCTATACTTATTTCAGGATATGCCATTAATGTAGTTGAATGTGGAAATATTAGGTTCATCCCTTCACCAATATCGTTATCTCTATATCTGGGGGTTGATGATATGATAAATTCATCAACTTTAAAGTGTGGCAATTTAACTCCTCTTAAATTTTCAACATAACCAATTAACGAATCAATAACCAGGTATTCTCCATACTTATTCCAGTGTATTCCCCCTTTTGTGAAAAGAGGGTAACTCACTGTATCTTTAATTTCTACAAACCAAGTGTTAAAATCAATATTTAAAATTTCAGCTGAGTCGACAGCATGTGTGAAATAATCAAAATTAGAAATTGTTTTTGACTTGGATTGTAAGCTGTCTGGGAAGAATTCAGGATAATAACTAGCCTTTCCGGCAGCAAAAAGTACAACAAGATCAATGCCTCTTACAGAAAGAGAATCACTAACACTTTTAATGGATGCTACCTTCTTATCAATTACATCTTTCCCAAGAAAATTTCGTCCTAAATATTCATAAATATAACTTAGCTCGTACAAATACCCTTCTTTCCCAATAAGAACACTTTTGGCATTTATTTTACCAAACAGCCAATAGTCGAGTTGATTATGCAGCCTGACAAATGAAGTACGAAACCCAAAATTGTTATTTATATAATCCTCCTCTTTCATCTGGTAATCGCCACTTAACCAGCTTTCCAAAGTTAGAGCTGGCTTCTCAACTTTTTTAACAGCTCCTTTTAATGGCTTAACATAAGCAAACTTAATAATCTGCTGAGCCATTGGTATGGATAGCAGAATTACAAGTAAAAAAAAGATTGACTTCTTAACAAGTATGTTATTCTTATTTGTCATCTTAAAACCTAAAATAAATAAATGGGTTAAACCCTGTTGAAGTAATAGAGGTTAGTGACAAGGCAAATAAAATAAGTCCAAGTGTAACTAAACTGTAATACGCCAAATTGCTATAATTTTCTTTGATAAACAAAAAATTATTAATTTTTAAACCAGATTTAAACAATGTTGAGAATGAAAAAATAAATGCCAATACAAAGAATAAAATAAATGAAGGAATTGTTTGGAGCTCAGATGCGTTATTCTGCCAGATGAACATCTTCGATAAATAGGTAATTGCAATATCCCATTGTTCAATCCTAAAAAATACCCAACCAACAATTACAATCAGAAAAGTAATGATTATACTGGGTATTTTCCCTATTAGTTTGTAAAACTTCAGAAGGAAAAGTCGCTCAGTAACTAAAAAGAATCCATGATATGCTCCCCAAATAACAAAACTCCATGATGCTCCATGCCATAGTCCGGAAACTAAAAATACAAACCAAAGATTGAAGTATAATCTTCGTTTCGTGCTCACCCTACTTCCACCCAGTGGGATGTATAGATAATCACGCATAAAAGCTCCCAAGGTAATGTGCCAACGTCTCCAGAATTCAGTAATACTTTGCGAAACATAAGGATTGTTAAAGTTTTCAGGAAACTTAAACCCCATCATTTTGCCAAGGCCTATTGCCATATCAGAATAACCTGAAAAATCAAAATATATCTGAAAAGTATAGGCTAATATCCCAGCCCAAGCTGTAACTGAATCAATGCCAGCTATATTGCTGTTCATTATCAAGTCGGCTTGCTCCCCCATTACATTTGCAATGAGGACTTTTTTTGCCAACCCAATTGAGAATCTAATAAAACCTGTTAGTTTATCATCAACGGTTTCATCTCTATAAACTATCTGATCAGCAATTGTGTTAAAGCGAACAATAGGACCAGCTATCATTTGTGGAAACGACATTATATAGAGCAAGTAATCATTTACTTTGTTGAGAGGCTCGTGGACTTTACGGTAAACATCAATTGAATAAGTAAGTGTTTGAAAAGTGTAAAATGATATGCCAATTGGAAGCATCACATTTATCCATCCAATTGCACTAACACCGAATACATTTAAAAAAGCATTAACATTTTCTATGAAAAAGTTGGCATATTTAAAATACACCAACAAACCAAGGTTTAAAACAATAGAAAGTATGAGAAAGACACGTTTGCGATTCAATACATCGGTTTTGTGCATCATTCTAACAAGATAGAATGTAATAATTGTTGAGCCAATTAGTATGAAAACAAATTTAGGAGCACCCCATGCATAAAAAAGAATACTAGCAAGTAGAATTACCCAGTTTTTAAACTTTCTACCAACCACATAATAGATTATCAGAAAGATGGGTAAGAATATTGTCAGGAAATAACTTGTGCTAAAAACCATTCAATTTGCAAATTTGCGGCAAATATCAACATTTTTACTCAAACAAAGTATACTCAGGTTAGATTGCGTTTGAAATTATCTTGACGTATTAATGTATCAAAAAAGGAGTGGGAGAAAACTTTTCTAGATTTCTTTATTTATCACTAAAGCGAAATAGTCATTTCCTATGTCAGTATACCCGTGCTCATACACAAAATAATATATTCGCTTGTCCTTTGTGCTATATAAATTGGTGAAATATTTGAAATTAAAGCCTGCTGTAACCAGTTCCTGTTTTTTAACTTTTGCCTTTCCCACAGGATTTAGACTCTTTAAAATATTTCGGTTTTTCCTGAGAATTGTGTTTAAATTTCTAATCAGAGCCGAATCTTCTCTGTTTTCATTATTGTGATAGTTGTTTCTACACTGGTCGTTACAAAACTTTTTATCCACTCTTCCCATCAAAGGAGTTCCACAGTCGAGACAAAAATTATCCATTAGGTTATTTTTCTTCAAAGTTAAAAAACTATGGATAAATGGAACGAAAAAATGATAAAAATTGGATTGAGCTAAAATGCAGTATGCAAGAATCAGGATATAGGAATTCTTGTAGATAGTAAATGTTTAATTTTATGTTCTACTCACTTCTATTTTTTTAGTAGCTTTTATAGGTCACTTCAACCCCCATAAATTCATAATGGCCATTGCTCCTTTTTGTTTCAGTAATGTCTCAATTTATAGATCACCTCAATGCTATAAATTTATATGTATTTATTGCACAGTAACTTAAGCTACTATTTTGCATTTGTAATATAGCCTTATTCGTCATTGGTTAAAATTCTATCGTTTTTTTGTTCAAAATATCAAAGAACTTTTTTCACCTAATAGATAGTCTAAATCGTATTCAAATTTACCAATTATTTTTATATCTCTGGAATTATTTTTTAGTGTAGGTTTTATCTATAATTTTCTCCTAATTCAATTATGAGTACTTATTGTAATTTATAATTCACTATTTGACTTTTAAATTCTCCAAAAAAATCAAAGATATATATGCTGAAGCATTCCTTGAATTTTTCATAGTGAAGGCAGAATTTTGTGGTTTTATTTTAACCTATAATTGATGAAACCAACTGGCTTGTTTAAGAGCAATTATGAAAATTGAGAAAAACATTTCGGCATATCGACACTCTGTGCTAAAAAGAACATTCTTGCCACTTTTTAGCAATCGAAAGTGAAGAGAAACCCTAAACCTCTCGCATTGGGAGGTCTTTTTTTTAACCCATTTTTTATGAAGTACTGCGTAAAGGTTCTCAAACCCATCAAAGCAGAGAAGACAAAAATAGGAATAGGAGCAATAATTTTATTAAGGTGTGCATCAAAGCCAATAATTAATCTACTACGCAGACAATACAATGAAGAAAAAATCTGCATAATTGGTAATGTTGATTTTCTTTTTTCCTTTGATGGTATAGGCATTGAAGAAAGATTCAGAGACTTTAAATCCTGAAAGAGGTTTGTTCAAGATCTCGATTTGTTTTAGGTATGCTTTAAGGGGATAAAAAAGACAGTTACATTCTATTGCAACTGTCTGATTTTTAAGTAGCGAGACCGAGAATTGAACTCGGGACCTCCGGGTTATGAATCCGACGCTCTAACCAACTGAGCTACCTCGCCAAATTTTGAGGGTGCAAAAATATAAAAAACAATGTAACTTATCAGTTATTCAGTGAAAAAATCTGGAAATTTATAAAATGAACATTTGCTCTAATCCTAATTAAATAAAATTTGCAAGTACTTCCATAAATTCTTCTTTGCGCCGTCGTGAGACTGCTACTTCAGAACCGTCCTCCATTATCGCTATTCCACCCTCTCCTTTAATATATTTTTTTATGTATGCTAAATTAATAATGTGAGATTTATGGGTTCTAAAGAATCCTTTGTTATTAAGCATATCTTCGTACTCCTTTAAAGTTTTTGAAACAATTATTTTATTACCTGATGTTAAATAGAAATTTGTATAATTATTGTCAGATTCGCATCTAACAATATTTTCGAGTTTAACGAACTCAATACCGTTAAGTGAAGGTAATGCAATCTTATCAATTTTGTTTATGTTGTTTAGAAGAAGGTCTAATTTTTGTTGAACCTCATCAGTTGATTTGCTATTTTTAATTTTCTCAATAGCAAGGCTCAAATCATCTGCTTCAACAGGTTTTAAAAGATAATCCACTGCACTAAATTTAATGGCTGTAATAGCAAACCTGTCATAAGCCGAAACAAATATTACATTAAACTTTGATCTGTTAATCATAGATAATAGGTCGAAGCCGGTGCCATCTTGCATCTGTACATCCAAAAATAATAAATCCGGATTATTGATTTCAATAAGTTCTTTACCTGTACTTACACCATCAGCTTCACCTACAATACTAATTTCTTTAAAGTGATCTTCCAGAATACCTCTTAAATACGTTCTGGCTCGTTTCTCATCATCAATTATTACTGCTCTCATTGTCAGCAAATATACTATTAAATGAAACACTTAGATTATTAGTAGGTCTAATGAATGAAATACTTCAAACAGCTATTATATCATTAATCTACTTAATTTTCAATCTTCTTCAAATGGAATATTAAGAATGATTTTAGTACCTATGCCTATTCCGCTTTCATCCATTAAATCTATAATCTGAACTCCTGCTTTAGAGTTTTTCTCCTGTTGGAGTATCTCTAATCTTTCCATAGTTACTTGTGTGCCTAATGAAACATGCGCTCTGTCTTTTTTATTTTTCATTGTTAAATCACGTCCCACACCATTATCTTCAACAATACATTTAAGTATGTTGTCATCATTAATTATCGACAGGTTAATTAATCCTTTTCCTTTTTTTCCTTTTATTCCGTGCTTTATTGCATTTTCGATAAATGGTTGAATTAGCAAGGGTGGAATATAAATATTCTCCGGGTCAATATTAGGATCAATATTTATATCAAAGTCAAACCTACCATCGAATCGCAGTTGTTCAAGCTCAAGGTTAATCTGTAATGCTTGAATTTCATCATGTAATACAACAGTGGCTTTTCTTGAATTTTCAAGGATGAGACGCATCAACTTTGCGAATTTAGATAAATAAGTTTGTGCTTCCTTAGGGTTGTTTTCACTAATAAAACTGTTTATTGAGTTCAATGAATTGAAAATAAAGTGAGGATTCATTTGAGAGTGAAGTAGTCGCTGTTCAATTTGAATTCTTGCTTTCTCGATTTCAGATTTTTCTTTTTCCTTTTTCAGCTTATAGCGATTAAATAGTAGTAATGATGTAAGTATAAGAATGAGCAATAAAATCACAAGACTGTACTTTAAATTCTTCTGCAATCGTATCTCTATTTCTTTCATCTGCTGATCTGACTTAAGAACAACAATTTCTTTTTCCTTTTCAACAGTTTTAAATTTTGTTTCTAATTCACTTATTTTGTTGAGGCTGTTTTCGCTGAACAAACTGTCCTTAAGGCTGATATACAGATTACTGTAATCATATACTTTTTGAGCGTCTTTAATACCTCTGGCATAATCAATTAAACCTTTATAAGCATCCAAAACTGAATTAAACATATCATCTTCCTTGGACATGTTTAGCCCCCTTAACAGAAATGAATTTGCTTTTTTATATTCTCCAATTGAATTATATGCTTTTCCAAGTTTTATATTTATTATAGCAGTATGCACTTTGTCAGGGATACTTTTACTGATACTTAAAGCTTCTTTGTATGTATTAAGTGCATTTTGGTAATCTTTGTTTGCAAGATATATGTTACCAATATTCGACATTGATATTAATATTGAGCGTTTTTTTCCATACTTAAGATTTATTGTAAGAGCTTTGTTGAAATAAATAAGAGCTGTATCTAATTCACCCATATCAAAATATGCTTCTCCAATATTATTGTAAACAGGCCCGGTACGATCTTCTTCTCCAAGTTCTTCAAGCACATCAAGTGCAAGATGATAGTTCTCCAAAGCATGTTTATATTTTTTCCAGTCAAAATAAGTAATGCCGATATTATTATACGATAAAATCATGTTCTCTAATTCATTTCTGCTTTTGGCAATTGTAAGGTTTTCCTGATAATATTTTAAAGCTTTGGGATAGTCACCCTTTCTCATCATAGCAACAGCCATATTATTCCTGACAAATATTAATCCTGTACTATCACCCATCGATAAAAACATTGCTCTTGAGGAGTCAAGGTATGGAAAAGCACTATCGAAATATCCGCAAATTTGATACAGCATTCCTATTGAGTTAAGTGAAACAGCTATGCCGGTATCGTTTCTGACAATTTTTGATAAGTCGTACGCAGCGAAACCGTAATATTTAGCAGTATCGAATGAAACCTTAGAATAGTAATCAACTAATATTATTGCTGCTTTTATGTCTGACTTATTTGGCTTGGGATTTTCCAATGCTTCTTGAACAACTATAGTTAAGCTATCAATATATGATTGTTGAGCTACTGTAGTTATTGTTTTAAAGACTAACAGGCATAATATTAATACTTTAAAGTATTTGAATTGTTTGGTTTGGATGAACATGGTGTTTGTATAAATTTTCTCCATAAAATGATCTAAAAATACCGTTTAATAATTCTTGTCTGCCGTTTCCTCATTTGTACTTGTTATACCTACTATTCGGTAATAGATTTGCTTCATCAAAATATAAAACCGTATTAGAAATATACAAATTTATAAAAATTAATACATCAATTATTATGAGGTCTAATATCTACAGTAAACTAAAAACGAAGTTAAACATAATACTTATTGTATTATTAATTTCTTCCACATCAACAATAGTTGCCCAAAGTAGCGGCGAAGTGATCAATCTAGGACTATATGGAGGGGCAAGCCAAGATTTTAGCTGGGCATATCAAACAAATAGGATATTTTCATCAGTTGAAACACCGGCAAGTTTATTTTATAGTGATGATACTTGTGCTACATGGATTCAACCTTTTCATAAGGATTCACTTGAATTTATAACAGACACAAAAACACGTGGCTGGGGAGGTGGTGGTCGAACTGTGGTTTCTAACTGGACAGGTTGGGTTGCTTTAATAACAGCAGAACAAGGGGGTACACTTTCCAGCTCGGTTGTAAGTTTTAACAATGGTGATAGTAGTACTTTTAGAACAGCTTATGATGGTTATTTATTACATCAGCAAGACCCATCGTTTAATGATAATACTAATCCTTCTGCAATTGCTATTTCAGATTCGTGGTTATATATTGGCTTAACCAATGCTTTAACAAGGATAAATGATACAAGCACTTATGGTTCTCATAATATTCTTTTAAAACTAGATACAGTTTCCAGCAATACAAACATAAATTGGTTAGCAGTATCTAGCGATCCGACAGGTTATCCTGTTTTAATGGTTGCAAATGTTCCAGGTAATCAATCAGGAAAATTATACAGCTATGATGGATCTTCAATAACTGAAATAACCGGAACCGGAATTATGCCAACACATGGATTTGAACGAATTTTTATTCATCCTGCTGATACATCTTTGGATACTCTTATTGTATCAACAGTAAATGAAACTACTAATCTTAGAAAGTTATATAGTTCATACGATGGTGGTTCAGCCTGGACAGATATTACTCCGGGTGGCTTCGAAACGCAATGGGCTTTACAAAATGCCGATTATAATCCTGATTGGGTATCATTAATGCCCATTAGTAATGGTTTACGTCTATCTTATCCTGGTGTTGAAAAATCAGACAATTTGGGTGATTCATGGAGCTCTCATATGTTACCTGATAATGCAACGGCAACACATCCCGTTGATACAAGCTATGTGATTGGTTCAAAGAACAAGGGGCCGAAATTAAGTACTGATGGTGCCATGGGTACTTTTAATACCGTTGATAATGAAGGTCATGCGGCAGTTAGTATTACAAAAATTGCAAGAAGAGATGCTGATATTTATTATGTTGCAACTAAAGCCGGACTAGGTTATACGGTAGCATATCATGATCCTGCAGTTACAGGTATAGATCAATGGATAGCACCTTATGGTGATTTCCCAATTGACGGAGTTGGTACTGACTCTGGAGTTACTGGTGTTGCTGTTGATCCCGATGATGAACTTCATGTAGTTGTGGGTGCTACAAATGGATTTTATATTACTACAACAGGACCTACCGGATTCGTACATGTTATGCCAGCAGGTTGGGACTCAGGAACACCATACGATTATTCGATTACTGATGTTAAATTTATTACATCGGATACGATAGTTGCAGTTTCCGGTACAGGTTCAAACAGATTACCTGTTCCTACTGCTGAGTATGGAAATATTTGGATAAGTTACGATGGTGGTGCTACCTGGTCAAAAACTGCTCCTTCAGATATTGACGGAAGTGGAAATACAGTTGATTACGAGCAGGGAAATGCAACTGTTGTTGGATTTGGTACATCCGACACAATTATTTATGTGGCCTCGGGTTATTGGGATAATAGTGACCCAAAAGCCGGTGGACAATTGTGGAAGTCGTATGATTTTGGTGGTACATGGTCATTTATAAATTATGGCCCTACGGGTTTAAATGGAGGGACTACTCTTATGCCTATATATGACATTGATGTTCATCCAAATCCTGATAGCAATGAAGTGTTATATATTGCATCAGGAGAAAATTTGGATTATGCATTTTGCAAAACAATAGACGGCGGTACAACCTATGAATATCTCAATGTGTCAGGACATGGTGCATTTTCATCAGTACTTGTAAAAAAAACAGATCCCTTTATAGTTAATGTTGCCGCACGCAGAAATCTGTTTAGGTATAATAGTTTGCTAAATTCAACAACTACTGTTTTTACCGGTTTGCCCGGAGAGTTTGTGCCTGATCTTGAGACAGGTTCAGTTTTGCTAGGTACAACTACAGGTCTTTATAAATTAGTTGAAGATCCAGGTAGTGTTACTACAATATGGAATGGTGATGGAAATTGGACTGACGATTCGAAATGGTCGAATGGAGTGCCTTATGATATAGCAAATACCATTATTGAGAGTGGGACTATAAATATAGATTATTTTGGTAAGTCAAATGATATAAGTGTTAAGTCAGGGGCTGCAATAACAATTAATAGTGATAAGAGCCTTATTATAAATGGTGATTTTACTCTTGAATCAGATGAAAATGGCTATGCATCATTTATCGATAACGGATCATTTTCTGTAAGTGGAGAAGTAAAAGTGGAGCGCTATATAACTGACGATCAGTGGCATTATATTACACCACCAGTTTCAAATGCTCAAGCTAATGTTTTTACGGGCTTGTGGCTGGAATATTGGAATGAACATAACAATACTTGGGCGCCAATTACATCAACAACAGAAGATCTGTTAGCTGGAAAAGGTTATAAAACCTGGGCAAGTAGTGGCTCAACGGGTTCAGTAATACTGGAGTTTCCAGGAATACTAAATACAGGAAACTATAACCCTGAAATAACACTTTCAGGAGATCCTGATGCAGTAGGATGGAATTTAATAGGAAATAGTTTTCCTTCTGCAATTGATTGGGGTACTGAAAATAATCCTGTTTCAGGTTTTATACGTACTAATGTAGATAATACAATTTATTACTGGACAGGTATCCAATATGCTACTTATAATCCTTCGGGTGATGGTGTTGGAACAAATGGAGGAAGACAATACATCGCATCAATGCAAGGCTTTTTTATTCATGCTAATGCTTCAAGTCCTGTATTAACAATTCCTCAAGAATCACGAACTCATAATCTTCAAGAATTTAGGGAAATAAAGAGCGGTGTTCAATCATTAAGTCTTACTGTCTATTCTTCTGATTATTCTGATGAATTAGTAGTTAATATAAATGAGAATGCAACAAATGCCTTTGATAAGCAATTTGATGCGTACAAACTATATGGTATTGATATTGCGCCTCAATTATATAGTAGTACAGAAACAGAAATTCTATCTGTAAATAATTTACCTTTCGTTGATCAAAGTGTTAATGTCCCAATCGGATTTATTCCGGGAAGCACCGAAACTCACACAATAAAAGCATCAGGAGTTGAGAACTTTGATGAGACTGTTATTGTTAGTTTGGAAGACATTAAAGAAAGTATAACTATTAATCTTAGAGCTGATTCGGTTTATACATATTTTGCTTCACCCGGTGATGACCCAAATAGGTTTATTCTTCATATTGATGCAAATACGGTTGATATAGAGCAATTTGATAGGCCAAATGAGATTCTTATTTATTTATCTGATAGAAATATTGTAGTGGAAAATACACAAGGAAATATATTAACAGGTGAAATTAAAGTATTTGATTTACTTGGTAGACTTCAGTTTGTTGAAGATCTAGGAAGAAGTACAAAACAGACCTTTGAACCATTTTTGCGCTCAGGTACTTATATTGCAATGATTTGCAATAAAACAGAAATTCAAACTAAAAAATTAATAATTAAATAATTAAAAGATGAAATCCCCGGTACGTATTATTTTAAAATTATTGTTAATAATTACTTTAACTTATATTTCACAAGAAATATACGCAGGAACATCACCACCCGATCCTGGAGGAAGCCCCACCGGGGGGGGACCTCCGGTTGGTGGTGGTGCTCCTATTGGCAATGGTACAATATTTTTAATTGTAGCAGCTTTAACTTATGCTTTATATAAAGTTAGAAGTTTATGGGAGACTAAAGAAGTGCGGAATAACTAGTAACACTAATTTCACACTGAATTTGTAAACATCTAATTTTAATATTGAAAAAAGCATGAGTAATGAAAAAACAAATCTTAATAATTTTTTCCATCGCATTAATTAATGTAAGTTTATTTGGTCAAAAATACATAACCATTGATTTTAGTGTTGAAACAGGATATATTAAAGATATATACGGAGGAAATAAAGGTACTGATACTCTGGAAGCTATACCATATTTACATGAAATAGGCATAAAGCACATACGAACCCACGATTATCATGGCGGTGCTGACTACTTTTATTATTCCAATTTCTGGAATAAAGATGGGGCAGGAAATTTTATTGATATAAATACTAATTTCGATCCGGCTAACCCAGCTGATTATTACTGGGGTGATACCGACACAAAGCTGGAAAGTATAATAGAGAACAATTTTTTAGCTTACTTTCGAATAGGTGCAAGCTATCCAAATTCAAATTTTATATTGCAACCAATGATTCCGCCATCAAACTCAAGTGTAACTCCCTTGAATTTTTCAAAATTTGCCCAGTTGTCTGCAAATACTGTTAATCATTATAATAATAACTGGGATAATGGTTTTGAATACGGTGTACAATATTGGGAAATATGGAATGAACCCGGAGGATTATTTTGGGATGGTAATCCATTTCAGTTTTATTTGATGTATAAAGAAGTCAGTAATGCTATTAAATCTGAAAACCCAAACATAAAAATTGGTGCACCAGGTGCTGTGCCTACAACAACACTTGGTATTAACACAGAATATAGAGAGGGTTTTATTGAGTTCTGCAACGCAGAGAACCTCGCACTAGACTTTTATTCGTGGCATGTTTATGGGCTTAAAAACCCATATGGCTTAAATCAAATAAGTTCCGAAATACGGACAATACTTGACGATAATAATTTTACAGAAACAGAAAGCCATATATCGGAAATAAATGCTGAGCTTGATGATAATCTCCATAATTTAATTGTATCATCTAAGGGTGCTGCATACTATTTATCGCTCATGCTAACGGCGCAGGAATCGGATATTGATATGTTTTTACTTTATCCTGCTGTGGGTCTTATTAAACCAAATATTAATATCCCTGGATATACATGGACAAAGAGTGCATACGCAATGAAGGCATTTGAGATAATGAATGACAGTACTCCAATAATAGTTCAATCTACAGGAAATGAGGTTGTTGAAAATGATCTAAATGACACTACACTTAATTTTATGGTATTTGCTGCAAAAGACACTTTGAATAGCAAATTATTTATGCTGGTTTCCAACTTTGCCAGTACTAATTCCAATTACCAAATTGAATTATCGAATCTCCCATGGTATAGTGAGTACGAAACAAAAATTACAAAAAATGTAATCACAAATACTGATAATTTCACTGAATCAATTTTGACACTTCCTGTGGGAGTAAATAACTTTAACATATTTGATATGGAAAGTCCGTCAGTACTTTTTTTACGGATGGAACCTATTATTGTAAGTAATATCATAAATGGTAAAAACGCTGAGGTTAACATATATCCTAATCCTACAACAGGAATTATTATAGTTGATGGAAGCCACATGGACAATATAGAAGTATTAAATGTATATGGACAAACTGTTAAAATAATACTACCGAAAAATCAGAAGTGTAAGGTTGATATAAGCAACCAAGCAAAAGGTACATATTTTATTAAGGTTAGAACAAGTTGTGAAATAGTAGTTAAAAAGCTTGTTCTAAAGTAATTATTGAAATAAATGAATAAATTTGATAATGTAATATAGAGTCAGAATAATTAAATCTGGTAGATCAAGTCCTGTGTACTACAGATCATCTTTTAAACTGACAATGGGAAGTAACTGCTCCAATTTTAGGTAGTATTGTTAGCGATGATATTATTGGTCCAGTACAATTGATGGTGCCGAAGCAAGATATTTATTTTTCTGTTGTACAGGCGGCAGTGTAAATACAGCTAGTTTACAAAAGCGTGGAAATGGTTATGGTATCCGTTGCATAAAAGATTAACAATCCAACATACACTATTCAAATGTGCTGTCAAGATTTTTATCGTAAACACTCATTGCATCATAACTCATACCCATATTTGAAAATCCACCATCGTGATATAAATTTTGCATTGTAACTTTTTTAGTAAGGTCGGAGAATAAAGTCACACAATAATTAGCACATTCCTGCGCATCAGCATTTCCAAGGGGCGACATTCGGTTAGTAAAGTCAAGCAAACTACCTACTCCTTTAACCCCTGACCCGGCTGTAGTTAATGTTGGTGATTGAGAAATTGTATTGACTCTTATTTTGCGGTCACGGCCATAAATATATCCAAAGCTTCTGGCAATCGACTCTAACAAGGCCTTTGCATCAGCCATATCATTGTACCCGTAAAGTGACCGTTGAGCAGCAATGTATGAAAGTGCTACAACTGATCCCCATTCGGCAATGGCATCAAGTTTATAAGCTACCTGCAGCATTTTATGGAAAGAAATAGCTGAGATGTCAAGAGTTTTGTCTAGAAAACTATAATTAAGGTCATTGTAAACTCTCTTCTTTCTTACATTGAGCGACATTCCAATTGAATGGAGGACAAAGTCGATTTTTCCACCCAGTACTTTCATCGATCGTTCAAAAACATGTTGAAGGTCATCAGTATTAGTAGCGTCGGCAACAATAACCTCAGCATTACATTTTTTTGCAAGCTCATCAATTTGCCCAAACCTAAGCGCTGTAGCAGTGTTGCTTAATGTAATCGAAGCACCCTCTTCAAATGCCTTTTCTGCAACTTTCCAGGCAATTGATTTGTTATCTAGTGCACCAAAAATAATCCCTTTTTTTCCTTCTAACAAATTATAAGACATACTTTGTTTGTTTAATTCGTGTTCTTATTTAGAATAATTCCAAGCGGCAAATATAAAATTATTCTACAATTTCAGTTAGTTCATTAATATCATCAATAATAAAATCCGGGTTGTGTTTTTCCAGTTGAAGCCTGGATCGATATCCGTATGTAACCGCAACACTGTGAATTCCTGCGCTTCTTGCTGCTAGAATATCGGGTTCACTATCACCAATCATTATTGCAGCAGCAGGCTCGATTTTTAATTTTTGTAGTATATAGTTGATTGGTTCTGCTGAAGGTTTTTTTGCCAAGTCCTTTGTTGCGCCAATTACTAGATCAAAGTAATTATTAATATTTAAATCTACCACAATTTGTTTAGTGAAAGGCTGGAGTTTATTGCTCAATATGGCAAGTTTTTTTGATTTAAAATGTTCAAGCGTTTCTTTTACATTATTATATAAATGAGAATGATGGCTATGGTTTTGACTATAAAAATTTATGAATGAATCAAGATATTGAGAAAAACTGAGATCGTCCTTATTAACATTAAAAGCCCTTTCAATAAGCTTGGTAATTCCACTACCAACTATTTCACTTACCTCTATTTCACTATAAGCAGCCATGTTATTATGAGTAGCAACATGATTTATCGCGTTAGTCAAATCAGGAATTGAATTTACAAGAGTGCCGTCTAAATCAAAAATTATCAAGTCAATTTTCATCTGTTTAAAATTTATTAATTGTCTGAATTTAAATTAATTAAAAATTTGTGCACATCTGTAACCGCTTCTCTTTCGTATAAACTTATTTTAATCATTTTCTGTATGGTATGCTTAAAAAAGTTTATGCTCATTTCATGCATGGTTTCTTTTCTTTGCAAACTTACAGTGATTTTGTTATAATGGTTCTTTTGCAAATCTTATAAAATGAGCTAATTTTGCAAATAATTAAAGATTGATATAATGCGAATAGTTTCTTTTAGAACACCAAAACCAAAGTCTTTTAAATATTCACCTCGTTATTACGATGCTAAAAAGGAAGAACTGGAGAGGAAAAAAGCTGCAATGGGGTTGGATACCAAGTTAAGTCATAATGAAGAGCTTCATCTTAGAATGTCGAAACGATGGAAATCTGGGAGTGTAGATGAAGGTAGATCAACCCTGTCAAAAGTAGTTAAGTACTTAATTTATGCTACGTTTATTGGTGGCAGTATTTATTTTATAATGTTTACGGACATTATTGAAAAGTTGTTACAGACTTTTGGGGTTACTAATTAGCAATGAGAGAATTGGAGAACGATAAAATGAGAGAACTGCTGAATATTATTTAAGCATTCAATCATTAATAATTAAAAAATAGATTACATTTTCATGTCAAATATTATAAAATTACTTCCTGATTCGGTTGCAAACCAAATTGCTGCTGGTGAAGTAATACAACGCCCTGCTTCAGCAGCTAAAGAGCTATTAGAGAATGCTGTTGATGCAGGAGCTACTCAAGTAACCTTAGTAATAAAAGATGCCGGAAAAACCTTAGTACAGGTAAGTGACAATGGATGTGGGATGTCGGCAATTGATGCCAGAATGTGTTTTGAGCGACATGCTACTTCAAAAATAAGTAAAGCTGATGATCTTTTTGCCATTAAAACTATGGGGTTTAGAGGTGAGGCAATGGCTTCAATTGCAGCAATATCTCAAGTGGAGCTAAAATCAAAACCTTCAGACGATGATATTGGAACTTGTATTAAAATTGAAGGATCGAAGGTTATAAGCCAGGAACCATGCCAATGTAGTACCGGTACAACTATTTTGATTAAAAATTTATTTTATAATGTTCCTGCCAGAAGAAAATTTTTGAAGTCAAACACAGTTGAGATACGGCATATTATTGAAGAATTCATAAGAATATCATCTATAAATTACAATATAGGCTTTAGTTATTACAATAATGATAAACTTGTTTATAAACTCATGCCGGGCAGTATGAAATCAAGAATAGTTGCACTTTTTGGAAATGTTTATAATGAAAGGTTACTTTCGGTTAGTCAAAAAACCGATCGAATTAATATATCAGGATTTATAGGGAAACCTGAGTTTGCAAAAAAAACAAGGGGTGAACAATATTTCTTTGTTAATGGTAGGTTTATTAAGCATCCTTATCTCAATCACGCTGTAAATAATGCTTATACAGAAATGATTCCGGTAGATTCATTTCCTTCATATTTCATCAATATTGAAATCGACCCAAAGGATATCGATATTAATATTCACCCAACTAAAACAGAGGTTAATTTTCAAGATGCTCGTTATGCATATGCTGTATTACAAGCAGCAGTTAAACAGTCGATTGGGAAATACTCACTTACACCTACATTGGATTTTGATGTGATTCCTGATATTGAAAATGCATTTCAAACTAAACCTAAAGATGAATTAAAGCAACCTTCCATAAATCTTGATCCTGATTATAATCCTTTTGAAAAACAGGAGTCTGGTTTTTCTAGAGATACTATGTCGTTTAAAAAACCAAATGTTGAAAATTGGGAAACGCTATATCGGGATCAAAAAGTTTCTGATACATCTGGAGGCAATCAAGATATTATAAACAAGGCAATTGATGCTGAATCTAATTTTGAGAGAAATAAGTTTCTTCAAATCCACAATCGGTTTATATTGTGTAATGTTAGCTCCGGCATGATGCTTATCGACCAACAGTTAGCACATCAAAGAATAGTTTATGAGGAAATTCTTGACAAGCTAAAAGGATTATCTCAACCTTCACAACAACAGTTGTTTCCGCAAAATATTAACCTCTCACCCGGAGATGCAGAGATTGTAAGGTCACTTCTGGCTGAAATGACAAAAATTGGATTTACCCTTGAAGAACTTGGAACCAAAGGCTTTGTAGTGGTTGGTATTCCAACTGATATGGTTGAAAATGATGTCGTAAGTATTATTGAAAAAATAATTGAAAATCATAAAGCACAAGTAAGTGATTTGAATTATGACAAAAATATTAATTTAGCCCGCTCGATTGCAGTTAATATGGCAATTAAGTCGGGTACGAGGTTAAATGAAATAGAAATGCAGGAAATTTTCGATAAACTATTCATGTGCAAGGTACCTAAAGTTTCTCCAGATGGGCAAAAAACCCTAACGATATTAGGAGTTGCCGATCTGGAAAATCTGGTAAAATCTAATAACTAGTTTAATAATTTTATTAACATTTTTTACAACGACAACATATAACTAATAACTTACACTTTTAACTCATAAACTAGCAAATGCAACAATATCGTCCATCAGGATTTTCAATGTTACCAATGGTTGTAAAAAACCTATTAATAGTAAATGGTTTATTTTTTCTTGCAACTATTGCTCTTGAAAGTACATTTCAAATTGATATGGTTAAATATTTAGGATTACATTACCCTCTTTCAAGTGATTTTGGAGTTTGGCAATTAGTTACCTACATGTTTATGCATGGTGGTTTTGCTCACATTCTATTCAATATGTTTGCTCTTTGGATGTTTGGTAATACACTTGAAAATGTATGGGGTCCCAAACGTTTTTTAAATTACTATTTGATTACCGGAATTGGAGCTGGGATTATCCAAATTATTGTAGCATGGATACGCATAAGTGCGATAGAGGCTGACCTGTCACCCGAGCAAATAGCCATCGTTATTCAAGAAGGAGCAAGTGTACTAAGTAGAGGTATGAATTATGAAAACCTTGGCATGAGTGATTTGAACCTGATTATTAATACTCCTACAGTAGGTGCATCCGGAGCTGTTTTCGGTATTCTACTTGCATTTGGAATGATGTTCCCTAATTCGCTCATATATGTTTACTTCGCAATTCCCGTAAAAGCAAAGTATTTTGTGATGATATATGGTGCTATTGAGTTATACATGGGGTTTTCAAATAACCCTGCTGATAATGTAGCACATTTTGCTCATTTGGGTGGTATGATTTTTGGTTTCATATTAATAACGTACTGGAAAAAAAAGGGTACACTCAATAGATATTAATTCAAAATTTTTAATTCAAAATGTTTTCAAATAAACAATCGCATCGAAATACAGGGGAATTGTTAAAACAAATATTCTTAAGCCCTAATATATTATCGCGCCTTATACTTGTAAATACAGTTATTTATCTGATTGTTAATATCATTGGGCTTTTTGCTTTATTGTTTAACTTAACAAATGGTATTGCATCAAGCCCTTTGGCAAGCTTGCTAGCTTTACCTGCTGATTTAAGTGTTCTAGCTTTAAAACCATGGACTATATTTACATATATGTTTTTGCATGAAGGTTTTTTCCATTTATTGTTTAATATGATTATGCTTTATTTTGGTGGTATGATATTTCAAGAGTATTTGAGTCAGAAAAAACTCTTTTGGACATATATATTTGGGGGTGTTACCGGAGCAGCATTTTTCATCTTAGCATTCAACTTATTCCCTGTCTTTACATCTATATCAAGCGGTGCAATTGCCATGGGAGCTTCAGCATCAGTATTAGCTATAATTATTGCAATTTCTACTTATGTACCTGATTACACTGTTCGGTTGTTTCTGTTTGGTCAGTTAAAGCTAAAATATCTTGCCATTGCTTTTATTGTAATAGATTTACTTAGCATTCAGTCAGGGAATCCTGGTGGGCATATTGCTCATCTTGGTGGTGCTTTGTGGGGATTTATTTATGGATTTTCATTAAAAAGCGGAAACGATATTTATAAGATATTATATAGATTTAAATTGCCTAAATTTACCTGGAATAAGAAACAATCAAAATATAGTACCTCCAGGCCGAAGAGCGGAAGACCCATAAGCGATTTAGAGTACAATAAAAAGCGAGCTGCTACCCAGGAAGAAATTGATTATATCCTCGACAAAATATCTAAATCAGGTTATAGTAGTCTATCTAGTAAAGAAAAGGAACTCCTTTTTAAAACAAGTAACAAAAAATAATTACTATTTTTGATATATACAACTCACAAAGTTGCTTATAATTTTAAAAATCAATAATTACAAACTTGATCAGCAAACGACAATTCAATATAGTTAATAATATACTTTTTGTATTAAATGTTATTGCAGGTATTGTTTTGATATTGGCTTCTTTGGCAGGAAAATCCTCTCCATCTCAAAATGCCTGGATTCAGGTGTTTGGGCTTATTTATCCAATATTTTTTATTATTAACACAGTGTTTTTAATCTACTGGGTAATTCTAGTGAGTAGGAGAGTATTCTTCACAATAATTATTCTACTACTGGGATTTAGTAATATTTTTGATAATTTCCAAGTAACCATATTTAATGCTATTGATAAACATCCTGATCAAACAAGTGTGTTATCATACAATGTTAAAAATTTTAATGAACGAAATCATAATACATATGAATTAGCAACCAAAAGTAGCATAATTAACTTCTTGATAGAGCAGAATGCCGATGTAGTTTGTGTTCAAGAATATCATTCTACAAGCAATAACCTATATAGACCCTTAAAAGAAATTAGAGATACATTAGGTGTAGTTACTTATTATTATGAAAGTTATTTTAACCCAAGATACAATCAACTTTCAGGGCTGGTAATATTTTCAAAATATCAGGCTGTAAACAAAGGAAAACTTAAATTTTCAGGTTCACGGACTTTTGGTATTTATACAGATGTTATAATTAACTATGATACTGTGAGGATTTTTAATATTCATCTTGCAAGTATAAAACTAAAACCTGAAGATCTCGATTTTGTTGTAAATCCGGATGCGGAAAATAGTAGCGAACTGAAAAATCATTCATTAGAAATATACGACAAACTACTTCAGGCATTTGATTTAAGAGAGAAGCAGCTAAAGTTTCTGATTGATGAAATTGAAACAACGAAATACAAAACTATACTTTGTGGCGACTTTAACGATACTCCATCATCATGGGTTTACAACCAACTTGCGAATTACCTTGTTGATACGTTTGTAAAAAAAGGTACAGGTGTTTGTCGTACTTATGCTGGTCCCATACCCTTTTTGAGAATCGATTATATATTAACTAGTAAAGAGATCGTAACCCATGGGTTTACTCGTCATAGTTTTGAAAAATCTGATCACTATCCCATTTCCGCAATAATTGAATAGAAAAAACTATTATGAAATGTGCAAAAGATTTTTCGCATTTTCAGCAAATAAAAAACTATAAATACGTGAAAACAAAAACTCTAATTTATTTATTTAGTCTTATATTATTTATCGGAACATCCTTAAAAGCTCAGAACTTTTACGATTTTGTTGTAGTAGATATTGATGGCAATAATTTTCAAATGTCGAAACTTGAAGGAAAAAAAGTGATGGTTGTAAACGTGGCATCTGAATGCGGGTTAACACCTCAGTATGAGCAGTTGGAAAGTTTGTACGAAAAGTATAAAGATAGTAGTTTTATTATTATCGGATTTCCTGCTAACAATTTTAAAGATCAGGAGCCGGGAACAAATGAAGAGATAAAAGAATTCTGTACATTGAATTACGGAGTAACCTTTCCTATCATGTCAAAAATATCTGTTAAGGGTGATGATATGGCACCCTTGTATCAGTGGTTAACGCAAAAAGAGCTAAATGGATTTGATGATTCCTCTGTGAGGTGGAACTTCCAAAAATATTTAATAAGCAAAGATGGAAAGCTTGAACATGTTATCAATCCATGGGTTAAACCCTACAATAAAAAAATAATTAACTGGATTGAGGAATAGTTGATGGTTAATTTGTTCTTTTAATAATGAACAAAGGAAGAAAGAGAACAATTATAACTAAAGAATACAGCAGACCACCAATTGTACCCGCAGCAAGGGCAAACCAAAACACGTCGTTTTGTCCATAAATAACAAATGGAGTTAACCCAAGTATTGTTGACAGAATTGTTAAAAGTATTGGAACAATTTTGCTGTTAAATGACTTGATATATGTTTTTAAGTCAGAAAGTTTTTTACCAGATTTCTTTATGTTATTGTGTTCATTTACAATATATATGGCCGAATTAACAACCAAGCCGCTAAGCAGTACAAAAGCAGCCCACCCTCCTTGGTCAAAGTTGAAGTCGAAAAGATAGAATGTTAGAAAAATGCCTGTAAACGATAATGGAATAACAAAAATAATTATTAATGGCTGTTTTAATGATTCAAATAATACAGCGCATATAAAAAATACAAGTAGTATTACTAATAATATAATTTGTTCATATTGTTCATTTTCTTTGTTAAATAGATAACCGTGTGATAACGACTTAATTTCATAGCCCATGGGCATTTCATTCTTCATCTCTTTTAGTACTGTTTCAAGATGTTTGTTGCCAAATTTTGAACTACCAAGGTATTGAAAATTAACAAGTTTTATGTAATTTTGGTTCTCTTTATAGATGCTCTGTGTTTCTGTTTCTTTTGTTATTTCGGCTATCACATCAAGTTTTAATTGTTTATCTCCAATAGGACTATTAAATATATTCCAAATATCCATATTTGCCGGCATATCAGGTATAATTCTTATCTGCTCAATACCTTCATTTGTTAATATATTCAAAACAGAACCTCCGTTAAAACCAAATTGCTTAGTTTGTAAATACATATCTTGCAACGAAATATTATAGTGCTCCATAAGTTGCTCGTTAGGTGTAATATTATATTCGTATGATTTTTCGCGCTCATACCAGTACCTGCCAGCTGCTGTATTTACTTTTTTTACACGTGGGTTTCGAAGCAATTTATTTTTTAGTTGCGAAGCTTGATTTGTTAATTCATCCAAGTTGTACCCATACAATGCCACTTTGTAGTTAACCATTTCGTTTACACCAGTATAGTTTGAGAATCCCTTACCAACTCCATAAATGTTCCAGTTAATACCACCTAAATCAAGACTGCGTGAAATTAATCTGGATTTAAGCAAATATGGAAATGAGCTGTTTTCAAATTCCTTTTTAAATGAAATGGTTAGTTCGGCATATTGTGGACCATATATTTTTGTGATAAATTGGTCTGTTTCTTTAAATTGTTTTAAATAATCCTCTATCTTTAAAAATACCCTATTTGCCTGTTCTATGGTTGAACCCTTTGGTAACGATGCATATACATAAAGAGCTGTTTTTTCCGGCTTTGAGTAATACGAGTTTTCAAAAACATAATATGAGAATAGTCTTAAACTTCCTCCCAGTATTTTGTTTACAATAGGTTTTGCATTATCAATATACCAATCGCTGCCCAAAGTACTATTGTATGTAAGTGCATACCAACTGTCTTTGTCTATATTATTTGGTAACATAAAAACAGGTGTGCCAAAGGCAAGTATTACAACTATTATGGCAATGGCTTTATATTTTTGTAAAAACGTTAAAATTATGGCATAATAACTATTTAAGGATATAATAATTCTTTTCCTCTTGTAAAGCCTGCGTGTCAACTTTGAATTTAAAGGGACAAATATTAGTAAAGCCGGTATAAACCACAACGAAACTGCCAACGAAACGCCAAGATTGATAATTATTATTGATGCAAAATCCCATAAATTTAACCTTATTTCATCCGGAAGAAAGAAAATAAATGACAGGGCAGCCATCGTAGTTAGTGTAGAGGCAAGCAATGGGATAAATATCTTAATATTATGCTTATACTTTATATGATCCACCATCACTATGGTATTATCAATAATAAGCCCAAACGAAATTGTTATGCCGGCAAGCGAATACAAGTGAATGTGGATATTGAAAAAGTAATATAGAATAAAACTTAGGGAGATGTTGACAATAATACTCAATAATATTATTAGCAGGTATCTAAAACTCAAACTAACTAAAAGGACAAATAACAATAATATTAGGATAGTAAAAATTGTTCTGCTGATAATTTTGTAAAGTTCGTCTTTTACAAATATAGTTGAGTCATAATTATTTATCAAACTATATTTTAATGGTAGTTGTTCTTTTAAAATAACAGCTGCTTCTTTAATTTTTGAAGCTGTTACTAATGTGTTAGCACCTTTCTCGGGATAAACCACAATATTTATTGCATTTTGTCCATTTATCCTATAATATGCAGATGGCTTTTGCTCTGCTTTCTCAATTTTTGCAATATCTGTAAGATAAATAATGCGATTATCTATTCTAACTATTGGTATGGTTTCCCAAACAATATTATTTTTTAAAGGGGATGATAACTTTACCGACAATTGATTAGTTGACATTATTCCATTTAATTCAATCTTTTTTATTGCTGCGCCAAGCGATTCCTCATGAAAATAGTTATCTAATGCTTTAAGTACTATGTCCTGTTTTATGCCCAATATTTCCAATTGATTGGGCAGATATGTTATTTGCCATTCATATGGTGTCGCTCCATATATTTCTGTTTTTTCTATGCCATCAACAAATGAAAACTGTTTACGGATATAATTTTCAGCATAACTTTGTATTTGCCATGCATCACCCGTTCCGCTCAATGTATAACTTAAAAGTGGTTTTTTATCTAAATTATCAGGTTGATTCAGAGTAATTGAGGGGTAGGTTATTCCTTTGGGTAATGTAGGATAGTTGCGCCGGATTATTGAGGCTGTCTCAAGCCGGGCAAGTTCAATATCAGTATGTTTATCGAATACCAGAGTTATTTTTGCTTTCCCGTTTGAAGATACAGAGCTTATTTTTTCGATGCCTGCAATAACATTTAACGAGCCTTCTAATATTGATGTTACCTCATTTTCGATGATTGTTGGTGATGCATTGTTCCACCTGCATGTTACTGATATTGAGGGCAAATAAGTTGATGGGGTAAGGTTTACCGATAAAAGTGGAATAAAAACAAAACCAACAATGGTTAATGCAGTAAATATTACAAGCAACGAATAGGAAGTGCTTTTACTAATATTTGAATGATTGCTTTTTATCATAAGGAAATGCGAAATTATTAAAAAATAATCACCAAAAAACTTGCGTAATTCATTTTTTTTTTTAATAACTTTGTACATTGAAACAAGTAAATAATTGCAAAACAGGTAATTATTAGCCGGCAAACCCTGATAAATGCTCTTCGATACATGTTTCATAGTTTATTAATTTTAACCTTTTAAATTTTTGTGTTATGAAGAAAAAAATTTATGGATTTTTATTGGGAGCAGCTATGATATTAATTAGTAGTGGAGGAGTATTTTCTGCATCTGAACCCATAGATAACTCCGATGGAGCTAATTATTGTAGATGGAATGAAGAATATGGAGATTGCATGCCCATATCTGGTACAATTGTGTGCTTATTATATGAGTGGCCGACATGCACTTATCTTGGAGAACTTGAAGAAGATGACTAATTATTTATTTGCGATGTGTTACTTTTTATTAATAGTAATAAAGAGTAGCACAAATCGCATTACAATTGATTGAACTATATGACGTGAAATTTAATTTTGAATTGAAAGATATGGGAAAAATTGTAAAAGTTACATTTTTATTATTATTTACTATTTATTTTGTTTCTTGCGAAGATAGTGTCCAACCTTTTAGTAAAAACAAAGCAACTAAAATAGAAGCGCTTGTTACCGCTAATCTTATTGAGATAAAATCAATTGAATTTGAGTTGGATAAAAAAACTAATCCGAAAAGTCTGGCTTCGTATTATTTTTTTGATAAAGTATCAAGAAAGCCATATTATGTATATTTAAATAATTTTAATAACGAGATTCAATTTTATTGCATAAATAATGGAATCAAAGAATACTCGCTTAAATTTGACAAAGTAGGGCCTAACGGGGTTAGCGAGCTGTTGTCGTTTTATGTGAAAACCATGGATTCAATATTTCTTATATCGAAGAATTATGGAACTTTATATTTGGTCAATAATAAATCAGAAATACTGAAAAAATATGAAGTATTTAATTTAGAGAATCAAAGTAGTTATAACAAATTATTCATGATTAATATATTACCGGGCTTACCAGCAGTTTTCTTTAAAAAAAGTATATTTTGTTGTGTTAAGCCTGATTTTGTAAATCCATGGGAGCTAAGTGATGAAGAAAAGCACAAGTCGAAGATGATGTTGGAGGTTGGTTTGGAAACAGAAGAAATAAAGCTCTTATCTCGTTATTATCCTTCAGAAGTTTTTAGCAAAGGGAACTCAAGTGCAACCTATAGCATGGCGTATTCAGAGAACAGGTTTGTATATTCATTCCCTTTCAATCATGATTTATTTGTTACTGTTGATAGTGTTTTTATAAAAAAACCCGCAAAAAGCAATTATTTCGCTAAGTTTTCATTTTTAAAGAGCGAACCTGGTTTTACTAAATATCTTAAACATCGTATTGAAAACCCACGATATTTGGATATTATTTATGACCCATTCAGAAAAGTTTTCTACAGGTTTGCATATAGAGGAAGCGTCTTAAAAGGAGATGATGATTTATTTAAGAAAAATTCATTTCCAGATCAGTTCTCAATAATTATTTTGGATAGTGACTTAAATAAGATTGGTGAAGTACTACTTGATAAGGACAAATATTATCATAAAATGTATTTTGTTTCCTCTGAAGGCCTGTATATATCTGAAAATAATATTAATAACCCTGATTTTGATGAAAACAAACTTAAATTTAAGCTTTTTAAACTCGTTAAGAATTAATATTGTTGTATTAATATATTTTTTAACTTTTATAGGATGCGTACAAAATGATAGTGAATTTAATAAAAAATTTGTTAATTTTACTAATGAGCTTTCTGTTGATGTTATTGACTCTGCATCCGTTGTTGTTATTGTTCCTTTGCAGGGATGTGGTTCTTGTATTGAAACATGGTTAAACATTATTGAAAAAAATGGTAATGAAGCACAAATAATGTTTGTGGTAACTTCATATTACAAGAAACATATTCTGAATAGTTTTTCTGATACTGTTAAGTTTTCAGACAACATTTTTCTTGACACAACAGGTATAGCTTACAGGTATAATTTGGTAGATATATCCCCAAAAGCTTATTTTTTAAAACACAATACGATAATAAAAGTTGAAGTGCTAGATGCTAACAATAGTCAAGCAGTTTATAATGAAATGAAAGCTTTTTTATACAATTGAAAGCACTATGTCATAGCAGTACCCCAACCTCGGGCGCATTTGCAATGCGTTCGCCCTCACTTTAAATCATTGTTCTCAATTATAATAAATCCCCATTCTTCAACCTTTTATTTTGTACCTCAGGAGCTAAAGCGCACCTTACCCTCTAACCTTCTAACCTTTCCCATCCTTCCACCCCATTGTTAAAAAAAACTTCCCAAAAAACTTGCATAATTCATTTTTTTTTGCTTTGTACATTGAAACTGGATAGACCGCTCCAACTTGTGCCACCCATACCGGAGTTATTGTGCCACTCATACCGGACTAATGTGTGCCACTCATACCGATTGATGTTGTGCCACCCATACCGGAGCATGTTGTGCCACTCGTA